>Ga0335074_10006370_pt1 | contig 16377 bp, 14 predicted proteins | sample Lox_Sample_23_FD_206715 | JGI IMG/M metagenome (GOLD analysis project Ga0335074, IMG submission 206715) | Soil microbial communities from Loxahatchee National Wildlife Refuge, Florida, United States - Lox_Sample_2.3 | ecosystem: Environmental > Terrestrial > Soil > Wetlands | place: USA...
GAGGGCCACGCAGAGCCGCTCCAGCAACTCGGCGCGGTCGGCCATGGCGAGCATCCTGCGGCCGGCCCGCAACGAGCCGCGCGCCGGGTGGTCGGCCGCCACGATCACCAGGCGGCCGCTGGGCCCGACGACGGACGGGGCTCTGGCCCGCCGCGCGGCCGCCTCGGCGACCAGTTCCGGCCGCAGCGCCCGGGTCTTGATGACCTCGGCCACGCGGTCAGAGAACATCGCTCATCCGGGCCAGGACGGCCTGCACCTCGGCCGCGTCCGGCATGGCATCGGAGCAGGCGAGCCGGGAGGCCACGATCGCGCCCGCCGCGTTGGCGAACCGCATGACGGCCGCGGTGTCCCAGCCGGCCAGCAGGCCGTGGCACAGCGCGCCGCCGAACGCGTCGCCGGCTCCGATGCCGTTCACGACCTGGACCGGAACCGGCGGCACCTCGACCTCGCCCTTCTCGTCCACGGCCAGAACACCGTCCGGGCCCTGCTTGACCACGGCCAGGCCGACGCCCCGCCGCTGCAGTTCCTTGGCGGCGCGCCGGGGGTCCCGCTCGGCCACCGCCATGTCGCACTCGTCGATGTTGCCGACCGCGACGGTGACGTGGGCGAGTGCCGGGGATACCGCGCGCCGGGCCTCCCGCATAGAGGGCCAGAACGAGGGCCGGTAGTCGAGATCGAGCACGGTCACCCCGGACCGGGCGCGCGCTTCGAGCGCCGACAGCGTCGCCGATCGACTGGGCTCCGCGGACAGCCCGGTCGCGGTGACCCAGAACACCCGGGCCCGGCGGATCGCGTCGTAGTCCAGCTCATCCGCGCGGATTTCCAGGTCCGGCGCCTTCGGGTAACGGTAGAAGTAGATCGGGAAGTCGTCCGGCGGGAAGATCTCGCAGAACGTCACCGGCGTCGGCAGCCCCGGCACCTCCGTGACGTACCGGTCGTCCACCGCGTAGCCCCGCAGCGCTTGATGAACGAACCGGCCGAACGGGTCCGCCCCGGTCCGCGTGATCACCGCGGAGCTGCGGCCGAGCCGGGCGGCCGCCACCGCGACGTTGGTGGCGCTGCCGCCGAGGTACTTGCCGAACGAGGTCACGTCCTCCAGCCGGGTGCCCACCTGAAGCGGGTAGACATCGACGCCGACCCGGCCCATGGTCAGCACGTCCAGCCCGACGGTCATGGCCGGGCCGCCCGGCGCTCGGTAACCATGCCGCCTATCCCGTGGTGAGCAGGAAGTCCAGGCACGTCCCGTCCTCGGCGATGTCCACCACCGCGCCGCGCAGCACGCCCGACGAGTAGTCGCTGCCGGGATTGACGCACAGCGTCCGGCCGATCTTCTGCGCTCCCCGCGACTCATGGATATGGCCGTGCAGCCCGACCACCGGCTGATAGCGCTTGATGGCCTCCCGGACGGCGTGGCTGCCCACCGGCACGATGCTCGGCCGGCCGCCGCGGATCACGGGCTTGAGCGTGGCGTCCAGCTCGGGCGCGTCGTCCAGCCCCGATGCGTACGGCGGGCAGTGCAGGTTGAGGATGCAGTTCCTCCCGTCCGGAACCTGGTCCAGCATCTGGCTGATCTGCTTGCCCAGCTCGTCCTCGGAGCACTCCCGCTCGGTATCCCAGGGCGTGGTCGGGACGACGCCCAGGCTGGCCATCGTGACCGGCCCGAGGTCACACAGCTCCAGCTCCGGGCACTCGACCCGGGGGTGCGCCGCCAGCACCGGGTCGGCCTCCACCGGGTCGTCGTTGCCGGGGGTGATGATGCACCGCACGGCCGGGTCCAGGCGCTCGGCGGCCAGGTCGCACCAGCGCTGCATCTGGCCCGCGATCTCGCTCCGGAACAGCCCGTCCAGCGCGGCGGGATCGTGATCCAGCGCCGCCACCGCACCGGCCTCCATTTGCACCGGATAGAAGCCGGCCCGGTTGACGTCGCTGGCCAGCTGGTCCCAGGCCGTGGCCGGCACGGTCACGCTCTCGCCGTGGACGCGCGCGGTCAGTGACCCGTTCTCCCGGAGCACCGGGACCAGGCCCTTCCCGGCGAAGTCCCCGCCGAGTATCAGCACATCCGCCGCGTAGACCTTGGCGGCGGCCAGGAACTTGCGGAAGCAGACGTCCGAGCCGTGCAGGTCCGTGGCGAAGTAAATGCGCAGCGCGCGCGTCTTCTTTCCGCGTTGCCGGCGGGATCCGAGCATGGGCTACTCCGGCGGGAGCTCGTGCATGGCCAGGGTCAGGTCGAGCGAGTTCCGCTGCCGCCGGATCGAGCGGGCGACCGCGTAAATCACCGGCCCGGCGCCCAGCACGATCACCAGCGTGAGGATCGACTCCCAGCTGAACTTGCCGTAGACGCTGGAATGCGCGATGAGCAGGTATACGGTGAACAGCGCGAGCACGGTGGTGGCGCCGCCGACCCAGGCGACCTTGCGCAGGAACGTCCGGCGCGCGTCATCGCTGGCGCCGGGCAGCTCGATGAGCTCAGGCCTGCGGATCGGCAGGAACAGCGCGGCGACCCCTCCGGCCAGCAGGATCAGCGCGAAGAACAGGCTCTGCAGGGCCACGATGCTGCCCAGATTGACCAGGCTGGTCAGGAAGCAGAACGCGCAGCCGATGATCAGCACGATGCCGATGGCGACGTTCGGCGCGTGATTCCGGTCGCCGACCTTGGCCACGCCGATCGGCAGCAGACGGTCGAAGGCCTGGGCGAACAGGACGCGCGTGGTGACGGTCAGGAAGGCCAGGTTGACCGCGATCTCGGCCAGCGGCACCGCGGTCGCGAACAAGAGCCGGGCGACCGGGTTGCTGGTCAGGATCATGCCGTAGCCCAGCCCGCCCGAGACCGAGCTCAGGCTCGTGATCTTCCCGTACGCCGTCGGATTGGCCACGCCGAGGTTCGCCTGCGCCTGCATGAAGGTCAGGCCCATCCGGGCGCGCAGCAGGGCCCAGACACCGACCCAGAGCACGACGAGCAGGCCGATGCTGATCGTCGAGGCGTACAGGTAGGTCCGGCCCGGCCGGCGCAGTTCGCCGCCAACGTAGTAGGAATAAAGGACACCGTTGTAGTTGAGCACCATGAACGGGATGATCGCGATCGCCGACGCGATCGAGGTGCCGAACAGGACGCCGTTCCCGTGCGCGGCCGTGATCATCGCCTGGTACGCGCCCGGGTTGTGGCTGTAGTTGCCGAACGCGGAGACGAACGAGGCGTGCGAACTGCCCGCCAGGACGCCGATGAGGACGACGAACGCCACCACCTGCAAGACGATGAGCCAGAAGATGATGCGGGCCACGATCTTCACCCGGAACAGCGACAGCGCCGCGACGATCAGCATGACGACGATGCTCAGCCACGCGACCGCCCAGTTGCTGGTCAGGTGGTTGCCGGCGTTCGCGACGGCCGTGCTGTGGAAGACCAGGCCGAAGCCGGCCAGCATGAACGGGGTGAACTGCGCCGCGAAATGCGCGTTGGTGGACAGGACGTAGGTGAAGACGACCGCTATCCCCAGCCCGGCCATGGCCCCGACCACGGGCGACACGATCCGGGATAGGTAGACGTACTCGCCCCCGGCCCGCGGCACCGCCCGGAGCAGGAAGCGGTAGCCGAACATCGCGACCAGCCAGATCACCGCCGCCGCCACCAGCGGCAGGTACATGTCGGCCTTGGCGAAGTCGGTCAGCCCCGCGTTGAAGTTGATGAACGTGTTGACGACGGCGACCGACGCCAGCGAGATGCCCGTTGCGGCCGGGATCCCGAGTTCACGGACGAGACCCGAGGTCTGCCGGATGAACAGGCGGGTGGACTCCACTGCCTCACTGCTTGCCACTGGCCTACCTCCGCTCTTCGCGCACCAGGACGAGGGATGAGCGCAGGGCCGTAAGGCGCCGAGGCGGACGCCGCACGGCCCGCAGGCTGCCACCATCGTTAAGCCCTGACAAGCAATTGTCAATATCTATTAACATATTGGCTTCCTGGGTTGGATGCCCGCCGCAATCGGTCACTTTTCGCCCGGGCGCAACGACGCGCCCGCCATCCGCCCGCTGGCGCTCCACCGGGTGCGGCCCGCGGCCCGGGCACGACGTCCGCCTACAGCTGGCTGCTGCCCGACCGGTCACGATCCAGACTGAGGTGAGACGGGGCGTAAAAGACTCGGATCTTGATGATCTTTTGCCAGCGCAGGCTCACCCGGCCGCGGGGTCAGCCGGCCCGGTCGGCCCGGTCGGCGGCCTGAGCGGGCTTGACCGCATAGTCGTGCAGCCCCTGGTCGAGCAGCTTGAACGCGCCGGCGGTGAGCTTGCGGATCTCGGCCGCCAGCCCGGCCGGGTTGTCGCTGGCCTGGACCCGGGAGCGCACGTAGTCCAGCAGCGTCCGGTGCACTCCGATCAGTGCGTGCGCCGCGATCTGCGGGCGCGGGTCGCCGGGAGCGGCGCGGGTGTCGGCGGCCAGCACGCCCGCCAGAACACTGGTGGCCTGGCTGAGCGCCTGCTGCTCGCGCGCGAGCAGGGCCGGGCTGGCGGTGATCAGCTGGCTGATCATGCGGAGCTGGTCCAGGGCCCGGGCATCGCCCGCCTCGGCCCGGGTGAGCAGGCCGCCCTCGGCGAGCAGGGCGCGGCGGAACGCGGCGAGCGCCGACTCCCCCGGTGGCCGGGTCCTGACCGCCTCGGCCAGCCGCGTTCCGAACTCCTCGAGCCGCCAGTAGAACAGGTCTTCCTTCGTGCGGAAGTAGTTGTACACGGTCGCCTCGGCGACCTGCGCCTCTCGCGCGATCTCGGCCACGCTTACCCGGTCGAACCCCCGGTCGGCGAACAGCCGCCACGCGGTGTCGGCGATCAGCTGCCGGGTCTGTTCCTTCTTCAGCTCGCGCAGTCCCATGGCCGACCCTTCCGAAGGTAGACTAACTCTAAATTTAGAGTTACTCTATGCTTAGGGTACGACCAGTCTACTCTGCGAGGACACGATGGCGTCCACCAGCGCGGCGGCACCGGCCGATGTCGCCTTCATGCGGGCCCTGCACGCGGCGCTGCGCCGCGACTTGTCCCGGCTGCGGCACGTCGCCGCGCAGCTCGGCGGCTCGGCCGACGCGCCGCCCACGGTAATGGCAGGCTGGGATGCGTTCCGCGCTCAGCTCGGCAACCACCATGAGGCCGAGGACGACGACCTCTGGCCGGTCCTCCGGCCAGCGCTCTGCGATCCCGCCGACCTGGCCAAGGTCGACGCGATGGTGGCGGAGCACCAGCACATCCCGTCCGCGCTGGCGGACGTCGACGCCGCGCTGCGCGGCGACGGCGAACTGGCGGCACCCGTCGAGCACCTGTCGGCCGTCCTGCTAGATCACCTGGCCCACGAGGAACGCGAGGTGCTGCCCCTGATCGAGCAGCACCTGACCCTCGCGCAGTGGCGTGCGTTCCTGCACAAGGAACGGGCCAAACGTTCGCTGCGGGAGCGACCCGAGTTCCTGACCTGGATCCTCGACGACGCCGGCCAGCAGGACGCCGCGGCCGTCCTGACCGAGCTGCCGCCGCCGGCCCGGCTGGTCTACCGCCGGATTCTCAAGCCCCGCTATCGGGCACAGCATCGGTGGCAGATCCCGAGCGCTTAGGACGCTAGCGGAGCCACCGCGTGAAGTGGGCCAGCGCATGGTCAAAGGCCCACGGCGCCTGCTTGATGCCCGAGCAGGTGTTGCTATCCGCCTGGCCAACGCAGCTGCCCGGCCCTTCGTTGTCCCGCTGGATGGCCCAGATGGACAGCAGGTTCATATGCATCTTCTGCTCGAACGCCAGCATGACCCGGGCGTCGTGAACCGTCGTGGTCTCGTCCGGGCCGAAGTCAGAGATGCCCGGCAGCATCGTCATGGCCTCCATCCGCCAGATCTGCCGCGAGCTCAGGTGCGGGTACAGCTTGGCCAGTTCGGCATGCGTGGCCTTGGCGGCCGTGATGGCCGTCTGGCTCATGTTCATGACGCCTTCGTTCGGCAGGTAGTAGTCGAAAACCATGATGTTGACCGAGGACACCCGCACGCCGTCGGCGATGGCGTTTCGCAGCACCGACACCCCGGCCGACTCCACCCCGTCCGGTTCTACCGGCAGCGTGAACTGGATCTGCAACCGGATCCCGCGGCGGGCCGCCCACCGTTGCGCGATCGCGATCGCCTCGTCGCGCCGGTTGATCCCGGCCGCGTAGGTTTCGGCGTCGGACTCGACGTCCATGTCCAGCCGGGTCACCCGAAGTTCCCGCACCACCTGCTCGTAGGCAGCCGCGATCTTCGGCACGCTCGTGCACGAGTCGGCGATCTCGGTTCCGTGATCGTGCGACCCGAACGTGTCAGCGCTGTACCCGCCGAAGGACGGGATCACGTTGCCGCCCAGCTTGCGCAGGCTCGCGATGTCGGCGTTGTAGTAACCCAGCGGCTGGCTGGCCGCGCTGTTCCAGTCCACCGCGCAGGACGTGGTTCCCTTGGACTGAAGAAACGCGATCGTCATGAACTTCGCGCCAGACGCCTTGGCCGTCGCGGTAATGCCGGGCGTATCAGGCGCGAGATAGGACTCGTAATACGGCGCGTACACACGCTGCGGCAGGGGCCGCAGACCGTAGGAGTGGTGCGCGGGCGCCGCCGACGCGGACACCGCCGCTGGCGCGCTGGTCAGCAGGGCGGCGGCCGCCGCCGCGACCATGACCAGCCGGAATCGAGGTTGCATGGCATCTCCTGACAGCTCGCCGGGCCGACCGGACCGCTGGGCCACCGCCAATGCGGGCGCAACTTGGTCAGGCGTAGTCTATTAGGAAAGTTTCCTAATGTTCAGGGCGAGCGCCGAAGTACCGCAGGAAGAACGAAGCCGCGCTAGCACACCGGCGCCGAGGGGGCGATCCCGGCCGCGGCGGCAATCCTGGCCGCCTCCGTCTGCGGGTCGCCGTTCTCGGGCACGCAGATGGTGAGGCGGCTGAAACGTCCCGACACCACATCGACCCGGACCGCCGGCCGATCCCGGTGCAGGATGCAGAAATCGTAGCCATCACCATGCCGGCGGGTGCCCAGCGCAGCGCGGCCGATGACGTTGATCCCCGCCATCCGCCACCCCCGCAGGCCCAGCCACGGCTTGGGATCGGGCGCCACGCCGGCGATCGCGGACAGGCGGACCCGGATGTCACCGTGGAAACCCCAGATCTTCTCGCCGAGGGTGAGATGAACCACCAGGTCACCGTCGTCGACAATCAGCTCGGCCATCGCGTCGAGGATACGCGCGCCGATTTTCGCCGGGGAATCACCGCCCGCAGGCCCCGGCCCGCCCGGCGTCGTGGAGTGCGGTGAGGACGCGCGGCCTGCGTGAAACGTTATGGCTCATATCTTGGTTCCCCCGTATATTGGCGGCGTGGCCAGACCGATGATCGTGCCGCCACCGCCCGCGTGGTGCGGGCGAGGCTGGGCCTGACGGGCCCGGCGGCCGCCGGAGCAGCCGGATGAGCAGCGCGCCAGGACGGCGGGATACCGGCGGGTCATCGAATGTTGCCCAGCTGGTCACCCTGCATCACCGGCGGCGCGGGTGGGCCTGGGTAGCGGTCGGCAGCGCGATTGGCCTCGCGGTGTACGCGGGGATCGACGTCAACCGGTTCGGGCACGCCACCGGCACGGCCGGAACCCTGAGCGTTATCCCGGTGTTCGTGCTGCTCGGCCTGGCTCTGGCTGGCCTGGTCGTCGTGATCGTCGATACCTCGCGCCTGCGCCGCGCCGACCCGGCGGTCCGGGTGAAGGCGAAGGGCAGCGTTTCGCATCACCCGCTGTACGCTCACGCGTATCGCTGGCCGCCGCGCCACCACGGCAGCTGGGTTGCCGTCGTCGTCATGCTCGCCGCGATGACGTGCTTCACCGGGTATCTGCTGCCCCAGGAAGTGAACGCGTGGGCCTATGTGGTCGGCGCGGAGAAACCGGACACCTTCAACCCGGTGTCGTACAGTCAATGCCCCATGGTTTACCTGCGCCGCTGCTATGTGGTGACCGACGGCTACCTTTCCAGAACCGGAGCGGAGGTCAACTGGGGCAGCCAGGTGCCGCTCGGCCGGCCGGTCAGTATCCGTGACCCGCTCTGGGACTGGGGCAGCGGGCGGCAACTCATCGATGGCGACGGCACCGCGATCCCCGACATCGTGGCGGACCTGTTCTTCGATGCCGTCGCGCTGCTGCTGCTGTGTGTCCTGGTCGTGTTCGCACGTGAGACGTCGCCGAGGCCAACCCAGCGGATGCCGGTGCCCGCCGCAGGTCCGGGCGCAGTCCGCCGGACGCCTCATCCCGATCGCGGTCACCCTGGAAACAGCGCTCGCCGCTATGCACGCCGGCGGCGACGTAAGCGCTGATGACCGCGACGCGCCCGGACCGCCGTCATGCGTCCCGGCGGTCCAGCAGCGTCCAGGCGATGGCGTACACGATGGCGACGAACACGCACATCACGCCGAAGCCGGGCCAGGGCTGGAGGGTGTGGGCGGAGTGGTAGACGTTCGTGAGCTGGCCGCCGGCCTGGGTCGGCCAGAACTCGGTGACCGGGTGCCGCCACGAGTCCGGCAGCGCCTGGGCGATCAAGGGGAGGACGAACAAGACGGCCATCATGGCGGCGATGGCGGCGGCCGGGTGCCGGAGCACGGCCCCCGCGGCGACGCTGAGCACCGCCAGGGCGGTCAGGTACAGCCCCCCTCCCGCCACCGCCCGGACTACACCGGGATCGCCGAGCGCCGCGTGGGGGGCATGGCCGCTGATGAGGGCCTGGCCCACGAAGAACGCCAGGAAGCAGACCACCTCGCCCACGACGAAGGTCACCCCGGCGAAGACCAGCGACTTGGCGGCCAGGACCCGGCCTCGCTTCGGGACGGCGATCAGGCTGGTCCGGATCATCCCGGACGAGTACTCGGAGCTGATGAAGAGCACCCCGAGCACGGCGATGGCCACCTGGGCGATGGCCACCCCCGACTGGCTGACCCCGGTCGGGTCCCAGCTCAGCTTGGCGCCGACGCTGAACCTGGCGTAGGCGTCGGCGGTGGCCGCGCTGATGACCGCCCCCAGGGCGATGCCGAGCACGACGGTCACGGTCAGCGCCCAGAAAGTCGACCGGACCGAACGGAGCTTGACCCACTCCGACCACAGCACATCGCCGAAGGTGGATGCCCGGAAGGCCGCCCGGTGGTCCGGGCCGGTGCGGGCGATCATGGCGTCGGTCATCGGGGCGCCCCGGCCGCCTGGTACTCCACGCTCTCTCGGGTCAGTTCCATGAACGCCTCCTCCAGCGAAGCCCGGACGGGGATGAGCTCGGACAGGGCGATGCCGTGGGCGGCGGCCAGGTTTCCCACCCCGGCGCTGTCCATCCCGGTGATCTCGATGACGTCGGGGGCGGTCCCGGGGTCCGGGCCGGCCACGGGTGCGGCCGCCGCCCGGGAGGTGCTCCCGGCCCGGACGGTGGCACCGGCCTCCCGGCAGAGGACGGCCAGTTCGGCTGCCCCGGGGCTGCGGACGTGCACCGACTGCTGGGAACTGGACCGCACGAACTCGTCCATGCTGGTGTCGGCGATCAGCCGGCCCTTGCCGATCACCAGCAGGTGGTCGGCGGTCAGGGCCATCTCGCTCATCAGGTGGCTGGAGACCAGCACGGTGCGGCCCTCGGCGGCGAGCGCCCGCATGAGCGTCCGGACCCAGTGGATGCCGTCGGGGTCCAGGCCGTTCACCGGTTCGTCGAAGATGAGCACGGCCGGGTCCCCGAGGAGCGCCGAGGCGATGCCGAGCCGCTGGCCCATGCCCAGCGAGAAGCCCTTCGCCCGGCGCCTGGCCACGCCCTCCAGACCGACGATGCGGAGCACCTCGTCCACCCGGCGGCGGGGGATGCCGTTGCTCCGGGCCAGGCACAGCAGGTGGTCGCGGGCCCGGCGGCCGCCTTGCAGCGCCTTGGCGTCGAGGAGGGCGCCCACCTCGCGCATGGGTGCCGGCAGGTCGCGGTAGCTGCGGCCGCCTACGGTTACCGAGCCCTGCGCCGGCGCGTCGAGGCCCAGGATCATCCGCATGGTGGTGGTCTTCCCGGCGCCGTTCGGGCCGAGGAAACCGGTGACCATGCCGGGCCGGATGGAGAAGGACAGGTCGTTGACGGCAACGGTGGAGCCGTAGCGCTTGACCAGGCCGTGGGCTTCGATCATCGCTCTAGGACGAACGGGAGGGCGAAGTCGCAGTCGGCGACCGGGGCGGTGACAGGTCCGGTCGCGAGATAGGTGATGCGCATGCCGAGGTCTTCGGGCGTGAGGGCAAGACGCTCATCCTCGTCGCCATGCTCCTGCTCCCAGGCCTGCATTGACTCGATAGCGAGCTGCCATTGCGCCAGCCCGTAATCAGCTGGCAGCGTGACGAATACCTCCCCGTGCGCCGGCTCGGTTCGCAACGTCAGCTCGGGATAGCGCTCGGCGAGGGCATGTGCCTCCGCGTGCGGAACCGGCTTGCACCATTCGACCGGGCCATCGCTGTCAGCGCTCACCCAGCCCCACTGGATGCAGAAGACCGCGCCCGCTCGTCCTTCGATCTTCGGGAGCGGGCGCTCGCGAATGATCGCGATGAACTCCTTGCCGAACGCCCATTGCGCCTGATCGTCGACGTTGCGCTTGAGACAGAGCAGGCTCCGCTCGGGCATCTCCCGCGTGGCGACTTCGTACATGACGGGCCTCTTTCCGCTCAAACGGCTGACGAGGTAGTCGGCGAGCTCGCGGCGCGCGTCGTGAGCGGACTCGACCTCCCGCCAGTGCTCCGCTATCCGCTCCGCGGCATCGGCCGGATCGCACGCGAGCATCTCCCTGATCGCCGCGAGCGGCAACTGCAGCTGGCGCATCATCACGACAAGGCGTGCTTGGTCGAGCTGGGCTGTGTCGTAATAGCGATAGCCGCTGGCCTGGTCGACGCGCGCGGGCACCAGTACCCCGCGCTCGTCGTAGAGGCGCAGGGCCTTCAGCGAAAGGCGGGACCGTCGGGCGAACTCCCCGATGCTGATCTCTTTCACGCTGACTCCCTCGTCGCCGGGCCGATCCGACCCGGCATGATGAGTGTGCGGGCTCCCCCAAGGTGAGAGTCAAGGCTGCCGGCCGCGATCGCTCTTGCCGGTAACCTCATTGCCGGAATCTTCGGTATCGCAAAGAAGAAGAGTCAGGCGGACCCGGGCCGCGGGTTCGCGTTGGTGCTGAGGTGGTGCCGGTCGGCCGCCTGCCGTGGCTGGATGATGTCGGCCGGTTTCTTCCCTTGCGCAACGGCCTTCTCGCCGTCCGGGCCATCATCGCCGGACGCCTATGGGGCGCCCACCTCCTGCTCGAGCTCTTGGTCGGAGCGGCCTGGGCAGCGCTGGCCGTCGCTGGTTTCAGCTTCCAGGTCGACGGCGCACCTGCCCGGAAAAATCAAGATCAGGGGTCTTTACGCCCCGTCTCGACCCAGCCCCGGCCCGCAACGCTCCCCTGCCGCTCCGGAAGACGACGCGCCTCAGCATGTGGACCGGCCGCTGACGGGCCGGGCACCCTCGGTCGGTGACCTCGACGCGACCGAGACCACCGGTCCGATGAGTGGTATATGCCACTTAACATGGGTAATGGCGCCGGTTAGCACTAATGTCGGCCCTCGCCCCCTTGACACGCATCCCGGCGACGGCCGAGGCTGGTCGATGTGAGCGTTAACATGACCAGCCCATGGGGTGCTGCGGACGCGCGCTTTAGCCGCCGCAGCGCCATGAACATCTGGTTACGTTCCGATCACCCACGGACGAGCGCGCCCAGTGTGGTCAAGCGTTCGCCCAGCTCAGAGGCCTCCTACCGATCAGCACTCACGGGCATTCGCCATGCGCGAACGTTCGCTCGCCTAGCCGGCTTCCCGGCCCGGCCAGGCCCGGCTCAATCAGAAGCAGGACGGCGTTCACGCCCGGGTCAAGATGGCTGGCCCGGTGGCTGGAAGGCCCGCGCCGTGGTGCTGGCCCGCTGCAGGGCCTGCCCGAGTTGCTCCTGGGAGAGCAGTTCACGCGTCTCGTTGCGGGCAAAGCTGCCGGTGCTCGTCACCGCGATGCTCACGGCCGCGGCGCTGACCGAGTCCGGCAGCTCGCATATCGCGATCCCGTCTTGCGAGCCCAACATCCAGTAGATGCACTCCAGCGAACCGCCCAAGGACCCGAGCACCCGCCGCACCGCGGCGGAGCGGTCTCCGGGAGCGCTGATCATTCGCGCCCAGGCCTCGCTGGTGTAGCTGAAGAAGAACGCGTACCTCGACATGGCCGTCCCCCCCGATGTGCGTCCGGTGCGGCGCTGCTGGCCGGGCGGTCCTCACCGTACAGCCAGGCCGAGACACCGGCTCGCACCAACACGCCGTCACCGGCCGGCGTCCTGCGGGCGCCCTGTGGAGCCAGCTGCAGGACTACTTGGCGCGACGCTGGCGGAAGCCGAAACCGTCCGAGCGGGTCCGGGTGGCAGTGAAGCTGTCGTACTTGAGCGGCGTCGGGTACGGGCCCGAGCCGGACCAGGCCGAGGTGTGGTAATAGGTGAAGGTCATCCTGGTCTTGTCGCCGGGGAAGCCACCGGGGTCCACGTCGAACACGCCGAGGCCCCAGGGATAGGTGGTGTTGGGGTCGGTGACCGCGGACCAGGGCGCGTCCTCGGTCTCGGTCTCGGTGCCGCTGACGTTCACGGCCTCGGTCGGTTCGCCCGAGGTGCCCGCCTGGTACACGTCGTCATGGCCCTTGGTGCCGCCGGTGCCGATCACGAGGTGGACGAGGCCCTTGTCGGAGTCGACGCTGTCCAGGTCGGTGCTGACGACGTGCGGCCGCAGGACGGTGCCGGAGTCGACGCCGTGCACCACGACCTCAGCCTGCTGTATGCCAGGGTCAGCGATCGAACCACGTGATCGACCTGTTCGTCGGTCATCTGCGGGTACAGCGGAAGATGCAGCGCGTTCCCCGCGATGCGTTCGGCGGTGGGTCAACTGCCCTCCCGCAGGCCCCGGCGGCGGTACCGGCCGAACAGGTAGCTCGGCCGGTAAAGGCCATTGACGCAGTGGATGCGGTATTCGTGGAGCAGCCGCTCGCTGAGCTGCGTCGCGGTGAAACCGGTTCGGGCCTGGTCCACGACTAGGGCATAGATGTGGTACGTGCAGCCTCCCCGCCGCCTCGTGCGGCGGCATCACCCCGTCCAATCCGCTCGCCGCGGCGGTGTATCTGGCGGCGATCGCCCGCCGCCGGGCGATGAAGCCGGGAAGCCTACCGAGTTGCGCCTGGCCCACTGCCGCCTGCGCCTCGGTCATCCGGTGGTTGCCGGGGATGTATCCGTCGACGTCGTCGACGTCGTAGGGCCGCGGTCCAGGCGAGCCGTCCTCGTGCGGGTCGTCCGGGGTACCGGCGGCCGGGTCATCCAGCTCAACGACCATCACGCGTTCTTGGAGGTGGATCCGGGCAGTGCGTTCGCGCCCGGCGACCTGGTGTGCCTGGCCATCTCGCATTCCTGCACCACACTGGACAAATGGCGGGTGATACCGGTCCTGGATGACGAGGATCGCGTGATCGACGTCGTCCACACATTTTCTGACCGAGGAACCGGCCTGGTCTTGGACCCCAGCTTGTTGTCGCGGGCTCGGAAGGCGGGCTTGCCGATGTCATCGCCAGGCCTAGCCGGGCCGGGCGAGCCGACATGGCACGCGATGACGCCGCGGCGTGACATCGCCGCTCGGGCTCCGGGGGGCGCGGATGTTGTCTGGTCTGCCATTGTTAGTTGAGGATTAGCAAGAACCCGGGTCTCAGGTGGGGAGCGTGTCCGCCCATGACGGCTAAGTCTGACGTGGCAGGCGCGCCAGTGCAGGCAGGCCGTGCGCTCGGACCGCGTTACAAGTGGATCGCGCTGTCCAACACGACGCTTGGCATGCTGATGGCGACGATCAACCAGTCGATCGTGCTGATCGCGCTGCCTGACGTCTTCCGCGGCATCGGGCTGGACCCGCTGAGTCCCGGGAATACCAGCTACCTGCTGTGGATGTTCATGGGGTTCCTGGTGGTGTCGGCGGTGCTGGTCGTGTCATTCGGCCGGCTTGGCGACATGTTCGGGCGGGTGCGGATGTACACGCTGGGCTTCGCGGTCTTCAGTGTGGCCTCGATCTTCCTGACCGTGACCTGGATGCACGGCAGCGACGGCGCGATGTGGCTGATCATCTGGCGTGTCGTGCAAGGTATCGGCGGCGCGTTCTTGTTCGCGAACGCCGCCGCCATCGTCACCGACGCGTTCCCGGCCAACCAGCGCGGCACCGCCCTCAGCGTGAACTCGATCGCGGCGATCGCCGGGTCGTTCATCGGCCTCATCCTCGGCGGCGTCCTCGCCCCGGTGAACTGGCACCTCATCTTCCTGGTCTCGGCACCGATCGGCGTGTTCGGCACCGTGTGGGCGTACTTCATGCTGCATGACATCGGGGTGCGCAAGCACGCGCAGATGGACTGGTGGGGCAACCTGCTGTTCGCCGCCGGGCTGGTCGCCATCCTGGTCGGCATCACGTACGGCCTGCTGCCCTACGGCGGGCATCCGATGGGCTGGACCAACCCGTGGGTGCTCACCGCGCTCTTCGGCGGCCTCGCATTGCTGGTCATCTTCGTGTACGTCGAGACCCAGGTCGCCGACCCGCTGTTCCGCATCTCGCTGTTCAGGATCCGGGCGTTCGCCGCGGGGAACATCGCGAGCCTGATGCTAGCGATGGGCCGCGGCGGCATGCAGTTCATGCTGATCATCTGGCTGCAGGGCATCTGGCTGCCGCTGCACGGCTATAGCTACAGCGAGACCCCGCTGTGGGCCGGCATCTACCTGGTGCCGTTGACGACCGGCTTCCTCCTGTCCGCGCCACTGTCCGGAATACTGTCCGACAAGTTCGGCCCCAAGGCGTTCACCGTGGGCGGCGCGCTGCTGACGGGAGCGAGCTTCCTGCTGCTGATTTTCGTCCCGGTGAACTTCGCCTACTGGGAGTTCGCGATCGTCATCGCCCTCAACGGCTTCGGCTCCGGCCTGTTCTTCTCGCCGAACTGGGCGGAGATGATGAACTCGGTCCCGCCCGACCGGCGCGGGGCGGCTGGCGGCATGATCGCCACCTTCCAGAACTCCGCGTTCGTGCTATCGATCGGCATCTTCTTCACCCTGATGGTGGCCGGCCTGTCAAGCAAGCTCCCGGCAGCCATGTCCAGCGGGCTGACCGCGCAGGGCGTCCCGGCCGCCGCGGCCGCGCCGATCTCGCACCTGCCCCCGATCGGCGTGCTATTCGCCTCCTTCCTCGGCTACAACCCCATGCAGCAACTGCTCGGTCCGCTGCTGCATCATCTGAGCCCGGCGCACGCGGCCTACGTGGCCGGGCGGGAGTTTTTCCCGCACCTGATCACGGCACCGTTCCACAGCGGTCTCGGCGTGGCCTTCGGGTTCGCCATCGCGGCCAACGTGATCGCGGCCATCGCCTCAGCGCTGACAGGCCGGCGCGCGCCGGTACCTGCCGCGCGCGAGTCACTGGGTTACGAACTGGCCGCTGTGGCTGCGGAAGGCGGCTTCGAGCCCAGCGAACTCGTCGTCCCCGACGTCCCCGAGGAGAGCACCGAACCGCTCGACAAGCCCGGCTAAGGCCAGCGCTGGCGTGCCGCTGTCAGGGCACCAGCCGAAGCGCGGCCGAGCGGTGGAAGTAGACCGTGAGTGACGGCCAACCGCCGCCTTCTGCCACCTCGATGTGCAGCACGAGATCTTGAACTTCGACCTCGCCAAGAGCATCGATAGAGTCGGCTACTCGCCTCAGGAGCGCCGGTACGTCACTTTGGCCCTCCCCGACGGGGTTGGCTTGGCTAAAGTGCTCCACGGTCCAAGACCTTTGATCGCTCATCCGCACAGTCTGCCCGCCGCCCGCACCGTCCTCGTCTGCCCCGTTGGGGTGGATGCTGGCTGACCGATGGACCCTGGAAGTCTGTGGGGATGCTGATTGAGCACCGAGGCAAGACACCGCAGTTTGGCCCCAGCGACGTTCCGCGCGAAGTCGCCGAGTACCTTGCCGCACGCGGAATTAATGCCTGGAACGCCCACAATGACGCTTGGGAGCTGCCAGAATCGCCCGGAATCCGCGACTCAGGAAGCGCGGTCCGGTCGGTTTGGTGCACTACAACGACGCTTCGGACGTGGACTGTCTACCAGAGGCAGTCGCGGATCTCGATGGTAACCGAGAGTCTTGTGGAGACCTGCCCGGATGACCGCGCCTGCCGCCGTTGCCCTTCCTGACCGTGCCCGTGTCGTCGTCATCGGGGGTGGCGTCATCGGCACCTCGGTCGCCTACCACCTCGCGCACCTGGGGTTCGGCGAGGTGCTGCTGCTGGAGCGCGACCGGCTGACCTCGGGCACCACCTGGCACG
>Ga0335074_10006371_pt1 | contig 16375 bp, 20 predicted proteins | sample Lox_Sample_23_FD_206715 | JGI IMG/M metagenome (GOLD analysis project Ga0335074, IMG submission 206715) | Soil microbial communities from Loxahatchee National Wildlife Refuge, Florida, United States - Lox_Sample_2.3 | ecosystem: Environmental > Terrestrial > Soil > Wetlands | place: USA...
TGGATTGATCTGCACGAATGCGCCGAGCGCAACAACGACGGCGGTCAGTGCGAAAAGCAGCGCGATCGACTTTGCCGCGTACTGTGGAAAAAGCGGCGAACCCACCACGTTGTTTTCCGAGCGGCCCGGTCCGGGGAACTGGGTATGCTTTTGACGCCAGACGAGCGCGAGATGCAGACCAATCAGCGCAGCGATCGCCGCCGGTACCAAATAGACGTGCGTTACGAAGAGCCGCGGCAACATCGCGCTTGACGGAAACGTTCCTCCGAGCAGCAACGACGACAGCCAGGCGCCAACGAGCGGAATCGAAAGCACGACCGAGTCGAAGATGCGCAGACCCGTGCCGCTGAGCGAATCGTCGGGCAGCGAATAGCCGGTGAATCCAGCAAGGAGCGCGAGCAAGAAAAGCGCGACGCCGACTACCCAGTTGATTTCACGTGGTTTGCGGAAGGCACCGCTTAAAAAAATGCGGCCCATATGTACGACGATGCCGGCGACAAAGATCAGCGCCGTCCAGTGATGGACTTGCCGAATCAGCAGTCCGCCGTTGACGGTGAAGCTCAGGGCAAGCGCGGACGCATAGGCCTGCGAGACCGGCACGCCGTCGAGCAACGTATACGGACCGTGATACGTGACCTTTTGTGCGCTCGGGTCGAAGAACAGCGCCAAAAATGTGCCGGTCACTACGAGGATCATGAACGCGTACGCGTTGATCTCGCCCAGCATGAAAGACCAATGATCGGGAAACGCCTTGCGGAGCGCATGGGCCACGAAGTGTGCGCTTCCGACGCGATCGTCGACCCAGCGCAAAAGCCGGTCGATCATCCGCGTTCCCAAAATCCTGGACCGACCGGCTCCGGAAAATCGCCGGTTGCAATGAGATAGCCATCGCTCGCGACGTCGATCGGTAGTCGCGGTAATGCCTGATCCGCCGGCCCCGACACTACCGCGCCGTTATCGACCACGTCGAATACTGATTGGTGACAGGGGCACATCAATTCTTTTGCCGCGCTCCGATAGAGCGCAACCGGGCACCCTGCGTGCGTACACACCTTCGAATAGGCAATATAGCCCTGTGCCGTCTGCGCAACGTCGTTCGGTAGACGAATGAGCATAGTTTGCGAGAGCGCGTCGCCGATTGCGCCCTCGGGAAACACGGTCACGACCGAATTGACCTCGAGATCGGGCGCGCGCACCGCCATTCCGTCCTCGCGAACCAAGCGCAAGCCCTTGCGCCATTTCGTATGAAAGAGCGAGCCGTCGATCGCCGGGCCCAGCGAGCGCAGCGGCACGATCAACGCGATGCCGAAAACACCCAGAGCCCCGTACAACAGACGCAGCAACACACCGCTGCGTGAGAGATCGCGGTCGACGCGCCCGACTTGCGCCGCTTCGTCGCGACGAAGCGCCGCGGACGACGGATACTCATCGCGCGCATCTACAACTTGCTCGCGCGGGAGCAACCCGAACGCCCATGCGAGGGCCGCGGCCGCGAAGGCAGCGCTTGCGACCGCGAGGGCAAGTCCTTCGTAAAGACGATCGCCGCCGCTCGCGTAGGCCACGATAAACCCGATGCTCGCCAGTATTGCGAGCACGAGCGCCACCACCGTGATGCGTTCGGCGTGTTTCATCGTTTCATTGAGTAAGGTAGACCGATCCCCAGATCCCGATCCACACGATGAAAACAAAGTGCCAGTAATAGGTCATCGCCTCGGCGGCTTGGCGATGGTAGCCGCGCAGCGTCGGACTGCGCATCCCAATCAGGAGCGCAAGCAAGATTCCGATGCCGGCGGTGACGTGCAGCAGATGAAAGCCGGTGAGCGTGTAGTAGATCGACCCGTACGAGTTTGTGGCGACGGTAAACGTGTTTTGCGAGTAGCCGTGCAGCGAGAGCGCGATGAAGCAAGCGGCAGCGATGATCGCCGAGCCGGTCCACCAGCGCGCCGCCGTGTAGGCGCCCTTATCCATCGCACGCGTCGCGAGCACCATCACGAGGCTGGACACGAATAGCAGCAGCGTTCCGACGGTGGCCTCGGCAACATCGAGATGCACACCGGGCGGTGGCCACTGCCCACTGTTCGCACGCAGATCGAAATACGTCGCGAAGAGCGCGGCGAAGAACATCATCTCCGAAGCAAGGAAGAGCACGGTTCCCAGCACGAGCGGGTGTGCGCGAACGGGTAACGGCGTTCGCTGACGAGGACGTACGTCCGCATTGATCGCCACGATCCACTGCTACCCGCGCGAGCAATAATTCATACCTAATTGGGTATGGTTTTTCTGCGATGCGATGGTTAATCGATCCGGCGTCGGTGCAAGGCGTGACGATGCGGGAGGACTGGTACGTTTTTCTCGTTGCCGCGTTATGCGTCGGCGCCTTCGTCTATGGATGCATCTTCTGGTGTTTGATCGCTTATCGCCGCCGGAACGATCGTATGCCCGCGGCGTTCAGCGGCAATCCGCCGCTCGAGTGGCTGTACGTGATCGTTCCGCTGATCCTGGTCATCGGGCTGTTCATCGTGACGATGGCGGTCGAGACGCCGGTCGACGCCGTGCTCGCCAAGCCCGACGATCGCATTGCTGTCGACGCTTTTCGCTGGTCTTGGCAGTTCACGTACCCCGGCGGCATTACGACGAGGGGAACGCCCATCTCACCGCCGACGCTCTATCTTCCGCTGGGACGCTCGACCGAAATCGATCTGACCTCTTTGGACGTGACGCACTCATTCTGGATTCCGGCATTTCTCTTCAAGCGCGACGCCATACCCGGCATGCGCAACACCTTCGACCTCACGCCCAATCGCACCGGGACGTTCCTGGGCCGCTGCGCCCAGTTTTGCGGGATCGATCACGCGCTGATGACCTTCGCCGTCAAGGTCGTGCCCGCCGCAGCATACGACCGCTACATCGCCTCTGACGGGTCCGTAACTCCGTGATCGAATGGATGACGACCACCGACCATAAGAAGATCGGCATCATGTACACGGTGACGACGATGATCTTCTTCACCATCGCGGGCGTGCTTGCAATGCTGATTCGCGCGCAGCTCGCGCGGCCTGAAAACGAACTGCTCTCTTCGCATACCTACAACCAGATCTTTACGCTGCACGGGACAGCGATGATCTTCTTCGTCATTGCGCCGTTCGGCTTGGGACTGGCAAACTTCTTGGTGCCGCTACACATTGGCGCGCCCGACGTCGCGTTTCCGCGTCTCAATGCTACCGCGTTTTGGCTCTTTGCCGTGGCCGGCATCGTGGTTTTCAGCGGCTTGGCTTCTTACGGAGGCGCAGCCGCGACGGGATGGACCGCGTATGCGCCGCTTTCCGAAATCGCCGAGGGTACGGGAGCTGGCCAAGACCTTTGGCTGATTGGCTTGCTGCTCGCCAGCGTTTCGACCATCCTCACCGCGCTCAACCTGATCGTGACGATCTTTCTGTTTCGTGCGCCGGGGATGACGATGTGGCGTATGCCGATCTTCGAGTGGGAGATCGCGGCCACCGCCGTGCTCATCCTCATGGCCTTTCCGTCATTGACTGCGGTGCTTGCGATGCTGTTGATCGACCGGCATCTTGGCGGACATTTCTTCGATCCGGCCTTCGGCGGCAATCCCATCCTCTACCAACACCTCTTCTGGTTCTTCGGACACCCCGAAGTTTACGTGATGATCTTGCCGTACTTCGGCATCATCACCGAAATTGTAGCGACCTTCTCGCGTAAACCGGTCTTCGGGTACGTCGGACTCGTTATCGCAGCGTTCGCGATTGCCGGACTCTCGATCGGGGTTTGGGCCCACCACATGTTCACCACCGGCGCGGTCAGCAATCCGTTTTTCTCTGCCGTCTCCTTCCTCATCGCGGTACCGACCGGCGTGAAGTTCGTGAACTGGATCGGCACGATGTGGAAGGGCTCGATCGAGTTCGCGACACCGATGCTCTTTGCCGTCGGCTTCATGCTCAACTTTCTCATCGGCGGCATCACCGGCGTGATGGTCGCTTCGCCGCCGATCGATTACGCCGTGCACGATACGTATTTCATTGTGAATCACTTCCACTACACGCTTGCCGGCGGCAGCATGTTTGCGCTCTTCGCCGCGTTGTATTTCTGGTTTCCCAAGATGTTCGGCGTGCAGTTGAGCGAACGGCTCGGTGCGTGGTGTTTCGCGTTGATGTTCATCGGCTTCAACGTCACGTTCATCCCGATGGCCTTCATGGGCCTCGAGGGCATGGCTCGGCGCGTCTATACCTACCCGAACATCGCCCATCTCGGATTGCTCAACGGCATTGCAACGCTGGGTTCGGTCGTGCTGGCGTGCGGTGTCGCGATCTTCTTCATCGACGTCGTGGTGAGCGTCTACCAGCACGCGCGCCGGCAGACCGTGACTGCCGACGATCCGTGGGGCGGCTACAGTTTGGAATGGGCGACGGCGTCGCCGCCGCCGGAGTTCAACTTCGATGCATTGCCGCCGATTCGGAGCCGCCGGCCGCTATGGGATACGGTGCAGTCGTGAAGTCGTTCGTCGGGATCTTCGCCTGCTCGGCCGCGTTTGGTCTAGTGATCGCGCTGACGTACTGGTGGGTCGCACATGAAGAGGTGACGGGGACAATCCTTCTCGGCATCATGACGGCGGCGCTCGTCTTCGCAGCGAGTTACGCGGTGATCGCCGAGCGAAATGCCCGTCTCGACGGCGACGATCCGCAAATGACCAATGACGCCAGCGCAGGTGAAGACCTCGGCGTCTTCACCACGAGCAGCGCGTGGCCGATCCTGATCGCGGCGTCGGCCGCCCTTGGGCTGTGCGGGATACTGTGGTCGCCGCTCCTTGCCGTCGCCGGCTTTGCGGCGGTCATTATCAGCCTGTGGCGGATGGGGGCAGAGAGCTCTCGCGTCTAGAAAAGAGGCTCGCAACCTATGTCGAGCCTTGATCTGACTCCGCGGAGCTTCGCGTCCGGCCCATTGCGCGGCACGATCCGCGTTCCGGGCGACAAGTCGATTTCACATCGGGCCTTGATCCTGGGAGCGGCCTCGCCGCGGCCCCTGCAGATTCACAACCTCAATCCCGGGCGCGACGTTCGCGCGACGATGGAAGCACTCATCGCGCTCGGCGCCCACGTTGACGGCGCCGGCGACGCGCTGCGCATTCATGCAACGCAGTTGCGCGAGCCGATGGGCACGGTCGATTGCATGAACTCTGGCTCGACCGCGCGCATGATGCTCGGCGTCTGCGCCGGAGCCGATGTACCGGCCGCGTTTGACGGTGACGAATCATTACGGCGGCGCCCCATGGAGCCCGTCGCCGCGCAGTTGCGCGCCTTCGGCGCCAAGATCGAGACGACCGCCGGCACGTTACCGTTGCGCATCGAAGGCACGCCGCACGTCGAAACGCGGCGGTTCATTCTTCTCTCGCCTTCTGCACAAGTGAAGTCGGCGCTGCTGCTTGCCGGGCTTTTCGCCAAGACGCCGATCGCGATTTACGCCGATAAACACTCCCGCGATCATACCGAACGGCTGCTGCGCTACCTCGGTGCCGACATCACGTGGGACGGAAGTACGATCCAGTTGCGCGGCACGCTGACGAACGGCGATCCGGTAACGGTGTGCGGCGACTTTTCGTCCGCGGCATTCTTTATCGTCGCGGCAACGGTTGCACCCGGCAGCGAGCTGACGGTCGAGGGCGTCGGCGTCAATCCGACGCGCACCGGTTTGCTCGACGCGCTCTTAGCGATGGGCGCGTCGATCGAACTGCGCAATACGCGCGAGGTCGCCGGCGAACCGGTCGCCGATATCCACGTCCGCCATTCGGCATTGCGCGGCATCGCCATCGGCCCCGATGTGGCGCTGCGCGCGATCGACGAGATTCCCGTGCTCGCTGTCGCTGCAGCTTTCGCCGCGGGTGAGACGAAGATTACCGGCGTGCGCGATCTGCGCACCAAGGAATCCGATCGCGTTGCTGCGATCGAGCGGCTGCTCAATTCGGTCGGCATCGGGGTGGAAACGTCGCCGAACGGCCTGATAATCGCGGGCGGCACGCCGCGCGCCGGCGGTTCGCGCATCGAAACCCATGACGATCATCGCACGGCGATGGCAGCCGCGACGCTGGCTGCCGGTGCAGGACCGCTCGAGATCGACAGCGATGCCAGTATCGACGTCAGCTTTCCCTCGTTTCTCGAAACTCTTGGGAGCGTACAGCGCGCGTGAACGAACAGCCAGTCTATTCCCCAGACGAATTCGCCGCCGAGGCGCGCTATCTCGAGACGTTGATCTGGGAATCGATCGTTATCGTTCCGAGCGCCAAAGTGCTGGTGTGCGGCTACGGTCCCGACGGCGCCTACGTGCAGCACGCGATCGACGGCGGCGCCGACGTCACGGTGATCGAGCATCGTCAAGAACCGATCAACCGCTTTAAAAAGCTCGACGCCAAGCTGCTGCGCGGCAGCACGTCGGTCATTCCGGCCAAAGACAACACCTTCGATCTCGCGATCGCTTACCACTATTTGCACGAGATCGATCCGTTCTTTCATTCCCAGGTGCTCTCCGAACTCGCGCGTGTCGCGCGCCGCGTGTCGATCATCGAACCCGCGCCGCCCGGCGATCCGCTCGGCAAGCGAATTGCGCTGCTATACTCGCAAGCGAAACGCGAACTCGGCCAATTTGAGTACTACCAGCCGCTTGAATATTGGAAGAAGCTCTTACAAGGCGTCAAAGCCGACGTTTCGCAGCACGTGTTTGCCTTTGCCAAAGTGCCGCCGCGCGAATATCTTACCGACACCGTGCAACTGCTGCTCGACACGATCGAAGTTGAAGAGGCGCCGCGCGAATACATGAACGAACTGCGCCAGATCGCGCAACGCTCGGACGCGCAACTCTTACCGCCGCCGCGCTACGTGCTCGTGGGTGCCGCCGCAGGGGACTTGCTCGTACCGAGCTTCACGCCGCGCTTGCCGTCACGTCCGCCGCTCCCGGCGCCAAAGCAGCCCGCGCCGGCAGCGAAAACCGCACGTCGCACCGCCGACGTGAGCGTACAAAGCGGGTACGAAATGCCGCCGGTCGAGACGTCGCCCAAGGCGATTACCCCGCCGGACACCATCGAGCCGAAGCCCGTGCCGCCCGCACCCGCGCCGCCCCCGGCGGCGGCACCGCCCGCCCCGCGCAAGTCCGCGCCGGCCGCACCGCCGGTTCCTGATTTCGGCGCCGCCGGGCTGCCGTTTGGTGCACCGCCGCCGCCGGCTCCCGGAGCCGCTGCGCCCGGATCGCCATTCGGCATGCCGTTTGCAACGCCGCCCGGTGTCGCGCCGGAAGCGCCGACATTTGGACTTCCAGGTGGCGGGTTACCGCCGACCCCCGGTTGGGAGTGGGAGCCGCCCGATGGCGGCGAGGAACCACCGCTGCCTTAAGTCCGGCGTACCGCTACCCGAATGGTTTCGATCGCGACATTCGCCCGCTGCAGGAGCGATTCGCTAACGACGATCGCGCCTTGAATCCGCAACAGGTCGTCGGGGACGCGCACGAACTTTGCGCGCAGCGGACCGGGAACCAGTGCTTTGGCGTGGCGCATCGTTGGGCGCCCCGCTGCGATCACCGCACTAATCGCGATCAACATCAGCAGTAGCGCGGCAACCACACCGCCTACCGCGATCCACATCATGCTGCTGAGTCGCTCGACGAACTCGGTTTGGCGTCAGGTTTAGCGTCGGAGGCAGCCGGCTTCGAATCGCTCGACGATTCGCTACTCGCGGCTTTGGCCGGACGCGAGTCGGTCTTGTAAAACCCTGACCCGTTGAAAATGATCGGTGCGGGATTAAAGACGCGCGTCAGTGCGCCGCCGCAGTGCGGGCACGGCTCGGCGTTGGTGTCGTTGAACCCGTGGCGGATTTCGGTGACCTTGCCACAGGCCGCACAGCGATAGTCATAGAGCGGCATACGCGTACTTTTATACCAAGACTAGCAGTCTCGGTCAATGACTGCTAGCTCAACCATACCCTTGAAGTGGACCAGGGCATCGTCGAGCCCTCGCTCGAACCGCCGGCCGTGCTTCCAAGCGTCCATCAGCGCACCGAGCCGGCCGCCATAGGCGGGGTAGCTGAGCTTGACGTGCAGCTTCGCCCGAGAGGTCTTGCGCTCGATCCGAAAGTCGAGCCGCCGCCGCACCGAGTACGCCCCGACCAGCGAGAGATGGAAATTTGTGATGAATTGGTCGATCTCGTAGCGCTGTTCTTCGTCGCGCGGCAGGCTCGAGCGCACGATCACTTCGGTTCCTACGGAAAGCGGTGATGCCGGATCCGCCAAGTTCGCACTGCGTAGGAAGGGTAGCCACACGGGCCATTTCTCGACGGCACAGAGCAGCGCGAATGCATCTTCGACCGGAGATTCGATATCGAGACTCGCACTGTACGACCGGAGCCCGGGAAGGGCAAGGGCATCGGTCACGATCGCCATGGACCGACTACTTCTCTACCCCAGATGTTGTGCCTGCCGTCCAAGCGACCCCTAGAGGTTGTGGATTTAGGGGATAATGGGGATATCGCCCGACCCAACACCCCGAACGAACGCCACGAGCGTCTGCACGCCCACCGCAAGCGCCGCCTCGTCGAGACGAAACTCGGCGCCGTGCGCCGGGTGCACGGCGCCCGCGCCTTCGCTGCGGATCCCAAGACGTACTTGCACGCCGGGGACGCGCTGCGCGAAATAGGCGAAATCTTCGGCGCCCATCGTGGGCTCGAATCGCTCGACCGGCAACGTGGTGTTCGCGCGCAGGTAGCGCACGAAGCCTTCGGTCAATTCGACGTTATTGACGACCGGCGGATACCCGTGCACGATGCGCACGTCGGCCGTCGCGCCGTAGGCTTCCGCCGCGTGCTGGACAATGCGCCGCACGCGCGCTTCCAGCCCGTTACGAACCTGCGGATCGTGCGCGCGCAGCGTTCCCGAGAGTTGCACTTCATCGGCGATCACGTTGTTACGATACCCGCCCTGGATCGTGCCGATCGTCACCACCACGGCTTTGAGCGGATCGATCTCGCGCGCGACGATATTCTGCAGCGCAAGTATCACCGCGCTTGCCGCTACGACCGCATCGACCGACGTATGCGGATATCCCCCGTGCCCACCTTTGCCGCGAACCGTGATGTAGAGTTCGTCGGCCGAGGCATTGACCGGACCGGGCGTAATGCTGATCGAGCCGGCCGGCAGTCGCACGTCGACGTGCTGCATTGCGATCGCTTCGACTTTTGGATCGTCGAGCGCGCCTTGCTCGATCATCGGCAGCGCGCCGCCCGGCCCTTCTTCCGCCGGTTGAAAAATCAGCACGGCCGTTCCGTGTAAGCGATCGCGCATGGCTTGCAGTTCGCGCGCGGCGCCGAGCAGCATGGCGGTGTGCGCGTCGTGGCCGCACGCGTGCATCTTACCGGCGACCTCCGATGCGAAGGGCAAGCCCGTGCGCTCGGTAATCGGAAGCGCATCCATGTCGGCGCGTAGCGCTACGACGTGCCCCGGTAACGCGCCACGCACGAGCGCGACGACGCCGGTTTGCGCGAGGCGACGGTGCTCGACGCCGATTGCGTCGAGTTCCCGCTCGACCAACGCCTGCGTCTGGTGCTCCTCGAAGCCCAGCTCGGGATGGCGATGGATGGTGCGGCGCAGTTCGACGACGCGCTCGAGGGTCGGTGCGGACGGCTCTTCGATCACTTCGGGCCTCTGCGGCAGCAGTACGAGGCTTCCCTGCGAGCGAAAGCACCCGAGAATGATAGGAGCCGATGCAGCGCTGGCAGCGCTGATCAATCGCGCAGCTACGACCTACCTGACCGCGGCGCCCGCCTACATCACGTTTCGCGAAAGCACGCACGTCGAGGGTGCGAGCAAAAGCGAGGACATCAATCGCGCGGTTGCGGTGCGCGTAGCCGACGACTATGCGGTGATGCAAGACCTGCCCAACGGCGCAGAACGCACCGGCTCGGCCTTTCCCGTGATCCCGTTCTTCGATCCGTTCTCGAGCTTCCGGTTCAGCTACTTTGCGAATCTCAAGAAGCTCGAGATCACCTTCGATCCCGGCCAGCCGTTTCAACTGCAGTTTCCGGCACCCGATCCGAACGTCAACGTCGTCGTTCCCTACTTTTCGGAATGGGCGCCGCGCTACGCGCCTGACTCGACCGACGACGCGCTTCATCTGCTCATCGAGCCGACACCGCGAACCGGCAACAACACCTTCTATCCTTCGGAGGTGACCGAAGATCCCACCACCCATCTGCCGTCGCACGTGACGCTGCAAGACAACGGCAGCGACATGACCATTGGCCTCGACTACGGGATGGTCGATGGCTACTGGGTGATCACGCGTGGAACGTGGAGCGCCACGCAGCATGTCGCGCTCATCGGCGCATTCAAAGTCAGCGCCGTCACCACGTTCTCTGATTTCACGTTTCCTTCAACAGCGCCGGATCCGCGGCTAGCGGGAACGCCGCGCCCAAGTCCCAGCGCAAGCCCCAGCCCAAGTCCATCGCCATAGCATTGTCATCCCGAGCGTAGTCACCACTTGTCATCCCGAGCGTAGTGGGTGAACGCTTCGCGTTCACCCGCGTAGTCGAGGGACCGCATAAGGAGTGTACATTTGATTCTCACACCGATGGCGGTTGTTACCGACTCGCCGGCGGCAACACGAACCCCCATGTGCGCGAATCCAAACCAAGAGGCTACCGTAACCAACGCGGTATATATCGTCGCGCCGAATTGGCTGCAGAGGCCGACCACGGTGCTGGTCGAGGTCACCATTGGGCCGGCCGGCAACCTCATAGAAGCGCGCGTCACACGCTCGCACTCGAGCGGCAACGCGGTGCTCGACGAAGCTGCGCTCCGAGCTGCGCGAGCGTCGCAGTATGCTCCTAAGCTCGTGAACTGCATGCCCACGACCGGCGCGACGCTGTTCCGTGCCGTGTTCATTCAGTCGAGCCCAACACCCACTGCCCCGCCGTAAAGGAGCGCACTTGGTTCTTACACCGATGGTCATCGCCGACACGCCGCCGCCCCCAACCTGCAGCATTCCTAATAAGGAGGTCGCGCTTGCGCGGGCGGCAACGCCGGTTTACCCCGCTGCGGCTGCGGATATCGGGCTCGGGCCAATTCTCCTGATCGCGCGCGTCACCGTAAATCCCGACGATAGCGTCGATAGCGTCGTACTCATGCAAAGCAGCCACAATTTACCAATCGACGAGGAGGCATTGCGCGCCGCGCGCGCTTCAGCGTACTCGTCCAAGGTTGTGGGATGCAACGCAGCGACCGGCACCGTTGGTGGCAATCAACATGATGTCACCCGACATGAACTGGCCAAGTAGTATTTTGCCCGTGCCGGCGACGTGCGACCAGCCCGACCGGGAAGCATCGGTTATTCGTGCCAAAGTCCCCGCTAAGCCCGCGTCGACGAAGTCACTCAAACATCCGGTAGAGGTGCTTGTCGAAGTCGCCGTGGCGCCAAACGGCGATCTAATGGATGCACCGATGATCCGTCAGTCGAGCAACGACGTGGCGATCGATCAGGCGGCATTAACGGCAGCCCGAGCCTCGACGTACGCGCCACGTCTGGTCAATTGTGCGCCGACTTTCGGCACGTACACCCTTCGCGTGCCGTTCGTTCCCTAAGGAGCTTGCGACCTCAGGCGAATGGTTCGACGGGGGAGAGGATTAGGCGGCACGCAGCGTCGGGCGCGTTAGGGTGCACCATACTCGCGGCAACCACCAGATCGACGACGACACAGTTGATACCTTTGATCGCCTCAACGCGCGCAACGCCTCCTTCGGCCATCTTCGTAAATCTATCAGCGATCACGCGAGCTCTGGCGCGCGACACCACGTAAGGTTCGTCGCGGACACCCACGCCAATGAAAAGCTCGTTGTCGGGAGCTTGCGCCCAGGATTGAATCTGCTCGATGGCCGTCATGTAGTTCGTAATTCTACGACGGCGCGGTTGGTTCCGGGGTCGCCATAGCCCCGGCAATCAACTCGAGGGAACGCAGCCGCTGCTGATGATCGAAAACGTCGCAGACGATCATCACCTCGTTAACCTGGGTCTCCTCGACGAACGCCCGCAATCCCGCGCGCACGGTTTCGGGCGAACCAACCACCGAACGTGCGAGCGCGTTGAGCGCTTGCGCTCGTTGATCGGGCGACCAATACGTCTCGATGTCGTCGATCGGCGGTTTGCTCAAACCGCGTTTTCCGCTGAAGATATCGGCGACCGACATTTGTTGCGTGGTCGCCAGCCGCTTGGCTTCGGCGTCGGTGTCGGCGGCGATGACATTGATCCCCGCCATCGCGTAGGGTCGATCACGTTGCGCGGACGGCTTGAACCCTCTGCGATACGCGTGAAGCGCGGGCAGCAACAACTCGGGCGCAAAGTGCGATGCGAAGGCGTAGGGCAAGCCGAGTTCGGCAGCAAGCATCGCGCCGAACGTGCTCGATCCTAAGATCCAAATCGGTACGTTTGTTCCCGCCGCGGGCACGGCAACGATCGCTTGTCCCTCGACGGGCTCGGCAAGAAAGGCTTGCAGTTCCAGCACGTCCTGCGGAAAAAACTCCGACGCATTCGGCGCGCGACGCATCGCGCGTACCGCAATCTGATCCGTTCCCGGTGCGCGGCCGAGCCCGAGGTCGATACGGCCGGGAAACAGTCGCTCCAGCGTGCCGAATTGCTCGGCGATGACGTAAGGCGCATGATTCGGCAGCATGATGCCGCCCGCGCCGACCCGTATCGTCGACGTTCCCGCGGCGATGTGCGCGATCACGATCGAGGTCGCGGCACTTGCGATGCCCGCCATGTTGTGATGTTCGGCGATCCAGATGCGCTTGTACCCCAGCGCTTCTGCGTGCCGGGCGACATCGCGCGCATTATTGAGCGCGGCGCCGGCATCCGAGCCTTGGCGAACCCGCACCAGCTCGAGCAAAGAAAAAGACGTCATGAACCCTCCGAACAACAAAAGCCGGACATCGTATCCGGCTCTTGCTTGATATGGCGGAGAGGGTGAGATTCGAACTCACGGTACCCTCATCAGGTACGCCCGCTTTCGAGGCGGGTGCCTTCAACCGCTCGACCACCTCTCCATGTCCGCGGCGACACCGTATCTACCCGCGATTAGGCGTCGATACCTTCCTCGAGCTGCGGGGCCCGCTTCTTACGGAAGAACCGGCGCAGCTGCTCGGCCGCCTCGTCCTCGAGCACGCCCGAGGTCACTTCCAGGCGATGATTCGTCTTCCACGACTGCAGCACGTCGAACGCGCCGCCGTCGGCCCCACCCTTGGGATCGCGCGCGGCGTATACGACGCGTTTGAGCCGAGCCGCGATAATCGCGCCGGCGCACATCACGCACGGCTCTTTGGTGACGTAGAGCGTCACGTCGTGTAACCGCCAGGCGCCGAGGCGGCGCGAGGCTTCACGAATGAGCAGCATCTCGGCATGCGCGGTGGGATCGGGCCGCGCTTCTTTCTCGTTCTTGGCTTCGAGAATCAAATCGCCGCTAACGAGCACCGCGCCAACCGGAACGTCGCCGTCGTCGGCTGCCTCTTGCGCCAACTCGATCGCGCGCCGGATGTACTTTTCGTCGTCAGTCATCAAGCGATCGTTACGGAAAATCGCGCCCGGAGGGATTCGAACCCACGGCCTCTGCCTTCGGAGGGCAGCGCTCTATCCAGCTGAGCTACGGGCGCACATTCCTATTCCGGCGGGATACCGGTGCTCGGGATGTGTTTGAAGAGATCCAATTTATGATCGACCAGCGTGCGATAGAACTTGCGCACGCAATCGGGATGGCCAAAGAAATAGGTTCGCGCGTAGGCGAGATCATCGCCTGAACTATCGGGGACGTAGTGCGAGATTTCGATCTCTTCCATCTGATTGCGATCGACGGGGTGGGGGCAGAAATCGCACGGAATCGTGGACATGTAAGGTTACTCCGCTCGCGAGCGGCGGGACCCCAGTTGAGGTCCCGCCCTCTCGAAAATTGGTGACTCGGGGGTGATTTGAACACCCGACCAAGGGCTTATGAGTCCCCTGCTCTACCGCTGAGCTACCGAGCCATGCCGCTATGGGCGTTTTTCGACACCTGACTGTACCAGAACCCGCCCCGGGCACGCAAGGGCGCTAGCGGGAGCCCTCGGCAAGGTATTCCTTCACCAGGCGCTCGGGCGCTCGTGCGAGCCACGCCTCAACAATGAGGTTGCGCAGTTCGCTAACCTTGATCCGGCTGAGCCGCACGAGGATCGCAGGATACCCGTCAAAGTGCGGCGTTGTAAAATACACCGCCGGATTGCGCTTGAGCAGCGCTTCTTTCATCTCGAGGCTCGACGTACGCGCGCCCAAGATCGCGCCCTTCGGTGCTGTGGCGCCAAGCGCCGCAAGCTCGTTCTTACGCAACGGGCGTTCCCAAACGAAACCATGCGCTTTTGATTTGTCCTTGACCGCCCAGGTTTTCATGCCCCACTTACCGGTCTCGATCACGCTTGGCATAGCTGTTGCGAGCCGCGCAACGTCGTTCCACGTCGCCATAGTCCTTAATGCCTAAAGGATGCCGACATAGGCCCCATAAAGTCGGTTTTCCATATGCGTATACATACGCTCCTAACCGGGCTGGTTGTTACATTCTTTGTGGCAACCGCCGCAATGCCGGCTTCGGTGCAGGCCGACGACGCGCAATCGTTGCTCGCGAAGCACCGAGCCTTCGTCGGCTGGCAATACGGCGACGGCAGCGTAACCTCGTTATATCTGGAGCGAACCTATACCAACGCGTCGGGCAAAGTCACGCACCACGCTACCGAATACCGCCTCGGACTCGCCTATCGCCGCGATTTTCGCACCGTGAAGAATTACGAGGAAGGGGACTCGACCGGATTCACCGGCAACGTCTTCTGGAGAACCGATCCGAACGGGTTCACCGTGCCGATCATCGGAGACAATGCGAAGTATTATCTTTCGATCGATGTGTTGTTCATGGAGGGCAGCACCGACCTTGCTGCGGTGTTAAAAGCAAGTTCAACGATCAACGGCAAAAGCGTCGAGGTCTTGCGCATCACGATGAACGGCGCACTGCCGTTTGACGTGTACGAAGATCCGGAGACCGGGGCTTATCTTAAGGCCGTTATCGATCCGGGCGGCCGGTTCGAGACGACCGTCAACATCCTTTCTTACGCCGATCTTGCGCCGGGGAAGAAGATCATCGGGAGCTGGTCGTTCGGCACCGACAAAGGCGTGTACGCCTATACGAAAATGGCGGTCAATACGCCGATCGGCGCTGAGGAGCTCCATCCCCCGCCCCCGACGGCAAAGTGGACCTTCGCGAATAATCAGCCTTTCAAGATCGAGGTTACCGATTCACGCATCTTCGTCGACGCGACGATCAACGGTGTACCGGGTCACTTCTTCTTGGACACCGGCGCCGGCAACATCGCGGTGACCGACGCCTTCGCCGATCGCGCCCACATCACAACCGTTGATAAGTCGGCCGCGTTCGGCATTGGCGGCGTCGCCAAGACACTCGTTCGTAAAGCCGATACGATCGATTTCGGGGGCAACACGCTCTCCAGCGTCATCATAAGTTCGCTGACGATACCCTACGTCTTTAGAAACGAACAGTTTGACGGCCTAATCGGCTTCGATCTCTTCGCGGGCGCGATCGTCAACCTCTCACTCACCGGCGGTACGATGCAGATCAGCGATCCCGCCGCGGGCCCAGCCGCACCACCGAACGGCTGGTATCCGGTGATCCCGGATCTGTCGACCTCGACACCTCGTGTACCGGCGCGCATCGATGACAAGCTCGACATCATGGCGCAACTCGATACCGGCGGCAGCAACCTCGTGCTGTTTTCGAATCAAGTGGAAGATCACGGCATTCACCTGATCGCGAACCGGTCCGGCTTCCTCGGCGGCAACGCTGAGATCGGCGGCATCGGCGGGTACGAAGTTAGCGTCTGTGGTCCGCTTGCAAAGCTCACAGTGGGTCCGTTCCCCTACACCGGAACCGAAGCGTGTGAAAGCACGAATTGGGGTTTGCATGACGGCCTGGTCGGATTCGATTTCCTCAAGCACTTCGATTACATCTTCGATTATCCGCACGGCGTCATGTACATGATGCCGCACAAAGACTAACGCAGAAATAAAACGAGCCTCGGCGCAATGCCGAGGCTTGTTCTTCACATCTGCGGTCGGAGGGACTCGAACCCCCAACCTACAAGTTCGTAGCCTGTTGCTCTATCCAATTGAGCTACGACCGCCCATGTGACCTACCGAATACGATTCGGAGAGAGAGGGATTCGAACCCTCGATACGACTTTACATCGTATAACGGTTTAGCAAACCGCCGCCTTCAGCCGCTCGGCCATCTCTCCAAAGCAGCAGCGA
>Ga0335074_10006372_pt1 | contig 16375 bp, 14 predicted proteins | sample Lox_Sample_23_FD_206715 | JGI IMG/M metagenome (GOLD analysis project Ga0335074, IMG submission 206715) | Soil microbial communities from Loxahatchee National Wildlife Refuge, Florida, United States - Lox_Sample_2.3 | ecosystem: Environmental > Terrestrial > Soil > Wetlands | place: USA...
GTTCGTATTCGGCCCGCCGCCGGCACCGCCGGGCGCGCATGGCGGACCATTGCGGCTGCTCTCGTTCGGTCGGCTGCTGCCGTACAAGGGCCTCGATCTGCTGGCGGACGGGCTGCGGCTGCTCGGCGCGCATCCCGGGCTGGAAGTGCGGGTGGTGGGCAGCGGGCCGCCGAGTGCCGCGCTCGCGCAGCTCGCCAGGCTGCCCGGGGTGCGGGTGGAGAATCGCTGGGTGCCGGAGGCGGAAGTCGGCCCGCTGCTGGCCTGGGCCGATGCGATCGTCCTGTCGCATCGCGAGGCGAGCCAGAGCGGCGTCGCCTCCGCCGCGATCGCGGCCGGGCGCTGGATCGTCGCGACGCGGGTGGGCGGGCTTGCGGAACAGCTCGGCGACGAGTCGCTGGCGCGACTGTGCGATCCGACACCGCAAAGCCTCGCGGCGGCGATTGCGGCGCTGGTGGCTGATCCGCCGCCGGTCGCAGCCCCACGCGACCCGCTCGGCGACTGGCGGGTGCTGGGTGCCGGGCTGGTGCGCGACATTGCCGCGCTGAAGCTTTTTCCTGCAGGTCCTGCTTGATGCCGGGTGGACCGGTGCGGCGAAACGCAACATGCTGTGGTCGGCACCGGAACAGGAGCGAAGCATGCGCTTGGGGGGATGGGTACTGGCGGCGGCGATGAGTGTGGCCGTGACGGTGCCGGCGTTGGCGGCGGTCACGCGGGACGAGTTTCCGCCGAAGTCGGTGCGGCAACTGATCGAGATCTGCTCGGCCTCGAAGGGCGATCCGATGATGACGGCGGCAGTGAATTTCTGTCAGGGCTATGTCGAAGGCGCGATCGATGTCGAGGAGGCTGACACGGCGCGGTTCCATCGGCGGCCGCTGTTCTGTCTGCCGTCGCCGCCGCCGTCGCATGACGAGGCGCTGGCGGCTTTCACAAGCTGGGCCGGGGCGGATCCGGAGCGGATGGACCGGCCGGCGCTTGATGGCGTGTTTGCCTATCTCGCGGAGACGTATCCCTGTGCACGGCCTGCGATGAAGCGGCGGAAGTGACGGCGGGCGAGACCGGGAAGGGGAGACGGGTGATGCGCAAGACGATGATTCTGCTGGCCGCGCTGGCGATACCGGTGGCCGGCTGTTCCAACATGAATGCGACCGAGCAGCGGATGGTCACCGGCACCGGCATCGGTGCGGCGGGTGGTGCGGTGATCGGGGCGATTGCCGGCAATGCGGGTCTCGGCGCCGGTATTGGTGCCGCGGCCGGTCTCGCCGGCGGCTTCCTCTACGATCAGGTGAAGAAGGACCAGGCCTCCGCCTACAACAAGGGCTACGAGGCCGGTCATTCCGGACAGCCGCCTGCCCCACCGCAATAAGTCAGACGGGGTCTGGGGCCCGCGGCCCCAGCGGGGTCCAGGGGCAGCGCCCCTGGCCTTACTTCTGTAGCGGCAGCGCCGCGTCGAACGTCGCCGCCATCGCCTCCCAGAGTGGCTTGCGTCGCATCTCCCGATCGAGCGGCAGCGGTCGTTGCGGCAATCCGTCCGTGCGCGGCCACGCCTCGTCGAGCCAGGTGCGCAGGTCCGACAATCCCCAGGTGACGACGCCGAGCAGCGCCGGGCTTTCCAGCACCACCTCGAGGAAGGCGCGTCCTTCGGCGGCGACACCCGCGTCGCGCACAGGGATCGCGGCCGGGAGCCGGTTGTCGCGCACGTCCATTTCGGTGATCACGATATTCAGCCCGAGTGCGGCCACGTCGGCGCAGAATTGCGCCAATTCCTTCTGATCGAGCGCGTGGACTCCGGCCTCGAGATGCGCCTGCATCCCGAGTCCCTGCACCGGCACGCCGCGGTGCCGGAGGTCGGCGAGCAGGCTGAGCATGGCGGCGCGTTTGCGTTGCTGGTCGGGCCAGGAATAGTCGAGCCCGAACTCGTTGATGAATCGCATCGCGCCCGGATCGGTCTCGGCGCAGAGGTGGAAGGCGAGGTCGATGTAGCGCGGGCCGAGTGCGCGCAGCCAGAGCGTGTCGCGCAGGCCGAGAGGCTGGCGGTCCGGCAGCCACAGCACCTCATTGACCACGTCCCATTGGAAGACGTGGCCGCGAAAGTGGCGGACGACGGTGCGGATGTGGGTGGTCAGGAGGCGTTCGGCCGCGGCGGCGGAGGTGAGGCGCTCGGCGAGCCAGGGTGGGTTGTCCTCGTGCCAGACCAGGGTATGGCCGCGCAGGGCGAGGGCGTGCTGTTCGGCGTAGCGCATTAGCGCGTCGGCGGGGGCGAAGTAGAATAGTTCGGGCGCCGGCCGCAGGCGGCCCCATTTGAACGCCGCTTCGCTGACCACGACGCCGCATTCGACCGGGACGTGCGCCATGTAGGTCGGATTGGTGGCGAGGATCGTCTGGTCGATGGCGGCGCCGTAGAACCGGCCGGAGCGCAGGGCGTGGTCGTGCAGCCCCGCGGAGGTCGACAGCGCGTCCGCGCGCGCCGGGCCGGGCGAGGCGGCGAGCGCTGCGCCGGCCCCGGCGAGCAGCGCGCGGCGGGAGAGCGGCGTCACGGCGCGCCGCTGGCTCAGCTCGTCTGGCAGGAGTCGAGGTTGCGAAGACATGTCCCCTGCGACCCGTTGATCATCGTTGGTCGCGGCATGGCAAGGGACACGCTTTCGCCCGAGTCTCAGGCGGCCAGTCGGGCCGGTGGCGGCCGGTCGGGGGCGAGCACGGGCAGGCGGGTGCGGATCAGCGTCTCGATGCCGCGCAGCAGCGGCCGTTCGGCGGCGTCGCAGAAGCTGGTGGCGAGGCCGTCGGCGCCGGCACGCGCGGTGCGGCCGATGCGGTGGACATAGGCCTCGGCGACTTCCGGCAGGTCGAAGTTGATCACGTGCGCGACGCCGTCGACATCGATGCCGCGGGCGGCGATGTCGGTCGCGATCAGGACCGGCGTGGTGCCGGCGCGGAAGGCGCCAAGGGCACGCTCGCGCTGGCCCTGGCTCTTGTTGCCGTGGATCGCGGCGGCACGGATGCCGGCCGCCTCGAGGTGCTTCGTCACCCGGTCGGCGCCGTGCTTGGTGCGGGTGAAGACCAGCGTGCGCGCATCGCCGGGCTGATCGCGCAGCAGCCTGGCGAGCAGCGCCCGCTTTTCCGCGGTCGCGACGAACACGACGCGCTGCTCGACGCGTTCGGCGGTGGTGGCGACGGGTGCCACGGCGACGCGCGCCGGGTCGTGCAGGAGCTGCCCGGCCAGCGTGGCGATCGCCGCCGGCATGGTGGCGGAGAAGAACAGGCTCTGCCGCCGCGCCGGAACCTGGGCCGCGATGCGCCGGATCGGCACGATGAAGCCGAGATCGAGCATATGGTCGGCCTCGTCGAGCACGAGAATCTCGACGCCGTCGAGACGCACCGCGCCGTCACCGAGCAGGTCGAGCAGCCGGCCCGGGGTGGCGATCAGGATGTCGATGCCGCCCGCGAGCGCGCGGACCTGGCGCGACTTCGGCACGCTGCCGAACACCACGGCCGAGCGCAGCCCGGTGCGGCGGCCATAGGCGCAGACGCTGTCATTGATCTGGCTGGCGAGCTCGCGCGTCGGTGCCAGGATCAGGGCACGGCAGCCGCGCGGCAGCCGTGGCGCCGGCTGTGACGCGAGGCGATGCAGGATCGGCAGCGCGAAGGCCGCGGTCTTGCCGGTGCCGGTCTGGGCGATGCCGAGCAGGTCGCGGCCGGCGAGGATCGGGGGAATCGCCTGCGCCTGGACCGGCGTCGGCTGGGCGTAGCCCTCGGCCGCCAGCGCCGCGAGGATGGGCGCGGCGAGGCCGAGTTCGGAGAAACTGGTCAAGGAGGATGGACTCTTTCGTTCGATCGGTGCCGCGCGCCGCGTTGCATGGCCGGGCGGGCTCCACGATGGCAGGCGGCGAGGATCGCCGGCCTGCGCCGGGACAGGGCGCCGGCACACAACCAATGCGTGCCGCAACAGGCGTATCCCGAGGCCCTCTAGTTGTCGTGTGCCCGGTGGGCGCTGTCAACCATTCCGTGATCGGCCGGTCATGCGGCCGGATCGGGGCTGGGCTGCCCGCTGGCCGCCGCCGCTTGCCAGCCCGCCATTCGCCGCCGAGAACAGAACCATCATGCACGGCCGAAGTCCCGTTCCGAGCTGGGTGGTCAGCGAGCCCTATGCCGGGCTGCAGGCGCAGGCGCTGGGCCTCGCGGAGGCGGCGGGCCTGGCGCCGGCGCTGCTGCCGCTGGCGCCGCGCGCCCCCTGGCGCTTTCTGCCGGCGCGGCTGTGGCCGGCACCGCTCGCGGCGGTCGGGGTCGCCGTAGCGCAGGCGCCGCCGTTGGTGATCGGCGCCGGCGGGGTCGGCGCGGCGGTGCTGGCCGGGCTGCGCCGCCTGCCGGAGGGGCGACGGCCGCGCGTCGTGCAGGTGCAGGACCCGCGGATGGATCTGCGCCGCTTCGACGTCGTCGTGGCCAACCGCCACGACGGCATCGCCGGGCCGAACGTGATCGTGACGCGAACCGCGCTGCACCGCGCGACGCCGGCGCGCCTGGCGGAGGCGGCGTCGGCCTGGCAGGCGCGGTTCGCCTCGCTGCCGCGGCCGCTGGTCGCCGTGCTGGTTGGCGGCACGAACGGTCGGTTTCGCCTGGACGCGGCGGCGGCGCAGGCGCTGGCGGGATCGCTCGCGGCGATGATGCGGCGCGATCGGGTCGGGCTCGCAGTGACGCCGTCGCGGCGCACCGATGCGGCGGCGCGGGCGACGTTCGAGCAGGTGCTGCGGCCGCTCGGTGCCTTCGTCTGGGACATGCAGGGCGAGAATCCGTATTTCGGCCTGCTCGCACTCGCCGATGCGATCGTGGTGACCGAGGACAGCGTCTCGATGGTCTCGGAGGCGGTGGCGACGGCGGCGCCGGTGCTGCTGGCCCGGCTGCCCGGTCGGTCGCGGCGGATCGGACGGTTCACCGCCGGGCTCGCCGCCGAGGGGCGGGTGCGGGACTTCGTCGGGCGGCTGGAGACCTGGCCGGCGGCGCCGCTGGACGACACCGCGGAAGCGGCGCAGGAGATGCGCCGGCGGCTGGGGCTGTAGGATCGGCGTCCCGCCGGCGGGACGCGGGGATCTGTGACATCGGCGCCCGCATGCGGGTGCGGACCCGCTGCTGGGACGCCAGGGAGTGTCGATGCTGAACATCCGGACTTTCGACGCCCGGCAGGGCGGCAATGTCCTCTACAAGGCGCTGGCGCACCCGCTGGCAGCGGAGGCGATGGCGCGGCTGGCGACGCGGCTCGAGGAAGCGGGGCGCATCGCGATCTTCGACCCCGAGGGCACGGCGGAGGCGCTGTATGCGCTGCATCCCGGCCTGCCGGCGGCGGAGTCCGTCTTCGTGCAGGATGTGCGCGAGGTCGGGCAGCCGCGCCTCGGCCTGGCGGCCCGGCCACTGACCGACCTGCCGCGAGCCGAGGCACGCACCGTTCTCATCGCCGCCTTCGATGCCGCGCGCATCGCCGCGCGCATCGCGCCATTGCTGCCGGCCGGGGCCGAAGCGCTGACGCTGGACGAGGCGCGGCTGCCGCCGACGCTGCTGACCAACCCGCGCCGCTATCTGGACATGCTGAACTTCGCGACGAACTTCGCCTTCTTTCGCGAGGCGGACGGGCTCTCCACGCGGCTGGTCACGGCGAACTACTGGGCCGGCTATGGCGCGAAGCAGGTGCGGCTGTGGCTGCGCCTGTTCGATGGCGACGGCCGGGCGATGGCGAGCTGGGAGCAGGAGGCGCCGTCCGGAGCGGGCGGCATCGTGATCGACAGCCGCGAGGTGCGGGCCCGGTTCGGCCTGCCCGAGTTCACCGGCCAACTTTTCCTGCACGTGGTCGGCGCCGCCGGGCACGACGTGGTGAAATACGCGCTCGACACGTTTGCCGTCGCCGGCGGGAGCCTGTCCTGCACGCACGACGCCAATGCCTGGCCGTCGGAGCGCTATGCCGGGCTGCCGGCGCCGCGCGAGGACGAGCGCGTGATCCTCTGGGTGCAGAACAGCCACGCGGCGGCGATTCCGGCCGGCGACATCGTGCTCGATCGCATGGGGGCGGAGGCGCCGCAGCCGCTCGACCATGCGATTCCGGCTTTTGCCAGTGTCGGACTGGATGTCGCGACTGTGCTGCCCGGGCTGCGGTGGCCGGCGCAGATCGAGCTGCGATGCGGCCGTCACGTGGTGCGGCCACGCTATGAGGTGGTGCGCGACGGACGCACGCGCATTGCGCACATGAATGTCGAGCGCGCCGACCTGCAGCCCGATCCCGGAATTCCCTCCCTCGGCAACCTGCTCGGGCGTGGCTACCTGCTGCCGTTTCCGGTGTTGCCGCGCGACCGCTTCCGCACCATCGTCCAGCCGACGCCGATGGCGCTGACGCAGCGCACCCTGCCGATCCGGCTCGACGTGTTCGATCCCGAAGGACGGCGCGTGGCGGAGCGGTTTCTCGGCCAGCTCGACCGCGCGCACGATCTGGCGCTGGACTTCGATGAACTCGAGGCGGAAGGCGGCCATGCCGAGCTGGTCTACGATTTCCGCGACGGCGGCGAGGCGGATGGCTGGCTGCATGCGCTGATCCGCTATGAGGACCGGCGCTCCGGGCACACGGCGGAGACGAGTTTCGGCGCGCATATCTTCAACACGCCGATGACCTATCGTGACGAACCGCAATCCTATGCCGGCCCGCCGCCCGGCCTGTCGACGCGGCTGTTCCTGCGCATCGGCGACGACACGCGGCACAGCTTCACGCATCTGACCTACCCGGCCTCGACCGGCGCCTGGTCGCCGCGGCACGCGCGGTCGCAGACGATGCTGGTGCTGCATGACGGCGATGGCCATCCCATCGCGGAGCATTCGCTGTCGATCGCGTGCTCCGGCTCGGCGCTGGTGTTTTCGCGCGATCTGTTCGGCGATACGCGGATGGCGCAGGCGGGACCACGGGGCTATGTCATGATCCGCGACACGACGTGCCGGCTGTTCGGCTATCACGGGCTGATGGACGAGCAGGGCGGGTTCTCGCTCGACCATATGTTCGGGTTCTGAGACCCGACGGAGTTTCGCGACCAAAGCGCTTCGACCTCGCAGATCCGGCGTGCCGCGCCGACGATAGCGGTACGGCGATCCAGGTCGGCTCGACGTCGCGGCCAGGATCGGCCGCGTCGCGCTGCCGGTCGGGATGCCGATCATCGCCGAATCTCGATCTGCGCCATGCGCAGATCGGTGAAGCGAACTTCTCCGAACTCTGCCGCGTCACCGTGGCCGAAATGTCCGGATGGTGCGAGCCGGCCATTGATTCTTACATGCACTTGCACTCCCTGGCGAAAAGGTCGTGACGATTGCAGTTGCAAGGGTTGCGCTGCGTTTTTCGTCGCTGGCATGGTGGTCCGAAAGCGAGTCCAGGGGGGAACCATGCTGCTGCAACAGGCTGCGCGTGAGGCTCAGGCCCGGCTGCAGCAGCGGCCCCGGCTCAGGGCGCTCGCCAAACGGGCCGATCTGGAAGTGGCGCGCGCGCGGCACGGCATCGCGACCGTCCTCCCCGGCGCGATCAGGCCGAGTCCCCGACAGATCACCATTGCCGTCACGGCGCATTGCAACCTGCGCTGCCAGGGGTGCCGCTACGGGCGTGACTTCATGCCGGGCAGCGTCCTGCCGCTGGCATTGGTGCGAGATCTTCTCGACGATGCGCGGCAGGGCGGTGTCGCGACGGTCCGCTTCTACGGCGGCGAGCCGCTGCTGCACCCGGAGCTGCCGGACATGATCCGCCATGCGTGCCGGATCGGATTGCGACCGTATGTGACGTCCAACGCGACGCATCTCGGCACACGCATCGACGCACTCTACGAGGCCGGGCTGCGCCTGGTCACGATCGGCTTCTATGGCACTGAGGCGGACTATGACGCCTACACGCAGCGCGCCGGCCATTTCGCGCGGCTGGAGCGCAGTCTGGAGCAGGTGCGTCGCCGCTATGGGCGGGAGCTCGAGTTGCAGCTGAATTTCGTGCTCCTGCGTCAGAGCTGCACCACCGACGCGCTGCACCGGGCCTGGGAATTCGCCCGCCGGTTCGACATGTTCTTCCACGTCGATCTGGCCAACTATGCCGCGCCGTTCTTCGTGCAGGGCTTTGACAACGACCTGCAACTGCGGCCGGAGGACCGCGGGTCGGTGGAGACCGTCGCCCTCGCGATGCTGGCGCTGAAGCGCGCGGAGCCGGAGCGCTTCTTGCATTCCGTCGAATTCATCCGCTCGGTGCCGGACTGGATGCTGCAGGGGCCGGCCATGCGTGTCCGCTGTGATGCGTATGAGCTGCTCTGGGTGGGCGCCGACGGCACGGTGCAACTCTGCGACGTCGCCTTGCCGCTCGGCAACGTGCATCAGACGCGCCTGCGCGACATTCTGTTCTCGCGCCGCCACCGCGAAGCGGCCCTGGCAGCATTCCGTCTGGACTGTCCCAACTGCACCTGCAAGGCGGAGACGCGGATCGTCAAGGACGCCGCGGCCATGCGCCGCTACGGACGCAGACTGCCCGGGGAGGCCGGCTAGAAATGGGCGCGGCCGTCGATGCCGCCCCGACGATCCCCGGTTCGGGTATCGTGCAAGCCGGGCGTGACATCGTGCGGGCGACCGTACGATCGCACCCTCGCTTGAAACGCGCGCTGGTCGAGGCGGAGCGCGGGGTCGGTCTGGTCGAGCACAGTCTCGCGTCGATCGTCCCGGCTCTGATCCGCCCGCAGCCGCGACGCCTCACCGTCGCCATCACGGCGCACTGCAATCTGCGCTGCATCGGCTGTCGCTATGGCCGCGATTTCATGCCGGCGGCCCAGCTCTCATTGGACGAGGTGCGGCAACTGCTCGACGATGCGCGGGAGGCGGGCGTGGAGATGGTGCGGCTCTACGGAGGGGAGCCGCTGCTGCACCCCGACCTGCCCGCCATGGTACGCCATGCGGCCGATATCGGGCTCGCGACCTACATCACGACCAACGGTATCCTGCTGCGGCAGAAGATCGATGCGCTGTACGCTTCCGGCTTGCGCAACATCACGCTGGGATTCTACGGCACCGGCGAATCGTACGACGTCTACACGCAACGCCCCGGCCGTTTCGCGCGGCTGGAGGCGGGGCTCGCCTACGCCCGCGAGCGCTACGGTGAGGCGCTTTCGCTGCAACTCAACTTCCTCATCATGCGGCCGAGCTGCAACCCGCCGGCGCTGCAGGCCGCCTGGGAGTTCGCCGAACGGTTCGACATGACCCTGCACACCGATCTCGTGCACTACTCGCTGCCCTACTTCACCGACGGCCGGGAAGGCGGGCTGCAGTTCGAGCCGGAGGATCGCCCGATGATCGAGGCGCTCGTGCGCGAGCTGGTGCGGCTGAAGCAGGCGCATCCGACCCGCATTCCCGAGAGTGTCGCGAGTTTGCGATCGATCCCGGACTGGCTGATGAAGGGGCCGGCCATGCGCGTGCCATGCGACGTGCGCAACCTGCTCTGGGTCGGCGCCGACGGCACCGTGCAGCTGTGCTACGTGACCTTCCACCTCGGCAATATCCGGCAGCGGCGCCTGCGGGACATGCTGTTCACCGCCGCTCACCGGGATGCCGCCCGCGACGCCTTCCACCTGAACTGCCCGAACTGTCATTGCGAACGGGACGGGCGTATCCAGAAGCATCTTCCAAGCCGGATCAGATACGGTCTTCCGTGAGGGATTCCGCGGCACCGTCTCGAGGATCACGCTCATAGAGACGGCGATAGGCACGCCACTCGGCCTCGAAGGGAAAATCGAGCGCCCGCTCCCGGGCCGCGGCGGCGAGCTCCTTGCGCAGGGCAGCGTCACAAGCCAGGCGCGCAAGCTCGGTCGCGAGCCGGCCGGGATCGCGTGGCGGCACCAGGACGCCCGCGGGACCGTCCGGCCGATCCGCGCCGAGCAGATGCGGCACGCCGCCCACCTCTGTCGCGACGACCGGCACGCCGCACGCCATCGCCTCGAGCAGTGCCAGCGGCGCCGCCTCGTGTGCGGAGCAGAGCACGAATCCGTCGAGGCTGCGAAGGAACGGCACCATGTCGCTCACCTGCGTCACGAACCGAATGCCGGCGAGACCGCGGGCCTGCTCGCGGATGGCCGGAAGCAGCGCGCCCTGGCCGAGCAGGACCAGCACGATGCGCGAAGGACCGGCTTGGAGCCGCCTGGCCGCGTCGAGCAGATCGTCATGCCGCTTCACCGGATCGAAGCGCGCGACATGGCCGATCAGGACGTCCCCGGGCCCGACACTTAGCCGTTCGCGCCAGCAATCCGAGTGCTCGCCCGGCGTGTAGCGGTCGGTCTCGACGCCGTTCCAGATGACGCGGCAGTCGCGCACCCAGCCGGAACGTCCGAGCCGTCCCGCCAGCTCCTCTGCGACGGCGACCACCGTGGCGCACTGCCCCGCCACCCGCGCCAGCAGCCGCGCAGCCAGGCCGCCGTGCGAGGGCATGGTGTGGAACGTCGCGACGACTCCGGGGCGGGGACGGCAGATCCGCGACGCCAGCGCGGCATAGACCAGCGCGGTCTCGTTGTGCGCGTGGACGATGCGGGCGTTCAGGGAACGCAGCAGCATCGCCAGCCGCCGCGCGAACCGCAGATCGAGGCCCCCCGCGCGCGGCAGGAAATGCACGGCAAGGTCGCCGGGGTGGAGATCCAGAGCCTCGCTGCGAAAAGGTGTGTCGAACAGAATGAGTGTCGGATCGAATCCGTCCGGCCGGGCCCGATCGGCAAGTCGCAGCGCCGCGCGTTCCTTGCCGCCGATGGCAAGTCCGCTGAGCAGATGGGCGACCACCGGCCGGCGATCGCGGGACGATCTGTCCGCCGCGGCGGGACGGCATGGTTCTCCCGCGAGCGTCCGATCCGGTCGCACCGTCAGCCCGCGATCGCCGCGGCGCCGTGCTCGTCCTTCAGCCCCACACCCGAAAGCCGCAACCGCCGCATCTCCCGGATCAGCCACAGCAGTTTGGCGCTCGCCTGCGGGATCGGCAGCCCCTCGGGCCGGATGTTGGAGATGCAGTTGCGCTCGGCATCGGTGCGGCCGCGGCGAGGCTGCCAGGAGAGATAGGCGCCGAGGCTGTCGGGCGCCGAAAGGCCCGGCCGCTCGCCGATCAGCACGACCACCGCCTCGGCGGCCAGCGCCTCGCCGATCTCGTCGCCGAGTGCCACGCGGCCTTGTGTCGCGACCACGATCGGCGCGACCGCGACACCATCGCGTGCCAGGGCCGGGGCGACCAGTGACAACAGCGGCGCGGCGTGCGCCTGCACCGCGGTCGCGGACAACCCGTCGCAAACCGCAAAGACGATCGCCCCTGGCCGCGCGGCGGCGGTGAGCCCGGGTCGTGCCTCGGGATGCAGGCGCCGGCCGCGATCCGGCCGCAACAGATACTCGTCGCGGCCGGCGCAGAGGCTTCGCACGGGGATCGACTCGAGTCCCGTTTCGCCCAGCGCCGCCCGCAGCGCATCGATGTCGAGCGCCGCGTGGACGGCGTCGCGTGCGGCGGCGTGCGCCGCCTGGAAAGCAAGGTGCGCACCGGTCGGCAGCCCATTGCCGACGCGCCCGATCGCGACCCGCGCCGGAGTGAAGCGGCGCAGCGATGTCCAGGCAGCCGGCGGCCGTTCCATCCCGCCTACCCGGCCTGGCGCGAAGCCGGTACGGTCCGGCCGGCCGTCATTCCAGCCCGATCAGCGCCGGCGACAGCGCCGCCGGAATCGCCGCCTGCACCGCGCCCGCGCCGAGCCCCATGCGCTCCAGCCAGGCCTCGAATTCCGGCGCCGGCCGCTTGCCCAGTGCCGCGCGCACGTAAAGCGCATCGTGAAACGACGTGCTCTGATACGACAGCATCACATCATCCGCCCCGGGCACGCCCATGACATACGTGACGCCGGCGACGCCGAGCAGCGTCAGCAGCGCGTCCATGTCGTCCTGATCCGCCTCGGCATGGTTGGTGTAGCAAACATCCACCCCCATCGGCAGGCCGAGCAGCTTGCCGCAGAAATGATCCTCCAGCCCCGCACGGGTGATCTGCTTGCCGTCATAGAGGTATTCCGGCCCGATGAAGCCCACCACCGTATTGACGAGCAGCGGCGAGAATTCCCGCGCCACCGCATAGGCGCGCGCCTCGATCGTCTGCTGGTCGACACCATGATGCGCCTCGGCGGACAGCGCGCTGCCCTGGCCGGTCTCGAAATACATCACGTCGTGACCCACCGTGCCGCGACCGAGCGACAGCGCCGCCCCACGCGCCTCGCCGAGCAGGGCGAGTGAAATGCCGAAGCTGCGATTGACCGCCTCGGTGCCGCCGATCGACTGGAACACGAGATCGACCGGCGCGGCGCGCTCGATCGCTCGCAGCGCCGTCGTGACATGGGCCAGCACGCAGGTCTGCGTCGGAATCGCATAGCGGACCCGCACCTCCTCCAGCATCGCGAGCAACGTCACCATGCTCTCGACGCTGTCCGTCGCCGGATTGATGCCGATCACCGCATCGCCGGCACCGAGCAGCAGCCCGTCCAGCGTCGAGGCCGCGATGCCGCGTGGATCGTCCGTCGGATGGTTCGGCTGCAGCCGCACCGAGAGCCGCCCCGGCAGGCCGATCGTGTTGCGAAAACGCGTGACCACGCGACACTTCGCCGCCACTGCGATCAGGTCTTGCAGACGCATGATCTTGCTGACCGCCGCCGCCATCTCCGGCGTCAGGCCGGGGGCGAGGGCCGCGAGCGAAGCGGCATCGGCGGCGTCCGAGAGCAGCCAATCACGGAACTCGCCCACGGTCAGCGTCGCGACCGGGGCGAAGGCCACGCGATTGTGGCGGTCGAGGATCAGCCGTGTCACCTCGTCCGCCTCGTACGGCACGACCGGATCCTGCAGCAGCGTCGCCAGCGGCAGCTCGGCGAGCGCAAGCTGGGCCGCGACCCGCTCCGTCGCCGAACGCGCTGCGACACCGGCCAGGACGTCGCCGGAGCGGTGCGGCGTCGCGCGCGCCAGCAGTGTGCGCAGGTCGGGGAAGTGATAGCGCGTGCCGGCGAGGGAGTGCGCGTAAGTCATGCGCGAGTTCACCACGAGGGTGCCGCGACAAGGAAGCGGAAAGCGAAGCAAGCAAGCGCGGGCTCCGCCCGCACCCGCCAGGGGCCGGGCCCCTGGACCCCTTTACTCTAGCCCGCGTCCAGCTCCAGTCGGTGGAAGCCACGGGCGCGGTAGAGGATGGCAGCCCCGATCCAGGTCACCACGAAGACGGCGATGACCAGATAGCCGATCGTTCCGAAATGGTCGTTCAGGGCGCCGATGCCGGCCCATAAAGGCCCGGTGAGCCCGAGCTGATCACCGGCCAGACCCAGCGCCTCGATGCCGCCAATCAAAAGCGCAACCACGACGGAAATGAAGGTGATGGTGAGATTGTAGTAGAGCTTGCGGATCGGCTTGACGAAGGCCCAGCCATAGGCACCGAGCATCAGAACGCTGTCGGTGCTGTCGACCAGCGACATGCCGGCGGTGAACAGCGCCGGAAACACCAGGATCGACCAGATCGAAAGTCCGCGCGCCGCCTGCGTGGCAGAGATCCCGAGCAGCCCGATCTCGGTCGCCGTGTCGAACCCGAGCCCGAACAGCAGACCGATCGGATACATGTGCGCGCTGCGACGCACCAGACGGAACAGCGGCCGGAACAGGCGCGCAAGCAGGCCGCGCCCGGCGAGCAGCAGGTCGAGATCCTCGTCGACATAGGGCGCACCGGCACGGACGTCGCGGAAGCGGCGCCAGACCGCCACGAAAATCATGATATTCATGATGGCCAAGGCGAGCAGGAACAGCGCCGAGACCAGCGTGCCGATCACGCCGCCCACGGTCTGCAAGGCCGCGAACCGCCCCTGGAACGCCATCGCCGTCGCCGCCACGGCGACGGAAGCGAGCACCACCACGGTCGAATGACCGAGCGAGAAAAAGAACCCGACCGCGACCGGCCGCTGTCCATCCTGCATCAGCTTGCGGGTGACATTATCGATCGCGGCGATGTGATCGGCATCGACGGCGTGCCGCAGCCCGAACCCGTAGGCGAGGAGCGCGGTGCCCAGCAGGACCGGGTAATGGCGGAAGGCGAGCAGAGCCCAGGCCCAGGCGGCCATATTGGCCGCGAGCAGCACGGCGTAGAGCACCACCAGCCGCCGGCGCAGATCGCCGCCGCGGTCGGCGAAGAGCAGCGAGATCGTGTGTCGCACCAGTGCCCCCAGTGACCCGATCGGATCGATCCATTGCGCCGCAGCCAACGGGCATCATACCTTTTCAGTGAAAAGTAGGACGATCGCATTGCGGTGCGCAAGACGCGGGTGAGGAGCGAAATCGATGGAACGGATCACGATCACGATCGAGGAAGACCTGCTGGAGACGATCGACGCCGTGATGCGCCGCCGCGGCTACGCCAGCCGTTCGGAAGCGATACGCGATCTCGTTCGCGCCGCCGCGGCGCGCGAGCTCACCGCGGCCGGCGAGACGCCTTGTGTCGCGGTGCTGGGCTACGTGTACGACCATGCCACGCGCGACCTGGCGCAGCGGCTGATCCGCGTCGGTCACGAGCACCATGACCTCAGCATTGCCGGGATGCATGTCCATCTCGATCACGCGAGCTGCCTGGAAGTGTCAGTGCTGAAGGGCAGCGTTGCCGCGGTGCGCAGCCTGGCCGATGCGCTGACCGCGCAGCGCGGGGTGCGACACGCGCATCTGCACGTGGTGCCGGCGCAGCCGGTTTCAGATCGCCACGATCACGGTGCGGGCGCGGTGACGCACACCCATATCCACGTCTAGTCCGGGATCGCTCTGACCGCGCCGGGCGATCCCGGCCGAGCCTGCTGTTTTCAGCCCATGATTCACGCCTCCGGTGATGCCACCTGCGGCGATCATGGTCTGGTCGCGCAACGCCCGGCGCATCGTCGGCCGCCGCGTGCCGTCACGCCTCACCGCGACGGTGACGCGGTCGCGGCGCGGGCGAGCAGCATCCGTCGCACCGCGTCGAGCACGCGCCCGACTGCCGCTCGACGATAGTCCCAGATCGGATCGGCGTCGGGCGGGTGGACCACCATCGCGGCATTGGCCTCGAACAGCAGTACCGATCCGTCGGCGGCAAGGCCGAAATCGATGCCAGCGTAATCGAGGCCGAGCGTCTCGCCGATTCCCGCCAGCGCCGCCATGGCGCGTGGTCCCAGTACGGCGGGCATGTCCTCCAGAAAGCGCCGCTCCTCCTCCCGGCGCGCCGGATCGGCGGCCATGCCGGCGGTGAAGTAGTGCACCTTCCAGTCCTCGGCGATGGCGAGATGCAGTGGGTGGAGCACGCCGTCGACGATCATCACGCGATATTTGCGGGCCAGACCGTCGGCGCCGCGTGCATCGAGATAGGAGATTGCGAGGAGCTCCTCGCCTGGCAGCGCGGCGAGCGCCGGCGCCAATTCCTCCGCGCCATCGATGCGGCGGAAATGCCGGCCGGTGTGAAAACCGGGGGCACGCAGCAGCAGCGGAAACTCCCATCCGGCTCGGCTAAGGATCGCGGCGCGGGACAGGCTTTCCACGCGCGGCGCGCGCACGCCGGAAATCCCGCCGAGGCGGCGGGCATTGGCGAGTCGGCCGGTGCGGCGCACCAGCGCCGGAGGATTGACCAGCGGTGCCGTCGTACGGCCGACGATCGCCTCGGCGCCGGCGAGCGCCGCGGGGCAGAGATCGGCGTCGCCGATCGCGTTCAGGATGACCGCATGGAGCGGCAGATCGTCCGCGGGATCGTGGAAGTCGGCGTAGACAATGGTGACGTCGAACAGGCGGTCGTCCAGGAAGGCCGCGGTCGGGATGTTGCCGCCGCGAGCGGCGACCAGAAGCAGCACCCGCACCGGCGTGGCCTCGCCGCGATGCGGCCGGAGGATCACCGCATGACCGACGAAGCCCTTGTGCCAGTGCGGCTCGGCGGCCGCGACTTCGCCCAGCTCCGTGAGGCTGCGCGCGAGACCCTGATGCGCCTCGGCACATTCGGGGTCGATGGCGAGTGCCGCCACGAATGCGTCGCGGGCCGCAGCAAGGGCCTCGTCTTCGATGAACAGATTGCCGAGCCCGATGAGGGCCGAGGCACTGTCGGGATGGCAGCGCGCGGCCTGCTCACAGAGGGTACGGGCGGCCGAGCGGTGACCGCCGGCGCAGGCCAGGGCGGCGAGCTCGCTCAGCGCCGCAAGATGTGCCGGATCGCGGCGCAGCACGGCCAAATACGCTTCGCGTGCCTCAGCGTCCCGCGCCGCCTGCACGCAGGACCGGGCAACAGCCAGATCGAAGTCGATGCTGCCAACCTAGCGCGGCGGCGTCTGCGGCGTCACGTGGCACCTGTCTCCGTCGCGGCTGCGGGACC
>Ga0335074_10006373_pt1 | contig 16371 bp, 18 predicted proteins | sample Lox_Sample_23_FD_206715 | JGI IMG/M metagenome (GOLD analysis project Ga0335074, IMG submission 206715) | Soil microbial communities from Loxahatchee National Wildlife Refuge, Florida, United States - Lox_Sample_2.3 | ecosystem: Environmental > Terrestrial > Soil > Wetlands | place: USA...
TAAACAGCGCTACCATACAGGCGCCGAGCACCCCGGCGGCGACCCCGCCTGCGATCCAACGCCCGCGCTTGGCGACGCCCGATGTCACCGCCATGATGATGCCGACGATCAAGCCGGCTTCGAACACCTCGCGAAAAACGATGATCAGCGAAGGAAGCACGGACACCTCACGGTACAATTCCGGCGTTGCGCGGACTCATGGCACCACCAGAAAGCCTTGCGTCGCGCGGTGAAAATCGTCGAAGAAATTGTAACGGCCGGGCTCGAGCGGCCGCACATGCACGACCGCTTTGCCGCCCGGTGGGATCACTTTCTCGACGTGCAACACGCCGCTCTCGAATTCGGCAGCGATGGTGCCGAGGTTCCTGACAGTAAACGCAATCGGCTTTCCCGCCGGGGCGTGCACTTCAGCGGGCTCGAACCGATGATCCTTGATGGTAAGCGACAGCATCACCGGCTCGTCCTGCGCGCGTGCGATGTCCACACCCAGAACGAAGATCGATGCCAGCAGGATTGAGGTCAGTGTGGCACGCGCGTTTATGATCATAACCGGCTTGCAGCTTGTCGCCGCGATTGCGCTAACATGAGATACCCGAGCAATTGGTGAACGGCGGCGCTTTTGTCAATCAGAAAGCCAAAGGCTAGCTAAGATTAGAATTGTTATAATAAAAGACAGCTCACGCATTGCTGCACAGCAGCACACAAGGCACCATCATGGCCATCCGCCTCGACACCAGCGCCGCCAATTTTGCTGAAAAATTTCGCGCCTTACTCGACACCAAACGCGAAGTATCGGCTGACGTCGAAGCTGCGGTGCGCTTGATCGTTGCCGACGTCGCCGCGCGCGGCGACCGGGCGCTCGTCGACTACACGCAAAAATTCGATCGCTTCGATCTCGACAAAGCGGGCTTGCGGGTGACGCCGCAGGAGGTAGCCGCGGCGCTCGAGGCTTGTGATCGCGGCGCGCTCAGCGCGCTCGCCTTCGCCCGCGATCGCATCGCGGCCCATCATCGTCGGCAAGTACCACAGGACGATCGCTACACCGATGCATTGGGTGTCGAGCTCGGCGTACGCTGGACCGCCATCGAGGCGGTCGGGCTCTATGTGCCGGGCGGCACGGCCGCTTATCCGTCCTCGGTGCTGATGAATGCGGTGCCGGCCAAGGTCGCCGGCGTGCCGCGCCTGGTCATGGTGGTGCCGGCGCCCGGCGGCGTTATTCCGCCGCTGGTGTTGGCGGCAGCGAACATTGCCGGCGTCGACGAGATTTATCGCATCGGCGGCGCACACGCCATCGCGGCGCTTGCTTACGGCACGCAAACCATCCCCCCGGTCGCGAAAATCATCGGCCCGGGTAACGCTTACGTCGCCGCCGCCAAACGCATTGTGTTCGGCAAGGTCGGCATCGACATGATCGCGGGCCCCTCCGAAGTCCTGATCCTCGCCGATCGCACCGGCAGCGCCGACTGGATCGCCGCCGATCTACTCGCGCAAGCCGAGCATGACGAGAGCGCGCAGGCGATCTTGATCACCGACGCCGCCGAACTTGCCGGCGCGGTCGAGCGCGCCGTCGCCGGTCAACTGGCGCGACTGCCGCGCCAAAAAATCGCCGCCGCGTCCTGGCGCGATTTCGGCGCCGTGATCCTGGTGCCGGACCTCGACGCGGCGTTGCCGCTGGTCGACGCCATCGCGCCCGAGCACGTGGAAGTCGTCGCCGCCGCGGCCGAGCCGCTCGCTCGCCGCATTCGCAATGCCGGCGCGATCTTCATCGGCGCGCACACGCCCGAAGCGATCGGCGATTACGTCGCCGGCAGCAATCACGTGCTGCCGACTGCGCGCTCGGCGCGTTTCTCTTCCGGCTTGAGCGTGCTCGATTTCCTCAAGCGCACCTCGATCCTCAAATGCGGGCCGGAACAATTGCGCGCACTGGCCGACGCTGCGATCACGCTCGGCGACGCCGAGGGGCTTGAGGCGCACGCCCGCTCGGTCGCCATTCGGCTCAACAGACAGAGTGGCGCATGATCTTTTCGGACCTTCCTTCGCCCGCCGAAGCGCGCTTCATGAAGGCGGACAAGCGGCTTCCACCCCGGATCAAATCCGGGGCAGACTTGTTCCGGATCATGCGCTGATGGCGCGCGATGATCGCGAAAACGGCGACAGCAGCCGTTTGATTGCGGTGACGCTCGACGAGTCTTCGATCGGCCGGGCGAGCCGCGACGTCGAGCACGAACGTGCGGTCGCGATCTACGATCTGATCGAGGAGAATTCGTTCCGGCCGCACGGCCATGACGGCGGACCCTACACGCTCAACCTTCGCGTCGACGGCAGCCGCCTGGTTTTCGATATCCGGCTTGCCGACGGTACCCCAGTAATCGCGCACCTGCTGTCGCTGGCGCCGTTCCGCCGCATCGTGAAGGACTATTTCACGGTGTGCGACAGCTATTATGCCGCGATCCGCGGCGCGACGCCGGACCGCATCGAGGCGCTCGACATGGCGCGTCGCTCGTTGCACGACGACGGCTCGCGCATCCTGCTGGAGCGGCTCAAGCGCAAAGTCGCGCTCGATTTCAACACGGCGCGGCGACTGTTCACGCTGGTGACGGTACTGCACTGGAAGGGCTGAGGAGCCGCAATGCCGGCGCCGCCGATCCGCCCCGCGACAAAAGCCGCCACGCAGCCTTTGGCGGTGTTGTTTGCCTGCGGGTTCAATTCCGTGCGCTCGCCCATTGCCGCCGGCTTGCTGACGCAGACGCTCGGGCGCGCGATCTATGTCGGCTCCGCCGGCGTACGCAAAGGCGAACTTGACCCGTTCGCGGTCGCGGTGATGGCGGAAGTCGGCGTCGATATCTCGCGGCACAAGCCGCTCACCTTCGAGGAACTCGACGACATCGAGGGGCTCAATTTCGACCTCATCGTCACGCTGTCGCCGGAAGCCCATCACCGCGCGCTTGAGCTGACCCGTATCAGCGCGGTCGATGTCGAATATTGGCCGACGACCGATCCGACCGATGTCGAAGGCAGCCGCGAGCAGCGGCTCGACGCCTATCGCGCGGTGCGCGATCAGCTGTTGACTCGAATTCGCGAACGCTTCGCCGGTCCGCGCCGTGGCAATGAGTAGTGTTTTCCCCGGGGACGCGGTGCAGCTTGAGCGGGGCATTGTTGACCCGGATTCGTTGCCAAGTGCGGGGTTAGCAAAGGCCCTGGGTCCGCGGCGCAGCATGAAGTGATGCGCCGCGTGCGGGAAACATCGAAAAGTGGGCGTTGTCGAACGACCCGTCATCCGCTAGGTTCCGCGCCAATTTCGGCCGCGACGTCGGACTTTCGTCGCGGCCGAACAGCAACAAGTCCGGGCGGCGAATGGCGAAGGAAGAGCTTCTGGAATTTCCCGGTGTCGTGACGGAATTGCTTCCGAACGCCACCTTCCGCGTCAAACTTGAGAACGAGCACGAAATCATCGCACACACCGCCGGCCGCATGCGTAAGAACCGCATCCGCGTTCTGGCCGGCGACAAGGTGCTGGTGGAAATGACGCCTTACGACCTGACCAAGGGCCGGATTACCTACCGGTTCAAATGATTGGCCGGCCAAAACTCGTGCTCGCCTCCGGCTCGCCGCGCCGGCTTGCGCTCGTCAACCAAGCCGGCATCGAGCCCGACGCGCTGCGGCCGGCGGACATCGATGAAACGCCAAAACGGGGGGAATTGCCGCGCGCCTGCGCCACGCGGCTCGCGCGCAGCAAGGCGGAGACCGCGCTCGCCATGGTGCGGGTCGATGAAGATCTCAAAGGCGCCTTCATTCTCGCCGCCGACACCGTGGTGGCGGTCGGCCGCCGCATCTTGCCGAAGGCCGAGTTGCTCGACGAGGCGGCGCAATGCCTGCGGCTTCTTTCCGGGCGCAACCATCGCGTCCATACCGCGGTCTGTTTGGTGACGCCGCGGGAAACATTTCGCCAGCGCTATGTCGAGACGCGGGTGCGCTTCAAGCGGCTGTCGGCCGACGACATTGAGGCCTACCTTGCCTCGGGCGAATGGCGCGGCAAGGCCGGCGGCTACGCCGCTCAAGGCATTGCCGGAACGTTCATCGTCAAAATCGTCGGCTCGTATTCCAGCATCGTCGGTCTGCCGCTCTACGAAACCCTGACCCTGCTCGGCGGCGAAGGCTATCCGATCCACTTCGGCTGGCTCAACGCGCTGTAATTTCGGGTGCTGCGGAGCGCGGGCGAGGGACCTCCGAGGCTGAGATCGCGAAGGCGGTGAAGCGGCACGCAGCTGTTACGCCGGTTGGCACCGCCGCGCGCTCGCCCCATATTTCGCTGATGCCCGATGCCGAACGCCGCGCCACGTGCCCGATCTGCGGCAAAGCCGTCGCCGCGGAGTTCCGGCCGTTCTGCTCGCGGCGCTGCGCCGATGTCGATCTCAACCGCTGGCTTTCCGGCGTCTACGCCGTGCCGGCGACGGACGGCGAGGAAGAGGACGAGTGGCGCGAAGACGGTAGGGAGGCGCCGAAATAGAATCATGGCTGGAACCGCTCGTCCCCGCGTCGGCGGGGCCTCAGGCAAGCTTTTGGCGTCACGGTTCGGTTCGACGAGAGCTCCGCTTTCGCGGCAATGAGCGGACTACCGTTCCGCTCCATTTCTGGACAGTAGGAAACCGAGCCTTTATAACCGCGCGCTTGCGTTGAGCGAGCGCCCAAGTGGGCCCAGGTAGCTCAGTCGGTAGAGCACTGCACTGAAAATGCAGGTGTCGGTGGTTCGATTCCGCCCCTGGGCACCATCCAACTTTGTCAGAGAACACATAACAGATCATAAGCTATTGTTTTTAAGTTGTTTATTTGAGTTTTGACGCAATATTTGGAGTCATGGCGTCTCGTTGAAGTACCCCCGTTTCGTGAAAGCCGGAAAACTCCAGCCTCCGGCGGTCCAACGTTGGGTCTCACTTCAAAGCCGGAAAAATCTAACCGCCAACGATCCAAAGAATGGTCTCACTGCAATTCCTGTTTGAGGCGGAAAATTGGTGCGTAGAAATGTGGGTAGTTACCTCCAACGCGGAGTCACCATAACTAAGCAACAAGCGTATTTTCACGCAAAATTGACGACGCCCCTGCAGCAAAGTGCATCGCGCACGAATCCTAGGGCCGGCGATCGAAAACTGACGCCAGCTCTGCCGGCATGCCGCCGATACGACCCTCCCTTATTGAAGCGGTGATCACACTTATAAGTCCGACTACATAAGGCAAACACGCGATCAAATAGGGCGACAACGTTAGGCCACTTGCCTGCAATCTCGATGTCGCCGCGTCAGCCAATCCGAAGATCAACACGACGGGAAGGACGAAGAACGGGTTCCAGCGGGCCACAATGACCAATCCGACCGCAACAAAACCGCGCCCTTTCGTCATATCGTTCGCCCACGTCTGCGTGTAATCGACCGATAGGATTGCACCCGCGAACCCTGACAACAACCCACCAACGAGGATGCCCTGAAGCTGCACCAATCGCGGTGCTAAACCGATGGCGCGCGCGGTCTCGAAAGATTCTCCGACGATGCGCCAGTTCAAGCCTGGTCCGGTGCGGTACAGCCATAGCCCGACAACGGCGATCAGCAACAAGGCGACAGGCGCTGTCGGCGTCAGCTGCGTGAATATGGGTCCGAGCAGCGGGACATCGGCAAAGCTCGGGTTACCGATTGGGGCCAAGCCCGTGACTGTGTCACCTACGAACGGACGTCCAAAATACGAAGTGAAGCCCAATCCCAACGTCCAGACCGCGATACCGCTGCCGATCTGATTGGAGCCGCACCCCAAACACAGGAAAGCGTGCACGGCGGACAACAAAATTCCGGCACAAGCGCCGGCGGCAAAGCCGAGCACAGCATCGCCAGTCAACGCCGCTACGGCAAAGCCGGCGCAAGCGCCGCTCAACATCTGGCCTTCTACGCCCAGATTGACTATCCCGACACGCTGGGTCAGCGTTTCGCCTAAGGTGACCATCAGAAGCGGCGTCGATGACCGCAACGTTGCGGCCGTCCAATGCCCAATTACCGCCATATCATCCATGGCGAACCTCGCGCCGCGTCGCCAGGCCAGTCGCGGCCAAGGCAGCTACGAACAATAGTCCTTGCAGTATAGTCGCACTCGCACTTGGAATTTTGCTGTATAGCTGGAGCGCATCGCCAGCCGAAATGAGGCCGCCGATCAAAATCGCAATGGGGACGGCCCGCAGAAAATGCTGCCCCGACAGCCACGCCACCAGGAAGCCGGTCAGGCCATAGCCGACTGACAAGCCGGATTGAAGACGCCCCTGGATCGCGGAGGTTTCGCAAATGCCGGCGAGGCCAGCCAGCGCTCCGCCAACGGCCATTACAATCAACGTATTTTTTGCGAAGCTGAGGCCAGCCATCGCCCCAACCTTGCGATTGCCCGCAAGAATTCTGAGACTGAGGCCCCAGCGCGTGTGGGTAACCGCGACGTGCAGTACAAGCGCGGCGATAAGGGCAAAGACGAATCCGAGATGAACCGGAGTTCCCAGGATACTCGGAACGGTAGCCGCCGGCGGAAATTGAATCGTCGCGGGCCATCCCAGACTGGCGGGGTCTTTCCAGGCGCCGTATACAAGGTAATCCACCAACAACACGGCGATGTAGTTCAGCAGCAAAGTCGATATCGTTTCGTTGACGTTGAAACGGACGCGCAACAATCCTGCGAGTCCGCTCCAGAAGGCACCTCCCGCCGCGCCGAGGGCGAGCATCACGGGCAGCAAGACGAACATTGGGGCGCCAGGGAAATTCACCACCACAGCCGTTCCAGTCAGTGCGCCAAAGTAGAGTTGGCCTTCTCCGCCTACGGTGATGAGGCCGAGCCGAGCCGGTAAGACGACGGCCAATGCGCAAAGCAGGATCGGCGTTGCTTTGACGAGGCTCTCGGCGGTCGAGTAGGTATCGCCGAATGCGTACACCGTCATTATTCCCAGGGTCGACAAAGGTGGTCGGCCGACAGCCAGAAGAAAGATCGACGCAAGCGCCAGAAAGGCGGCAATGCCGCCTATCGCAAAACACGCTCGTTGGATCGGGCGGCTGTTCACGTAGCTCCTGCGTGTTCAGCGCCGGCCATCCAACGGCCGATCATTTGACGCGTTGCGTCTTCGCGACGAACAATTCCGGCAATGCGACCACCGTAGATCACCGCAATGCGGTGCGCATAACGTAAGAGGTCGTCCAATTCTTCCGATATCCAGACGACGCAGGCGCCGTTGGCTGCCTGGTCGAAAATTGAGCGGTACACTGCCTGAATCGCCAACACGTCGAGCCCCATCGTAGGATAGCTGGCGACGACAAGGCGATGGGTGGCCGAAAGCTCGCGAGCTATCACCAGCTTTTGCAGATTACCCCCGGAGAGTGCAGATGCCGGCAACCCGGCGTGCGGTGGCCTCACGTCGAAACGCTCGATGAGCTCATCAGCGTGCGCCGTTATCGCGTGCGAGCGCAGAAAGAGTGGTAATCTACCCACTTGACGGAGGGCGAGATTGAAGCCGAGATCGAGGCCCGCCACGACAGCATTGTCGAGCGGGCGTTCCGGTACGTAAGCGATCTGCTCCGAGATTGCCCCATCCTTGTCGTGACTGGCGATGCTCACGCCGCCAATCACCACGTCGCCGTTGGTAATCGGGGCAAGACCCGCGAGCGCTTCCGCGAGCACATATTGTCCATTGCCCGAAACGCCGGCGATGCCGAGGATTTCTCCCGAGCGCAATTCAAAGGAAATATTCTGTATTCGCGTTCCGTGGATGCTGGCTGAGACGTCACGGACTTGAAAAATTGAAACGGGTCCCAAAGCCCAAGCGGGAGGCTCGATCGAAGTCAGCTTTTCGCGACCAACCATAGCAGCAACGAGTTCTTCGGGCCTCCGCATGCCAGCCACGGCGCGGTCGACGACGCGTCCACCGCGCATCACAACTATGCGGTCGGCGCAGGCCGCGATGTCGGCAAGTTTGTGAGTTATGAGGACAACAGCCTTGCCTTCTGCGGTCAGCGAGCGAACGAAGCCGTAGAGCCGCTCGGTTTCGGCCGGAGTCAGGACAGATGTCGGCTCGTCAAGGATGACAATTCGGGCATTGAGATTGAGCACCTTCGCCAGCTCGACGAGTTGCCGCTCTCCAACCGCGAGTTCGCGGACAGGACGCGAAGGGTCGAGATTCGGCGCGAGCCGTTCGAGCCATTCCAGAACGCGGTTAACCCGCTCATTGCCGCGGTTTTGCAGCCAAGGCGCGTTCGGGCAGGCGCCGAGCAAGTTCTCGAGGACCGAGAGAGCTGGAACAAGCGAGAATTGCTGGAATACCATGCCGACGCCATTGGCCATGGCTTCCCGCGGGGAGGCGAAACTCACGAGCTTGCCGTCGAGACGAATTTCGCCCGAATCGGCTTGGTAGAAGCCGTAGAGCACTTTCATCAGTGTACTTTTTCCGGCGCCGTTCTCACCGAGCAGCGCCAGCACTTCGCCGGCCCTGATCTCGAGGCCGACGTCATCATTCGCAACGACGTCACCGAATCGCTTACAGACGCCCGACATCGTGACAAGCGCCGCCGAGGGAGGGGACATGTCAATCATCCCAACGTGAAGATCCCGTCCACCTCTACCGCCGCGCCGCGAGGCAGATTGGCAACGCCGACGGCGGTACGGGCATGACTTCCGCCGTCCCCGAACAGCTCGTGCATGAGATCGGACGCGCCGTTGATCACCTGCGGGATCTGGTTGAACTCCGGACTGCAGTTGACGAAGCCGCCCAGCCGCAAACAGCCGGCGACCTCGTCGAGGGTTCCACCGCATGCGAGCCTTAGAGCCGCGATCAGATTAAGAGCGCAGACCCGCGCAGCTTTCTGGCCTTCGACAAGGCCATAATCCACCCCGAGGCGGCCAACATATTGGACTTCACCGTTCCATTCGCAAACCTGACCAGCCAGGAAAATCAAACTGCCCCCGCGCCGGTACGGAACGTAATTTGCCGAGGGCATCGGCACTTTTGGCAGTTCGATCGCCAAAGCGCATAGCCGGGCGTCAATGGAGCCGCGTTCCTTTATTGCCGTCATGCCGTTAGGGCTTCGCTGACTGGACAAGCGATGAAAGTACGGCGCTGGAGCGGGTAACGAAGCCGAAGAGCAGCTTGACGTTGTAGAGAACGGCCCGCACACAATAATCCGGTGACGTTGTGGCCGTGCCGTCCTCGATCAGAATCGTGTCGTAGCCGAGAAAGCTCGCGTCTTCGAGCGTGGTCATGACGCATTGGTCCATGTTCACGCCGCCGATGAACAGAGTCTTGATTCCGAGGTTGCGCAGGACCGCGTCGGTTTCCGTATCCCAAAAGGCGCTGAAGCGGTGTTTGATGATCTGAATGTCGCGGTCGCCGGGATTGATTTCGTCGACGACCCGTGCGCCCCAGCTACCGACCTTGATCACCTCGGAGCGCGTTCCTGGCACCGCCTGCGCGATTCCGGGCTCATCACCTTTTGGGTTGTGGGCGTGGCGAAGCGAGGGACTGATGTTCAGCAGATCCTTGCGCACGCCCCAATTCACCCAAATCACTGGAATACTGTTTGCGCGGAAGCCGGCAATCATTGCCAGCAGCGGTTCGATCGGCCTGCGGTTGGGTGAAATATCGATACCGCGACTGTGCAGCCATCCTCCCTCGGTGCAGAAGTCGTTTTGCATGTCGACGATCAACAGCGCAGATTTCGCCGCATCGACCACGATGTTTTGTGGTTCAGCCTCGATCGACAGTGGCCGCAAGCGCGGTGCGGGACGAGTCATGTCGACTTCGTTCGGTGTGACCAGCCATGATTGACTTGGCGAAGCTCCCATTCCAACAGGGACACCGGGCTTGGCTGTGATATTCATGGCTGGCTCCCCTTTCAGACGCGTAATCGGATCACTTCGTCGCGCCGGTAATGCCTTTGACCAAGAAATTCATGGTCTCGACCTGATCCTGCGACAGTTTCTGGCCCGCCGGGACGACAACCGTTCCGTCTTGCTTGGTTATCGGACCTTCCCAGATCGACTTTTTCCCGGAAATGATGTCTGCCTTGAGTTGGAGGACTTGCTTCCGCGTGTCTTCTGTTACGGCCGGGCCGAAAGGATCGAGCACGACGTTGCCGCTGGCGAGGTCGCCTCGGAGGTTCGATGGTTTCCAAGTCCCGGCTTTGATCGCCTTGATTTCGTCCACCATCATGGGACCCCAATTCCAGGAAACCCCCGTGACCCAGGCCTTCGGCACGCGATCTTCGATATCGACATCCTTGCCGATAACATAGATGCCTCGCTTCTGCGCAGCCTCGGCGATCGTAATCGGACTGTCGACTTGCTCGGCGATGACATCAACGCCGAGATCGGCGAACGCATTGGTCGCCTCGGTCTCTTTCTGTGGCTCCCACCATCCGCCATTCCACACCACCGTCGTGGTGATATTTGGATTGACGGACTGGGCGCCAAGGGTAAAGGCGTTCACGGAACGCATCAGTTGCGGAATCTGAAAGCCACCCTGAAAGCCGAGTTTTCCAGACTTGGTGACATGAGCGGCGGCGACCCCGGCGAGATACATGCCGCCGTCGCTGTCCGCCCAAAATGTTCCGACGTTCTTTGAAGTCTTGAGGCCCCCCGCGTGTAAGATCGTTACGTCCGGGTGCTTCTCGCCAACTTTGATACAGTAATCGAGATAGCCGTAGCTCGTTGCAAAGATGATCTTGTGGCCGCTGGCGATCAACCGCTCCATGACTCTTTCGACCTCGGCGGTCTCCGGGATGTTTTCGAAGGCCGTGGTGGTTACACCAGGCATATGCTTTTCGACGTATTGCCGACCCAGATCCATCGAGGTGTTGTAGCCGGAATCAGCGGCCGGACCGACATAGATGAAACCGATTTTATCTTGGGCTCTTGCGGGCGTAGCGAGCATAGCTGCGCCAAGTATGGCCAACGCGCCTAAACGCACTGCAGATTTCATTGTCCTCTCCCGTGTGTCGAAGTTCGATGTAAGTAAATATTTACTTCGCAAGTACTGTGCCATTTTTGGCCGCCTGCATGAACCTGCTGATTATGCTGGAGTATTACCGATTGGCGCAGACCGTCGGATTTTAAATCAGGACGGCCTTCTGAATAGAAACTATGCAGCGGGTGATGAAAAAGTGCTGTTCATCATCCCCGATCGCGCCTCAAAAAGCGAAACAGCATGTCCTTCGCAGCGCCTTTGTGGGCCGATTGCCATTGCGGCTCCAGTAAGTCCGATTCGAAAATGACGGACAAGGTGTAGGCGTTGGACCGGTGAAAATAGGCAAACCCTACCATCGTGACGTAGAGGTGGAGTGGATCGATGCCGCGACGAAAATCTCCTATTTTCACACCCCTTCGCAGCAATTCATCGATGAGCTTAATGAGCGGCGAGGCTATGATAGGAGTTTTAATTGAGCGCCGGAGAAAGCGCGCCTTGAGGAGATTTTCACCACTCAGCAAATGGATCAACTCCGGATGCCGACCAAAGTGCTCATAAGTGAAATCGAACAACTGCATCATGCCGTCGATTGGTGCTACATGAGCGACGTCGAGCTTAAGTTCTTCGCCGCGTAGGTCACCCAAAACGTGTTCCAGAACGGCAATGTAGAGGTGGTCCTTGTCGCCAAAGTAGTGATAAATCATCCGCGGGTTGGCGCGCGACAATTTACAAATCACGTCGATACGCGCGCCGCTATAGCCCTTCTCCGAAAATTCAGCGATCGCCGCCTGCAGAATACGGCCCCGGGTATTCTCCGGTGTTGCCAGCAAACGGTTCTTTTCAGCTCGCTTTTTTTTCTTTGCGACAACACGTCGCTTACTGCCAACGTCGGCGTCCTTGGCAGAAGCGAAAAGCTCAGGTGGTGTAGCAGGCATGGTCGGCATTTATCGTTCGACATTGTTTCCTGTTGTAACCTACCCGTAATTTATCCTCTTTGCCTATCCTTGTCGGCCATTTTTCGTCGACGTCGGACCGAGATTGGCGCAGAAGCCGGCTCGATAAGAGCAAACGAGGTCGAATTTTTTTCGGCATCAATGAGTCGTCCACGCTATTCTGGCTCGGGTTCGGTTCCCGTTTGAGGCGGAAAATTGGTGGGTAGGAATGTGGGTAGCTGCTTCAGGCGAGGAATCACTAGAATCAGGCATACGAACGTATTTTCACACAAAATTGACGACGCCCGGCACCATCGCTTTTCCAAACGACTTTGGCTCACTAAGTGGAAATTAGTTCTGCCCGCCCTAAAAGTGGGACAAGCGATGCCTCATGTTGTTCCGGCTCACTCGCGTCTGGAAAACGGGCGATTGCATCGATCTGAAAACTTTGGGGCGCTTCCGCCGTCAAGGCCGTCGCGGATTTCATTCGCGATACTGAGTACGTCCGGCTTTGATCTGGGCCGCGTTAAAACCCAAAATGTGAAACCATGATAATTCTTTTTCGAAGCGAGACTCGAACAGGCGGTCCTGCAGGGTTGCTGCTACGCGCGTCAGGCGCTTATGTCTCGTCCGGCACCCCCCCAAGTTGGGGGGTGACGATTGGGTTGCCGACCCTATAGAGAGTCATTTTGCTGCTCACGGAGCCGAACAAGCCGGGGTTGCCAACGGCAAGGCGGGACATGAGTGTGGGAGCGTTGGCGTCTATCGCGCCCTCAGGATCAGAGAGCAGCTTTTGCGATAGTATTACGCGGCTATCGGACCGGGTCGACTATCAGCACGCCGATTCCGCCGAGCAACGAGACGCAATCTTTCGTCTTCGCTATCAAGCGTATAGTCGCGACGGAACGATATCTGCAAATTCTTTCGGCCGGTGTTCCGACTCTTATGACGAAACGGGAGATGTTTATCTGTTAGCGTTGTACGTCAACGACGAATTGGCAAGCTCAATACGCTTACACGTCGTTTCCAAGCAACATCCCGATTTTCCCTCACGTGAAGTCTTCGCCGACGTTTTGCAACCCGAACTTGATGCCGGCAAAGTTGTCATCGATACCACCCGCTTTGTCGCCGACGAGAGGCTTTCTCGCGTCCATCGCGGATTGCCGTATGCCACATTCCGACTTTGCATCATGGCAGCCCGATACTTCGGCGCCGACTATCTTCTCGCGGCGGTAGCGGCGGAGCACCAGGCGTTTTATGGGCGCGCTTTCAATCACCAGCTGATCTGCGAGCCGCGGCCTCACCCGCTCTTGGCAAAGCCGATCAGCCTGATGGCGCTCCACTGTCCGACCGAGGCGCCGAAACTTTACCGGCGATATCCGTTTTTGCGTTCGACGTTTTTCGAGCGACGGATGCTGTTCGAGCGGCCGATGGCCGGCCCTTTGCAGCCGGGCGCGCGTGGAGAGGCCGAGGAAGACCAGCCTTTTGCCGAACTCGTGGCGGCGCGCACCGCGGGGTGAATAAAGTTTTGCGGCTCGCGCTTGCCGCCGCGTTTGCGCCCGAAGTCTACTCCCAAGTGTATGCCGCGATTTTACTGGCCAAGACTGTTTGGTTGTGGGCTTGATCTGATAGAGGTCCGCTCAGCTCCCAGTTCTGCTCAAGCTTAATTGGCGTTGCCGCCATACGACCCCTCGGCATCGCCGTCACCTAAACTGACCGTCGGCTGAACTGACCGTCGGCTAAACTGGCCGTTGGTCCAACTGAACGCCATCTAAACTGAAGCGCTCGGTTTTGGCGCCGTGTCAGCGCTTCATGTGCGGCAACAAACGAACGGCCAATTGATGTTTTGCCCGCGCGTAAAATTGATGCACCGTCTGCCAGAATTATTGTAACATCGCTGCCGATCACTTGGCGCTTGGATCGTTCCGGTTGACATGGCCGGGGCCGGCTAGATTAAATCCATGAGTGGCGATGGACCAAGCACGTTGGTGGGGACTCAACTTATCGCATGCCCGAAGTGCGACATGCGGCTTACGTTTGGTAGAAGCCCCATGCCGCGGATCGACAGTTGCGGTTTCGAAGGCTACAGCCTCGAATGCAAGGAATGTGGCGCCGCGCTTGCCGGCATCATCGACCCCGGCGACGAAAAATTGCTGCTGACGCCATTGGCCGGCAACGCTTAGGACGCGTTGACTTTCAGCATAATCTCTTCGGCCGGTCCTTCGCCCGCCGCGATGGGTTTCGCCAAGGGCGGGAAACGACGGCTCGTTATGCTTCGAATCGGCCTAACTGCCGCGGCGCGATGCCATGTTCGGACGCATTTTCGCAGGCACGCCGATTGCTGTGAAGCCTGCGGGAACGTGGTCAATCACCAGAGAATTCGCGGCGATCGTCGCTCCGTCGCCAATTGTCACGGTGCCGATGATGCTCGAGTGGCAGCCGATGAAGACATGGTCGCCTATATTGGCTGCGCCCAATTGCGGTCCTGAGCCGATGGTGCACACATGATGAAGCGCGCAATCGGCGCCGATCCTGGCCGCGCCGTGCACGCGGATGGGACCGCCATGAGGGATGACCAGGCCCGGTCCGATTTCCGCGTCCGGATGAATGTCAATGAGTGTTACGATCACGAATAGCTTTCTGGCGACGCGAAGCCCCAGCCGCGCGGGCATCCAAAGCCATTCAGGTCGACATTTGCGAACCGATTTGTGCAATCGGTGGAGCACGAGAGCCCAAAAGCCCGCCGACCCCCAGCCGGTGTATCCTTGCCGCCTGAAACGCGCCAAATCCGCGCGGCACGCCTTCCATTGGCTATTCCCCGCCCATGCCTTGACGGTACGACCGTCATACCGCATCGGCTTCAGCGTCGCGATCGCGGTAGCGAAGGCGCTCGGCAATACGCGGCCGTTATTCGCTAGGGTCGGCGGCTCGAGCCCAGGCAACAAAGGTCGCGGGCGCGCGCTGGCCGTTGACCGGAAAAAGCTGTTCGGCTTTGACTGCAGCAATTTCGGCCTTCAAACGCTGATTTACGACGTCTGCTTGGTAGCACGCCGCCAAAATGATCGTCCCGGTCGATGTTGGATTAACCTTAGCGCGGCGCGCCGACGACGAGGCGCCATTTTGGCTGAGCGCCGAGCGCCTTTGCCTGTTTCCTAGGCCGCAACGTCAGATCCAGCGCCGCCGCCGATGGTCGCATCAAGGTCCAACGACCTCTCACCGTGCGGTGCAGCATAGTGTCTTACCGGGCCGGTTTCGCATGGGCGTGGCCGGCGTGGCCCGCGTTTGCTTGCGCGTCGCGCCAGCGTTTCATCGCGGCGAACAGGGCCATCCGCTCGAGCGGTTCTTTCGATCCGGAGAACTCCCGGTACAAGGAGGCCACGTTTATGATCATGCGTTCGGGGTCGAGCCACGAGGCGAAACGGTCGAGGGAGATTTTCTGCGCCGCCACATCGGCCGGTACGCCGTTGTCGAAATGCGCGCGCGCCTGCGCCGCGATATATTCGAAATAGGATTTGAGTTCGCGCACCGCCGCTTTTTCGGAAATTGGCCCGTGCCCGGGGACGATGACATCGACATCGAGACCCAAAATATAGTCGCACGCCGCAATCCAATTACCGATCGGGCCTTCCCAGATCACCGGGTGGCCGCCGACGAAGAGCAGGTCGCCGGTGAAGAGGACGCGCTCGGCCGGCAGATGGACCAAAATGTCGCCGCGGGTGTGCGCGGTGCCGAGATAAGTCAGCACCAGGCGTTTGCCGCCGACCGCGACTTCCATCGTCTGGTCGAATACCGTCGTCGGCGGCGTATCAACGAGGCCGCGCCAATCGAACACGCTCCCCATCACGTCATGAAAGAACGCGCCGCCCTCGCCCAGAATATTCCAGTTCGCCGCAAATTTTGTGAATGTCGAAGGCGCCCACTCGCCGTATTCCTCGGCGCATTCGCGGCAGGCGATGATCTCGGCGCCCTCGATGAGTTGATTGCCGAAGGTGTGATCGCCGTTGGCGTGGGTGTTGATGAGCTTTTTGATATTGCGTGCCGCCGGTACCGCGTCGCGCATAGTCTTGAGCATCGCCGCGGTGAGCGGCAGGTCGAACAAGGTGTCGACCAGCAGCGTCTGGTCGCCGTCACTAACCAAGCCGGCGTTGCTCCAGCCCCACGAGCCGTCGGGCTGCAAATAGGCGAAGCAGCCGCGCCCAAGATCATGCAGCCCCTTGGCGTATTGCCATTTGCCCATCGGGTTCTCCCTTCTGTCGTTTGATGATTGTGCCGTGACGATGGTAGCGGAACTGAGCCGATAACTCGGCCGATACTGGCAGCCGGACGTGCACCGCGCTATCCTGCCTATGCGGCCTGGAAGCGAGCCATGACACTGCAAAAACCGCAAGCGCGTGTCGCTGTATCGCACAACGGACCCTACATCGTTACCGGCAGCGTGCCGCTTGAGACACAGACGATCGGCACCGACGCCGA
>Ga0335074_10006374_pt1 | contig 16371 bp, 12 predicted proteins | sample Lox_Sample_23_FD_206715 | JGI IMG/M metagenome (GOLD analysis project Ga0335074, IMG submission 206715) | Soil microbial communities from Loxahatchee National Wildlife Refuge, Florida, United States - Lox_Sample_2.3 | ecosystem: Environmental > Terrestrial > Soil > Wetlands | place: USA...
CCGGAAACTGCCGGCGTCGCGGCTGTCGGCGGCTACTTCGCTCGTGGAATCGTTCAGATCGCCGAAGCGGATGGCACCCGCCGGGCAAGCCTCCACGCAGGCAGGCACGTAATCGCCCGGTTGGATGTCCTTCTGTCCGGCTGCCGCGGCGCGTTCCTTGGCGCGATGCCAGCGCCCGTGGCAGAAATTGCATTTCTCCACCACCCCGCGCATTCGCGGCGCCACGTCCGGATTCAGCGTCTTTTCCATCCCCGCCGGCCACACCGGATCCCACCAGTTGAAATAGCGCGCGTGGTAGGGGCACGCCGCCATGCAATAGCGGCAGCCCAGGCAGCGCTCCGGCATCTGGCCCACAATGCCCGTGGCGGGGTCCACCTCCACAGCCTGCTGCGGGCAAACATGCACGCAGGGCGTCTCCACGCCGCACTGCTGGCACAGCATGGGCACGAAGGCCGAGCGCCGCTCGGGATAATCGGCGCCGTTATCCACCTTATACACGCGCATCCAGGTGATGCCCCGGCGGTCGTTCGCCTGCGGCAGCGCCGGCACGTTGTTCTCTACCGCGCAGGCCACCATGCAGGCGCCGCAGCCGGTGCATTTGTCGATGTCGATGCTCATTCCATATCGCTTGTTCATATGCGCACCACCCTGGCGCGGCCGTCCGCGCTGCGGATATCGGCAATCTCCGGCCCGTCCGCCACCAGCACCACGCCCGGCGGAACGGATTCATCGAGCGCCGCCACAATGGGGCACCGGCCGTACGGCGTTTCCAGAACCAGGCGCGCACCCTCTTCAAATCCGTCCCTGGGGTGCATGGCCGCGCTGTGCGGTGCAAGGCGCAGCCGCGATTCCTGGGAAAGCTTCGCCATCAGCGGCGCAACCAGCGTAGCGGCGCCGGGCTGCTCCGTGGCGAGCCGGAACGGCCACAGGGCCCCGGTGTCCTCCTCGGGCCAAGCCGCCTCTTTAAGTTTGGGAGCCGGTCCGCAGTTTTCAGGACCGCCCGTCCACGAGCCGCCCGCGTTCAGGCCCTTCCAGAAGTCGTCGGGCTTCAGTTCTTTCACCGCGGTGCTCTTGCCGTCCGCATAGGTGCGCAGGCTCCCGCGGCCCGCCGCGTAGATGGCGGCGGCGCGCTCGTGCAGCGCGTCCTTCGCATCCAGCCCGGCCATCGCGCTCACCAACTCAACCGGATCGGTCATGCCGCCCGGCGCAGCGACCAGCGGAACGGTCAGCCGGAATTCAGCGGCCGTCGCATCGATCGCCGCCGGCAGATCGCCCAGCGCTTCGGGATACACCGCCGTAGGCAGCACGTGCGTAGCATGGCGCGCATATCCGGCGCGCGACCAGGCAAACGCCACCACCACCGCGTCTGCGGCCAGCTTAGGTTGAATGGTGGCCCACGGCAGATGCGCACCCGGCACGGATTCGTCGATTAACAGCGCGCCCAGCGAGCCATCCTTCAGCGTCGCCCAATCCGTCACCGGCGCTGCCTTGCCCCAGTTTCCCGGAACCGGCGCTTCGCGGCGCGGCAGCACGGTCTTTCCCCAGCCGCCCAATGGCAAGTTCCACGCCAGCACTTCGGAAGTCATCTCGGGCGCCACAATCAACGCCGGGCCGTTCTCCCGCAGCGCGCGCGCCACCTGCTCGATCTGCTCCGCCGCCAGACCGGTGACCTCCGCGGCTTGCTGGGTGCCGATTTGCCCGGCCACCGCGCGGCCCAACACGGTTTCAGTTCCTGGTTGCACTGCCAGCCACTGGTCGGCCAACGCCGCCGTGCGCGATTCCACCGCTTCGGCCTGGATCAGGCGGAAATTCGGGCGCGCGGCGAACACCCGCGAGAGCCGCCCCCAACCATCCAGCAGCGGCGCTCCCAGGCTCAACACCGTGGCGGCCGCCGCCAGGTTCACCGCGCAGGCCGGCTCTTCGGGCGCCAGGTAGCAGCCGTTCGGAATCGCCGCCATGGCCCGCCGGTAAGTCCACGACGCCGTCCGTCCGGGCCGCAGATCCAGCACTGCCACGCGTCGCTCGGGTGTGGAATGGGAGACCGCCGCGGCCATTGCCGCCGCGGCCATTGCCGCCGCGGCCTCCTGCCGGTTCCCCTCCTTCAGCCGCTCGGGGTGGTACGGCAAATGGTGGCCTGTGACGCCGAACGGGCACAATCCGCCCTCTACGCCCGCCAGCGACACCGGTTGCTCCCCGACGCACCGCGCCCGCACCGCGCAACCTGCCGCGCACAACCCGCAGTGGGTGAATTTGGCGCGGATCTCACCGCGCGCCGGCCGCGGAATGCCCGGCCAGTTTTCCGACCACAGCGCCGTATCGGTAATCAGCCGCCACGGCGCCGGCGTGAGCAGCAGGCCCATGGCCGAGCCGCCCGCGAATTTGAAAAGCTCTCTGCGTGTCGTCATTGGTGACAATCCAGGCAACTGCGCTCGCCGGCCTGCGCCGAACCCCTCACGGCGCTCCGCCGATGGCAATCCACGCAGTCGGCCATCCTCATTCCCGGCCTTCCCTGTCCGCCCCAGATGTCGCGCGAGTAACCGCTCACACGATCCTGCTCGAAGGGGCGCAGATGGTCGGCCGTTCCCTCGTTTCCATGACACTGCTCGCACTTCAATTGCGCCCGCTTCACGTGGGTGATGTGCGAAAAGTAGACGTTCTCGGGCTGCCGCGCGTAAGACAGCCACTGCGGCTCTCTGCCGGGCGTCACGTAGTTGTCAATGAAGTGCTTCTCGGCAGCCGTGGCTCCCATGGGCGCGGCGTGGCAGCCCGCGCATTTCTCCAGCGTGGGGATGCCGGCGAAGCTTCCGTCATCGCGGAAACCGTGGCAATCCTCGCATTTGGCGCCGGCCTTGTCGGCGTGGACCTTGTGGCTGAAGTCCACCGGCTCGGGCCGGCTGGTGTAAATCGCGCGCGGAAAGCCGGCCCAGCCCGCGCCCAGGCCGGCCAACACGCCCGCGAAGATAAAAACGTTGCGCCTCATTGTGGATCTCTTTTCCCACTCGCGTATGGCGAGAAAAATTCCTGCACCAGGGCCAGCGCCTGGCTGCGATCGAGCTGCCGCAGCACGCCCGTCGCGAACAGTCCACCGTCACACATGGCAGCGGCTTTCTCGGGCGACGGCCACGATTGCAGAAACTCGTTCACCCGCCGCTGCTCCTCCTCCATCCACACCCGCGCGGCGGCTCCCGACAACAGGTGCTCCAGGGTGCCTTCCACCGGGGTGCCCTCGAACAGCCAACCGCTGGTGTACGGATCGGTGGAAAGCTTGGAAGGGTCGGCCCGCAGGTAGCGGTTGCAGTTGGTCAGCAGCAGCGCATTCGGAAACACCACTTCCACATCGATTCCACCCGACGTGAGCACCACCGCCGGCCGGTGCCGCCCGCGCTCCCAAACGTAGCTGACGGTTTCGACTTGCCCCAGCGCCCGGCTGAGGAAGCCATCGATGCCCACGTGGCAGGACCCGTCTTCGGTAGCGTCCAGCCACATGTGGTTGGCCGAGTAACGCAGCCAATCGGGCGCGGCGATCGTGCCGGTATCGGCTGCCGGTGGCTCCGGATGGGCCATTTGCAGATACAGCTCGCAGTAGCGAAACCCGTCGTGGCCGCAGCGCGACAGCAGACTTTCGCTATAGGGGACGAACCGCGCTACCGGCGCCGCCCCGCAATATTGCATCAGCGATTCCCGCAAGTACGGGCAAGCGCCAGCCTCGGCGGCCTGATTTTGCAGGCGAAACACCGGACAGGCGGCATGCGCCGCGGAATCGCATTTTTCATCGGCCCTGCCCGCCGCCGCCAGGGGAATCAACTTCCGGAAGGCCGCAGTCTGGCAATACTTCACCGCGGCTTCGCGCAAGAATGGGCAGGTCATACGGTTACTTCCCGTTTTCTTTCTTAGGCAGCTCTTCGCCGCCGTCAGCCATGGTGACGCCCAGGCTGGGGACGTGGAAGGCATGCCCATCGAACGCAGCCATCAGGTCGGACACTTCGTGATCCAGATTGGAGAGCGCTGCGTGTTTCTTCCGCTTGGCGGCCAATTCCTGCACGATGCCGAAAACCACGGCTCCGCAGCAAATCAGGGTAACCACCCCGAGCGCCACATTGGTGAGGGTCAGCCAGTACGTTGAAGGATCGTTCATAAGGAGACTTCTCCCGTCACGGGGGAAATTGCACGGGGATTGCCATGCAGAAAGGAAAGGAGTTAGCGGTTGGTTGGGGCGGTGGCATGTGGGAATATCAGACACGAAAATCTGGATTTCCGGCAGGTGACGCGGCGCGGGGGTTGGCGGTTGGCCCGCGAAGGACTGTCGATCGGGGAATGCGGAGGATAAAACCCGGCTCAACAAGCACTCGCGCGGACCGTATTGGCGCTTCCCAGGCTGCCGATGCCGGCCGCAAAAATCCGATGGACGCGGTTCGTCACGCATAATGGAGGACATGGACACACTGGAAGGCGCCACGGCCCTGGTGACCGGCGGCTCGCGGGGCATCGGGCGGGCTATCTGCTTGCGCCTGGCAAAGGAGGGCGCGCGCATCGTGCTGCACTACCACCGCAACCGCGCCGCCGCCGAAGAGACTGCCGCGGCCATCGGGCGGGAGGTGCGATTGGTGCAGGCCAATCTGGGGTCGATGCCGGAAATCGAGGGCATGTTCCGCGAGTTGGGGCCGCTGCCGCTGGATTTCCTGATCAATAACGCGGGCATCTGGAAAAACACGCCGATGGGGTCCACGCCGGCGGCGGCGGTGGACGAGATCCTCGACACCAACCTGAAAGGGCCGTTCTGGGTGACGCAGTGCGCGCTGCCGCTGCTGAAAGATGGCGGACGCATCGTGAATGTTTCCTCGGTGGCGGGGCGCATCGGAGTGGTGGGCGGACGCAGCCTTTATGGGGCCACCAAAGCCGCGGTGGATTCGCTCACGCGGAATTGGGCGCTGGAACTGGCGCCGCGCAAGATCCTGGTGAATGCCGTGGCCCCGGGCTATGTGACCACCGATATGACGGCGGACTACTTTTCCAACCCGGCGACCTACGAGAATGCCTTGCGCCGCCACCCCCTGGGGCGAATCGCCGAACCCGAGGACGTCGCCGATGTGGTGGCGTTCCTGTGCTCGGACGGGGCCCGGTTCGTGACCGGGCAGAGCATCAATGTGAGCGGCGGGTCGGTGATCTGAGCGCAGGCGCGGAACGGCCCCAAATTTGCGTCCGGTTCGGCCCTCCCGTGTCACCATAGAATCCACCCTCTGAGTCCCACCCCCTGGGGCGAATCGCCGAACCCGAGGACGTGGCCGATGTGGTGGCGTTCCTGTGCTCGGAAGGGGCCCGGTTCGTGACCGGGCAGAGCATCAATGTGAGCGGCGGGTCGGTGATCTGAGCGCAGGCGCGGAACGGCCCCAGATTTTGCGTCCCGTTCGGCCCTCCCGTGTCACTATAGGAATCTATGTGGCTGGGAATCGATATCGGCACCGGCAGCTCGCGCGCGCTTCTGGTGGACGAACGCGGCGCGGTGCGCGGCGGGCAGACGGCGGCTCACGAAGACATTCTGATGCAGCAGCCCATGTGGGCGGAGCAGCGTCCGGCGAATTGGTGGGACGCGGCCGTGGCGGCGATTCGCGCCGTGCTGGCGGAGACCGGTACCAAGGGCAGCCAGGTGAAGGGCATTGGCCTCTCGGGGCAGATGCACGGGCTGGTGATTTTGGACGATGCAAACGAGGTGATCCGCCCGTCGTTGATCTGGTGCGACCAGCGCAGCCAGCCGCAGGTGGACGCCATCAACGCCAAACTGGGGCGCGAGAATGTCCTGCGGTACATCGCCAACCCGGTGCTCACCGGATTCACCCTGCCCAAGCTGCTGTGGGTGCGCGACCACGAGCCGCGCAACTTCGAGCGGGTGCGCAAGATGCTGCTGCCCAAGGACTACATCCGCTACCGGCTGACCGGCGAATTCGCCACCGAGGTTTCGGACGCCTCGGGCATGGCAGTGTTCGATGTGGTGAACCGGCGGTGGTCCTACGAGATGATGGATGGGCTGGGGCTGGACCGGGCGATTCTGCCGCGGTGCTACGAATCCAGCGACGTCACCGGAACCATCACCGCGGAGGCCGCTGCATTGACGGGCCTGGCGGCGGGGACGCCGGTGGTGGGCGGCGGCGGCGACCAGGCCGCCAGCGCGGTGGGCAACGGCATTGTGGAGGCGGGGACGGTCTCGTGCACGCTGGGCACCTCGGGGGTGGTTTTCGCGCACATGGAGCACGTGGCCTACGACCCCGCCGGGCGGGTGCACACGTTCTGCCACGCCGTGCGCGACAAGTGGCACGTGATGGGGGTGACGCAGGGCGCGGGCCTCAGCTTGCAATGGTTCCGCAACCGCCTGACGCCGGGGGTGGCTTACGACGCGCTGATGGCCGAAGCCGCGCAATCGCCCGCCGGGTCGCAGGGGTTGTTTTGGCTGCCCTACCTGATGGGCGAACGCACCCCGCACCTGGACGCGACCGCGCGCGGAGGCTGGATCGGACTGACGGCCAGGCACCAAAGGGCCGACCTGGTGCGGGCCATTATCGAAGGGGTCTGCTACAGCCAGCGCGACTGCCTGGAGATTATCGAGGCGTTGGGGGTGCCGGTGAATTCGGTGCGGGCCTCGGGCGGCGGGGCGCAGAGCCGCTTCTGGCGCGGGGTGCTGGCCAGTGTCCTGAACAAGCGCGTGGTCACGTTGGAATCGCAGGAAGGTTCGGCCTACGGCGCGGCGCTGCTGGCGCTGGCCGGGACGGGCGCTTACGGCTCCGTGCCGGAGGTCTGCCGGGCGGCGATCCGCGAGACCGAATCGGTGGCGCCGGCCGAGGCGGCCGCGTTTTACGAGCGGGCGTACCGGGTTTACGGGGCGCTGTATCCCGCGCTGCGGCCGATTTTTGGGCGGATCGGGGAGCTGTAAAGGGCAGCTACCAGAAGGGCGGTGCCCCACACTTGCGCCTGCCTGGCCGGCGGGTTGGCCGTGGCGCGTGGATCGGCCGGGACGGCCAAAGATGAGACGGCCCACCGGAAAATGCTAGAATTAAATTTCCCCTACGCATACAGGAGTTCCGTAAAGCAATGTTTGATCTTTTTCGCAGCCGCGACAAAGCCGTGCGCCTCCTACTGGGAGCGCTCCTGGTGCTGGTCGCCCTCTCGATGCTGACGTATCTGGTGCCCAGCTACAACACCGGAGGCATGTCACCCGATGCGGTGGTGGCGCAGGTGGGTTCCGAAGCCATCACCGAGCTGGATGTCCAGCGCGCCGTGCAGAATGCCATGCGCAGCGGACGGATTCCGGCGGAAATCATGCCGACCTACGTCCCGCAGATCGTCCAGCAGATGATTACCGAGCGCGCCCTGGCCTACGAAGCCCAGCGCCTCGGTTTCCACGTCAGCGACCAGCAACTCGCCGACTTCATTCAGGCGCAACCTCAGTTTGCCAGCCTCTTTCCGGGCGGCAAATTCGTCGGCAAAGCCGCCTACGCCGCTATGCTGGCCCAGATGAACACCTCCATGGATGACTTCGAGGCCTCCGTCCGCCGCGAGATGCTGGGAGGCCGCCTGCACAGCATCGCCCTGGAGGGAATCGTGGTGTCTCCGGCGGAGATTGAGCAGGCCTACCGCGACAAGAATGAGCAACTCCAGATCGAATACGTGAAGCTGACCGCCGACAAGTACAAAAAGGAAGCGGAGCCGACCCTCGAGGAGATGCAGACCTACTTCAAGACCAACGCCGCCCGCTATACGGTGCCCGAGAGCAAGGACCTGGTGATCCTGGTGGCGGACCAGAGCAAACTGGAACAGACCCTCAACCCGACTGACGACCAACTGCACCGCGAGTACACCCAGAATCTGGACAGCTTCCGCGTGCCGGAGCAGGTGAAAATCCGTCATATCCTGCTGATGACGCAGGGCAAGCCGGCGGCCGACGACGCCAAGATCAAGGCCAAGGCCGAGGACCTGCTGAAGCAGGTGCGCGCGGGCGCCAACTTCGACGAGCTGGCCAAAAAGTACTCCGAAGACCCCGGCTTGAAAACCAATGGCGACACCTACACCGTGCAGCACAACGGCCAGATGGTGAAGGAGTTCGAAGACGCCGCCTTCCGGCTGAAGCCCGGCGAGAGCGACCTCATCAAGACCACCTACGGCTACCACGTGGTGCAGGTCATCCAGCACGACCCGGCGCATGTGAAGTCGTTCGACGAGGTGAAGGCCGACCTCATCTCGCAGTGGCGCAAGCAGCAGGTTGCAGACGTCATGCAGAAGATCGAAGACCAGGTGCAGCAGGCCTTCCAGAAGGACCCGTCGCATCCCGACCAGGTGGCCGCGCAGTTCAATATGGACGTCGTGAAGGCGGACAACGTGCAGCCGGGCAAGCCCATCCCGGGCATCGGCTCCAATCCGGATCTCGACCAGGCCATCGCCGGGCTGAAGGTGGGTGAGGTTTCGGAGCCGGTGGCCCTGGCGGGCAATAAACTCGTTGTGGCCGAGCTGACCGGCATCGTGCCGCCGCGGCCCAGCACCTTCGACGAAGTGAAGGACCAGATCAAGGACACCATGACCACCAGCCGCGTGCAGGCCAAGGTGCAGCAGCACGCGCAGGAACTCATGGAGAAGGCCAAGGCGATGGGCGGCGACCTGGAGAAGGTCGCTAAGGCGATGGGGCTGGACGTGCGGACGTCTGCCGATTTCACCCGTTCCGGCACCATCAACGCGGAGAAGCCGGCCACCGGTGAGACGCCCTTGGGGTCGGCCGCCTACGTGCAGGAAGGGTTCACCAAGCCGGTGGGCACCCTGCTGGGACCCATCACCACACCGGACTCTACGGTGGTGGTGAAGGTGGTGGCGCACATCGAGCCGGATATGTCCAAGCTGCCGGCCGCGCGCGCCCAGCTTCTGGACGAAATCAAGCGGCAGCGGGCCCAGGATCGCGCCACGTTGTTCGACGCGGGAGTGCGCAACCAGTTGGTCAAAGACGGGAAAATCAAAGTCCACCAGGACGTGATGATGCGGCTCATCAACAGCTACAAGACGAGTTAAACGGCGCCCCGCCCACCCGATGATCCACAGCCTGATTGACTTTCTGAGGTCGCTGACCGACCCCGAGCGGCTCATCCACCTGCTGAGCACGCTTCTATCGGGCTGGTTGGGGTACGCCGCCCTGGCCGGGATCGTCTTTTCGGAGACCGGCCTGCTGGTGGGTTTTTTTCTGCCGGGCGATTCGCTGCTCTTCACCGTGGGGGTGGTCTCGGGCGCGGGCCAGTTGAACATTGTGCTGGTGTGCGCCCTGCTGATGGTAGCGGCCATTTGCGGCGATTCCACGGGGTACTTCCTGGGCCGCCAGACCGGACCAAAAATCTTCAGCCGGCCGGATTCGCGGCTCTTCAAACAGGAATACGTGACGCGCACGCGCGCCTTCTACGACCGGTATGGCGGCAAGACCATCCTGTTTGCGCGGTTCGTGCCCATCGTCAGGACCTTCGCGGCGTTCATCGCCGGGGTGGGCCAGATGCCCTACCTGCGCTTCCTGCCCTTCAGCGTATGCGGCGGCATCGGGTGGGTCTTCATGATGACCATGCTGGGCTACACCGTGGGCAATCTGCCGTTCGTGCGCCATTACTTCGATAAGGTAGTGCTGGTGATCATCTTCCTCTCCCTGCTGCCCACCTTTATCGAGGTGGCGCGCGGCTTGCGGGAGCGCAAGGCGGCCAGCGCGCAGCAGGGCTAGAGGCGATGCCAGCGGGCTCGCGCGAGGTTGGTGTTTAGCACGGTACCGCTTCCTAAGCGTTGGCGTATAGGTGGGGTGTAAGATGATGGATGCCATGGGCACGACCACGACCTCCATGACTTTCGAGCAGTTCGAACAACTGCCGGATGAACCCAACAAGCTTGAGCTGATCGACGGAGAGGTAATCCGCATGCCGCCTGCCTACACGCCGCATATGAGGATTTCGCTGTTCCTCTTCGAGACTCTTAAACGCATTGTCCTGGAGATGAAGACGCAAGGGCGCGTCGGCGAGTTGGGCGAGGTGTTCCACGAGTTCGGGTACCAGATCGGTCCCCATTGGTTGGTGCCCGATGTCAGCATCACGCACGCCGGGCAAGCCGAAGGTAAGTACCTGCAGGGCGCACCGGCGTTGTCCGTCGAGGTTATCTCTAGGCGCAACACCGCGGAGATCATGCAGCGTAAGGTTAAGCTGTACATGGAATACGGCGGCACGGAAGCCTGGCTCTGGTATCCGCGCAGCAGGCTGGTGATGGTCCATCGCGGCAGGACGGCGGTGCAGATGGAAGGCACGCTGACCAGCGAGCTACTGCCGGGCGCCAGCTTCGACCTGGAAGAAATCTTCGGCGCCGCCAAGCCCACTAAGCGCTGACCAGCCGGCGACGCCCGCCCCAGCGTATATACTGCACCTATGCTGGCTTTCCTCGCAGCGCTCCTGTTTGCCTCCGTCGCCGCGGCGCAGCCGTATGACGTGGTAATCCGCAATGGCCACATCATCGACGGCACCGGGTCGCCGTGGTATGCCGGCGACGTGGGAATTCGCGGCGGGAAGATCGCGGCCCTCGGGCATCTGGAAGGCGCCGCGGCCAAGCGGCTGATCGATGCGCACGGCATGGTGGTGGCCCCGGGCTTCATCGACATGCTCGGGCAATCCGAGCTGACCATCCTGGTGAACCCGCACCTGCCCTCGAAAATCTACCAGGGCATCACCACTGAGGTGACCGGGGAAGGCGGGTCGGTGGCGCCGCTCAACGACGCGATCCTGCGGGCCGACCACGTCACCTACGAGCACTACGGCATCCGCCCCGACTGGCGCACCTTCGCCGGGTACTTCGCGCGTTTGCAGAAGCAGGGCATGGGGATCAACCTGGCCAGCTACGTGGGGGCTACCCAGGTGCGGCGGATGGTGTTGGGGGACGACAACCGCGCCCCCACTCCGGCCGAATTGGAGCGCATGAAGGGGCTGGTGCGGCAGGCCATGCGCGAGGGCGCCGTAGGGCTTTCCACGGCCTTGCAATACGCGCCCGCGCCGTATGCCACCACCGACGAGTTGATTGCCCTGGCGGCCGAGGCCGGCAAGCTGGGAGGCATTTACGCCACCCACATCCGCAACGAAGGCGATGCGATTTTCAGCGCGCTCGACGAGGCCTTTCGCATCGGGCGCGAGGCCCACATCCCGGTAGAGATCTGGCACCTCAAGGCCGCCGGCAAGGCCAACTGGGGGCGCATGCCGCAAATTGTGGCGCGCATTGAAGCGGCGCGGCGCAGCGGATTGGATGTCGGCGCCAACACCTACGCGTACACGGCGTGGTTCAATTCCTTCTCGGCCGTGATTCCGCCGTGGGCGCACGATGGCGGCGACCAGAAGCTGATCGAGCGGCTGAAGGACCCCGCCATGCGCGCGCGCATCCGCAAGGAAATGGAAACGCCCGGCGGCGCGTGGGATAACGAGTGGCAGGAAGTGCCGGGGCCGGAGGCCATCCAGGTGGCCGTGGTGCAGAATCCCAAGCTGTTGCCGCTGCAGGGCAAGACCATCGCGGAAATCGCCAGGATGTGGAACAAGGACCCCATCGACACGGTCTTCGACCTGCTAATTGAAGATGCGGCCTTCACCAACGTGGCGGTGTTCGGGATGGCCGAACCGGATGTGGTGCTGGCGCTCCAGCAACCCTGGGTTTCGGTGTGCAACGATTCGTCGGGAACCGCGCCGGACGGCCTGTTGGGCAAGGAACATCCGCATCCGCGGGCCTACGGCACGTTTCCCCGGATTCTGCGCAAGTACGTCCATGATGAGAAGAAGCTGACCCTGGAGGACGCCATTCGCAAATTCACCGCGCTTCCCGCGGCGCGCATGCGCTTTGCCGACCGCGGCGTCCTGAAGGCCGGCATGTGGGCGGACGTGGTGGTGTTCGACCCGGACCAGATCCACGACGAGGCGACCTTCGCCGAGCCCAACCGCCTTTCGGTGGGCATGCGCTTCGTGCTGGTGAACGGGGTACCGGTCATCGCCGAAGGCAAAATGACCAACGCGCTGCCGGGGATGGTGGTGCGGCACTGACGCCCGCGCGTGGTCACAGCTCGGCCAGCAGTTTGGCGATCAACGCGGTGCGGTCGGCAATGCGGCTCACCAGAATGCTTTCGTTGACCGCGTGCGCCCCCTCGCCCACGCCGCCGAGCCCGTCCAGCGTGGGGACGCCCAGGGCGGCGGTGAAGTTTCCGTCCGAGCCGCCGCCGGTGAGCGACTCTTCCGCCTGGGCGCCCAGCCCGGCGGCCAGACGCTTGGCGGTTTGGAAGAGGCGCACGATGCCCGCCGAGCGCTCCATGGGCGGGCGGTTCAAACCGCCGGTCACCTGCAGGCGGCAGCGCTGGTCGAAGGGCTTCAGGCGGCGGAATTTCTTCTCCAGGGCGGCGGCATCTTTCATCCGCGGCACCCGGATATCCACGACCGTGTGCGCCTCGGCAGCCACCACGTTGGAGCGCGTGCCGCCGGCGATCACGCCCGGGTTTACGGTGATGCCGCGGGCGAAATCGGTAAAGCTGGAGACGCGGCCGATCTGGCGGGCGAGTTCCAAAATGGCGCTGGCCCCAGCCTGGAAATCGACGCCGGCGTGAGAGGCCTTGCCGCTCACCCGAATGGTGAAATCACCCACCCCCTTGCGCGCGGTTTTCAGCTTGCCTTCCAGCCCGGTGCCCGGCTCCAACACCAGCACGGCCTTGCTGCGGGCAGCGTTCTTCTCGGTGAGCGGGCGCGACGACTGGCTGCCCACTTCCTCGTCGGAATTCAATTGCAGCAGCACCTTGGAACGCACCGGGATCTCCAGCTCGCGGAGCGCTTCCACCGCGAAGAGGAAGAACGCGATACCGGCCTTCATATCCAGCACGCCGGGGCCCCACAGACGTCCCCGTTCCTGGCGGAAGGGCATGTGGCGCAAGGTGCCCATGGGCCAGACGGTATCGGAGTGGCCCAGCGCCAGAATCTGGCCCATTTTGGGCCGCCCGGGCAGGGTCATTTCGCAAACCAGGTGCTTGCCGAAACGCCCGCCATTATGGGTTTTGGCGCGCGCCAGGCGGGCGGCGCGGCTGGTTATCAGCTCGACGAACCGCCCTACCGCTTTGGGATCGTCGCTGGGCGACTCGCATTCCGCGAACGCGCGGATGGTTTCGATGATGGCAGTCTGGCGGCCGCGGAGGTAGGAAAGGATTGGGTCCACTGGTCTCGTATTCCATACTATGTGATGGCCGCGCTCCGCGGCTAGGTCTACCGCCGCGAGATCCACAGCCGCCTTGAGAGGCTCACACCCCAAAGCTCCAGGCTCTGTCCGGGGACACGTTACCCTCCTCCAGGCCACGCTTCGCATGATTGCCACTTTGGCGGCGGGGGTTCACCCAACTATGCGGCGGGTCCCAGCCGCCGGCGCACGGGAACCCACTCTCAAAGCTGACGCTAACGTTCTCCATCGCACCATTGCCAGATGCGAAAAAGGGCGCATTCTGTTGCAATCAAAGCTTGAGGCTTTCCGAACGCCGGTTGCCGATCAGCGCCGAATTGCAGCGGGACGGGGGAGTTCATTTTCGAGTTTGGGCGCCCTTACGGGAGCGCGTACGGGTGATCCTGGAGTCTGGGCCCGGCGCCCCCGCCAAGGTTGCCCTGGAGCGCGAAGCCGGCGCCGACGGATATTACTCCGGATCGTGGGCCGAGGCGGCGGCGGGTACGCTCTACCGCTACGAACTGGACGACGATCCGGTGCAGTATCCGGACCCGGCCTCGCGCTATCAGCCCGATGGACCGCATGGCCCGTCGAGGGTGATTGACCCGGCGCAATTCGCCTGGACCGACAGCCAATGGCCCGGAGCCACGCCGGAAGGCCAGATCATTTACGAAATGCACATCGGCACGTTCTCCAAGGAGGGAACCTGGCGCGGCGCTCAAAATGAGCTGGCGGAATTAGCCCGGGCCGGCATCACCATGATCGAAGTGATGCCGATTGCCGATTTTCCGGGGCGTTTCGGCTGGGGATACGACGGCGTGGGCCTCTTTGCGCCCACCTGGCTGTACGGCGAACCGGACGATGTGCGCTCGTTTGTGAACCAGGCGCATGCCCAGGGAATCGCTGTGATCCTGGATGTGGTGTACAACCACCTGGGCCCCGACGGCAATTACCTGGGCGCCTTCTCGCCCTGGTATTTCAGTGACCGGCACCACACCGATTGGGGCGCGGCGATCCGCTTCGATGGCGAACATGCGCAGCCCGTCCGCGAGTTCATCGAATGCAACGCGCGTTACTGGATCGAAGAGTTTCACCTGGACGGCCTGCGCATGGATGCCACCCAGGATATTCACGACGACTCGCCGGAGCATATCCTCCTTGACATAGGACGTGCGGCCCGCGCCGCGGCCGGCAGCCGCAGCATTGTGCTGATCGCCGAGAACGAGCGCCAGCAGACCCGCCTGGTGCGGCCCGGGCAAGCCGGAGGATACGGGCTGGATGCGCTCTGGAACGACGATTTCCACCACAGCGCCCTCGTGGCGCTCACCGGCCGCAATGAGGCCTATTACTCCGATTACCTGGGCCGGCCACAGGAGTTTGTCTCCGCCGCGAAGTATGGTTACTTATACCAGGGCCAGTGGTATCAGTGGCAGGGTCAACCGCGGGGTACTCCGACTTTCGACTTACCGCCCAGCGTATTTGTGAACTTCATTCAGAATCACGATCAGGTGGCGAATACGGCGCGCGGCGAACGGCCCAACCTGCTCACCACCGGCGGTAAGTATCGGGCCATGACGGCACTGATGATGCTTTTGCCCGGCACGCCGATGCTTTTTCAGGGACAGGAATTCGGCGCCACTACTCCCTTCCTGTATTTCTGCGACCATAAGGCGGAAATCGGCAAACAGGTGCGGGCCGGGCGCGCCAAATTCCTGGGCCAATTCCGCAGCCTGTCCCTTCCCGAAATGCAAAGCGTGTTTGCCGATCCGGGAAATCCACACACCTTCGAGAGGTCCAAGCTGGAGTTTTCGGAGCGCCAAAAGAACGCCGGCGCCTATCAGCTTCACAAAGACCTGATCGCCCTGCGGCGCGCCGACGCGGTGTTTTCCCATCCGCGGCCAAGGGCGGTGGATGGCGCGGTGCTCTCCACCAACGCGTTTGTGCTGCGGTTTTTCGGCGAGGCGCAAGGGGACCGCCTGTTGGTGGTGAATCTGGGAACCGACCTGTACCTCAACCCCAGCCCGGAGCCTCTGCTGGCGCCCGTTTTGGGCCAGCCCTGGAGAGTCATCTGGTCCAGCGAAGATCCGAAGTACGGCGGGCTGGGAACCTTTCCGCCGGATGCGGCCGATAACTGGCGGATTCCCGGCAATGCCGCGGTAGCTATGAGTTCGGAGGAAGCCATTGATTGAACCTTTTCCCGACCCGAGACGCGTGCTGACCAACTTTGTCAGCGGCGATGCGTCCATTGACCCGCATCTTACCCAGGAGTGGCTGGTGACCAATGGAATGGGTGGGTATGCGTCCGGAAGCGTGCTGGGGCCCATTACCCGGCGGTATCATGGCCTGCTCATCGCGGCATTAGAGAAGCCAGCCGGGCGTTTCATGATGTTACATGGGCTGTCGGAGCGCTTCCGTATGCCCGACCAGGGCGTGTTATTCGCGGGACCGCCGGATTTTATCGGGGCGGCCGGCAAGGCGCCGCTCGCGCCGGTGGAATTCCGCCTGGAATGCGGGCTTCCGGTGTGGATCTACGATCTCTGGGGCAACCGGATCGAGAAGCGGATTCTACTTCCCTACAAGCAGAATACCGTCCACATAGCATACCGGTATACCCATGGTTCGGGTTCCATCCGCCTGGGGCTGCGGCCCGGCATGCACTTACGCAATCATAATGCCGAAGTCAACAAGCCCGTGGGCGCCGATTACGTCTTGCGGGCAACCGGGCTGCGGCTGGAGATCTCCGGCCGCGCCGATCTGCCGGTCTTACGGCTGCAGACGGCGCCCCATGCGGGCTTCACTTACGACCCCAAGAACGTCACTATCGATTACCTGTTTGAATCGCACCGCGGCTATCCCGCGCAGGGCGAGTTATGGAGCCCAGGTTACTTCCGGACGGACCTGGAGCCGGGCGCGGAGATTGTCCTGACGGCTTCCACCGAGCCATGGGAAATCGTTGAGTCGCTGGCTTACGAAGAGACCGTCCAGGCGGAACTGACGCGCCGGCGGTCGCTGATTCAGATGGCGGCGCCGCAAGAGGGCGGCCTGCTGCCGGAATTGGTTCTGGCCGCGGACCAGTTTCTAATTGCTCCCCAGGGGCGCTACGAAGAGACCGCCCGGGCGCGCGCTGCCGGCGATGAGCCGCTCACCGTGATCGCC
>Ga0335074_10006375_pt1 | contig 16371 bp, 11 predicted proteins | sample Lox_Sample_23_FD_206715 | JGI IMG/M metagenome (GOLD analysis project Ga0335074, IMG submission 206715) | Soil microbial communities from Loxahatchee National Wildlife Refuge, Florida, United States - Lox_Sample_2.3 | ecosystem: Environmental > Terrestrial > Soil > Wetlands | place: USA...
AGCCCATGGCCATGACCGCCGCGCCCAAGGTGAGGGCAACTCCTCCCCGGGTCGTGGGGCGTTTGATGGCAATGCGTAGTTGGCGTCTTTTACGTGCTTTGCGCACTTCCGCGTCGGCAGCAGCAGGCGCCTCGGCGACGGTGGCCCTGGGCAGCGAGAGCTTGTGGGGAGTGGCACTCGCAGCGAGGACGTTCCCGTTCAAGGTGGAGCCCATATCGCCCAAACCTCCCGGGTTGGTCCCCAGCATTTTCGACCGGCCGCAGCCAACCTTGAGCTGGCTCTGGGTGCGGCGGCCCCTAGTCCGGTGGCAGCAGCCCGGCACTGGCCAGCCCGGCACTGGCCAGCCCGGGAAGGCCCGGACCCGGTGGCGTCCCGCGCCGGGTGGCCCGCGCCCGGCAGCGGGGGCACCCGGCGGAGCGGGCCAAAGTTTCCAGTTTCCAGTTATTGGCCGCGAGCCGTAACTGTCTTACCGTTTTCTGCAGTCACGAATTCTTGCCCGGCTCCGCCCGTCCCGAAAGCCTAGGAGGCACATATGGGCCTGTTCAGCAAATTGAAGACCTCTTTTGGGGGCGACGACCCCGACCTGATGACGCGCGGTCAGCTTGGCCGAGCAGTCGTGGACCGGGTCCGCATCACGGGCACCTCGGTCCAGATGGGTGGCGGTGTCCCCGAGCAGGTATGCGAGTTCGACCTGACTGTTTACCTCGACGACACGCCGCCGTTTGCCGCGCAAGCTCGCAAACGGGTCCCCGTTTATGCCATCGGCGAGTTTCGTCCCGGGCAGACCGTCGTCGCCGTGCGGGTCGACCCGGTCAACCACGCCCACGTCGGCATCGACCTCAACTCGCAGCCTCCCGAGGTGAGGATCGCGGCTGGGACCGCCCAGGGCTCGGCTGCCGCGCTCCTGGCCAGCGGCACTCCTTGCGAAGCGGTGATCATCCAGTTCGAAACGCTCGGCATGAAGAACCAAAACAACGTGGACCTTTATGCATTCCTCCTCACGGTCATGCCTGAAGGAGCGGCCCCATATCAGATCCAGGTGGGCAACCCCGTGCCGCCTGAAGCCTTGCCACTGCTCTACCCCGGGTCGAAGGTCCCAGCCCGCTTCGACCCGAACGGGGTCAAGGAAGCGGTCGCCATCGACTGGGCTGCAGCGCTCGCCCGGGCGGCCGGCGCTAGCGCCGGCGCAGTCCACTAGCTCACTGAGCCGCCGGGACCGGGCAAGCCTCCCCCCAGGGCGCCTGGTCTCCGGCGGCCAGCACCATACCCGGTGCCGGGCTAGCCTCCATGGCATGCCGCGCCGCAATAACTCTGGGGTCGCCCGGACAGTTCTCGGCAACGGGCTGCGGGTGGTGGTCGCACCGGACCCCTCGGTGGCCTTCGCCGGTGTAGCTGTCGCCTACAACGTAGGTTTCCGCAGCGAGCCCGAGGGGCGTACGGGTTTTGCTCACCTGTTCGAGCACATGATGTTCCAGGGCTCGGCGCACGTGTCCAAGGCGGAGCACATGCGAGTGGTTGAAGCTGCTGGCGGCGTGGTCAACGGGCACACCCTGCCCGACGTGACTGCGTATTACGAGGCTGTGCCCGCGGGCGCCCTCGAAGTGGCCCTTTTCTTGGAAGCCGACCGCATGGCTTCGCTCGCGATCTCCGAGCAGAACCTGGCCAATCAGGTGGACGTCGTCAAGGAAGAGATCAAGGTCAACGTCTTGAACCAGCCCTATGGTGGCTTTCCCTGGATCCCTCTACCCGCCTTGGCATACCGCCGCTTTCCCAACGCGCACAACGGCTATGGCGACTTTGCAGACCTGGAGCGCGCCACCGTGCAAGACACGGCCGACTTCTTTGCTACCTATTACACCCCCAGTAACGCGGTGCTCGCGGTCGTGGGGGCGTGCAGCGCGAGCGAGGTCTTTTCTCTGGCCGACCAGTACTTCGGGCGGATCCGGCGACGGCGCCGTCCCAAAGCAGGCCCGTGGTCCGAGCCGCCTTTGGAGGCCGACAGGCGCGAAGTGCAAGCAAGCAACCTCGTGCCCCAGCCGGCGTTTGCGGTCGGTCTACGCCTGCCCGACCCGGTGGCCGACCTCGACAATTTCCTGGCCTACTACCTGCTCGCCAAGATCCTTGCCGCTGGTGACTCGAGCAGGTTGTGGGCGCGGCTGGTCCACCGTGACCACCACGCCACCCATGTCGATTGCACTCTCGGAGTGCTTGGGATGGAGTCGTTCTTTATCCGCGACCCTTGCTTGTTCCAAGTGCTTGTCTACCATCCGGGTACGGCCACTACAGACGCCCTGCTCGAGGGCATCGACGACGAGCTTGCCCAGTTGGCGTCAGACGGCCCATCCTCTGCGGAGCAGGCGAGGGCGGTCGCCGGGTCGGCCGCCGAGATGTGGAGGGGGCTCGGCTCCATCTTGGCGCGGGCGCACATAGTGGCCTCGGTGGAGACCATCCACGGGCGGGCCGAACTGGTGACCGAGCTGCCCAGCCTCCTCGCATCGGTCCGGCGCGGCCAGGTAGCCGAGGCGGCCGCGGACCTCGCACGCCAACACCGGGCCATTGTGGAGCTCGTTCCTGCGGGAGCGGCATGATGGCGGCGACCCTGGCGATACCTTCGGCGGGCCCGCTGCGGGCGCCGCGTTTCCCCAAGATCTTGGAGGCGGAGCTTCCCGGGGGCGTCCATGGGCTGTTCGCGAGGCGGCCGGCCCTCCCGATCGTCGAGCTGCGCCTGGTGGTCCCGCTCGCGTCGGTGGACATTGTCCGGCCTGCACCCGTATCCGTGCTCTCTCGCGCTCTGCTGGCCGGCACGGACAGGCATGACCGGATCAGCCTGGCCGAGGAAATCGAGGGTCTGGGCGCCAGCTTGGGCGCGGACCTGCACGATGACCGCCTCGTAATAAGCGGCGCCGTCCTGGCGGGCAAGCTCGGTGCCTTCGTTGGCCTGCTCGGCGAGGTGTTGAGCGGCGCCACCTACGAGGAGCACGAAGTCAAAGCAGACCGCGACCGGTTGGCCGACGAGACAGTCATCGCCCTCAGCCAGCCAGGAATCATCGCCGGCCAGGCCTTGCGCAGGCGGCTGTTCGGTTCGCACCCCTACGCCACCCCGCTGCCATCCCCAGCCACGCTGCGGCGCGTCCACGGCGACGCCCTACGGTCCCTGCACCGCGCCGTGCTTGACCCTGCGCAGGCCCACCTGGCGATCGCCGGTGACCTTCAGCCCGCTCGTGCCCTCGCCTTGTGCGAGGAGATGGCGGCGTCGTGGGCGGCGAGCACCGAGGGGGCCCGGCCCCAGCCGCCCCCGGTGAGCCCGCCCGTCGCGGGGCCGATCGAGCTCGTAGCCCGCCCTGGGGGCGTGCAAAGCAACCTCCGCCTGGGCGGCGCGGCCCCTTCGTTGAGCGATGCCGCGTGGCCCGCGGCCGACCTGGCGGAGAGCATCTTCGCCGGCATGTTCAGTTCGAGGCTGACTGCCAACCTCCGCGAGCGCAACGGCTACAGCTACTCGCCGGGTAGTTACGTGCGCCATCGGCGGGCCGGTTCATACCTCGTCGTCGCGGCCGACGTCGCCACTGAGGCCACCGGCGCCGCCCTGGTCGAGACCAATTACGAGCTGGGCAGGATGGCGGTCACCGGAGTCAGTGACAATGAGCTCGAACAAGCCCGCAGCTACCTCGTCGGCCGCTTTGGCTATGAAACCTCGTCGCTCGCCTCTTACACCTCAACGTTGGCTGGTCTGGCCGTCAGCGGTGTTGGCCTGGGCTACCTGGAGAGTTACCCAAAGGGCTTGATCGCGGCCACCAAGGCGCAGGTGGATGACGCGGCACGCAGGTTCCTCGCGCCGAGCCAGATGGTTTCGGTCGTCGTCGGAGACCCTGACAGGGTTGCCGGGCCCCTTTCGACCCTCGGCGAGGTAGTGACCCGTTCGTCGTAGGTACGACAGCGTGCGAAAATGTCGAAACCGGCGGCCGGCGCCCGCAAGGGGATTTACCCTGGGACGCGGGCCTGGGCCCTTTCCCGGCCCCCGGCAAGGAGAAGCAGTTTGCGGACGAACACCCGTCGAGAGGGCGAGAAGCCCTCGCGGCAGATTGGGCGCACCCGGTGCGTCCTCGGTTTTCGTTCCCTGGCGCGGGCGTCGTGCGCGGCTGCCGCCGCATTGGTGGCGTGCGCCGTCCCGAATGCGGCGCAGGCCCCGGGCCTGGCCCGCAGCGTCGTGCCCATGCTCGGGCACGGTGCCCACGCGCGGCCCGTTCCGACTGCGACCACGGCGCCGCGTCCCGGTTCGGTGACGACCACGTCCGTACCGCTGACCACGAGGACGACTTCTGGCACCACAGTCCCGGCCAAGCACAGCCAGCCAGGCGGGTCACGCCCAGTGCGGTAGGCACCAAGACGCAGGCCCGGGTGCTAGTGCAGCACTAGGCGCCGCCCCTGGTCTCTGCCGGGAAGCCCGAACTCGGGACCCGGCTCACGTTCCTCATGTACAAAGCGACCTTGGCACCAAGGAAATCGAGTGCCGACACCTTGTTGTAAGCCGACGTGATCTCGGAGACCAGGTAGTGCTCTGTCCGGTACACGAGGGCGCGGTACGCCAGCACACCAGGCCCGGGCGCCTCGCTGCCGGCGTGCGAGGTGACGAGCCATAGCCGAGCGCACGAACGTGTGACTGCCTCGAACTGTGCCGGCGTGAACGACTGGGGTTGTTCGGCGTACGCCGACCGCGCCCCCCATGTCGTACGCGGGAGCACAAGCTGAGGGACGACGCCGCGCAAATGTAGGTTCACGACATAATAATCGAAAGGCATGTAGGCGTCTGCAACGAAAAAGGCAATACAGTCACCGGGTTTTGAATGTGCCACCAAGTTGGTCACACCAATCCTCCAGTTTTCGAGCGGCACACCATAACTGGGCAGGATCACGGCCGCTCGTAAGGCGAGGATGGTAATCGCGGCTGCGGCGCCTAGCGTCCGCCAGGGCACCCGGGACAAAGCGACCCCGGTCAGCATTGAACCCCCGACAACAGAAAAAAGGATGTAGCGGTCGGAGAAGACCGGCTGCACTTCCTTGGAGAAGACCCATGTCACGACCGGCGGCAGGAGCAGCCACGACAGCAGCAACAGGTAGCCCCATGCTTCCGGGCCGCGCGGATGCTGCCTGGTGCTCCGCACCGCCAACGCGAGCGCAGCCGTCCAGCACAGCAAAACAGCGCAGGTTAGGGAGTCGACCTGCCAATGGTGGAAAGGTACGTTCACGTTCTTGGACGAGGCCAGGAAATCCACGAAATAAAGGTTGTTCCGGCTGAGGAGCGGTCCCGGTGGCGGGATCCATTGGATAGGGCGCGTGCCGTGGTCCAAGCCGACCCAGGCGAGAGGCACAAGCGCCGTCGCTGACAACGTAGCGGGCAGGACGAGAGCCCTCCACTGGATGTCACCCCGGCGCCGGCCCAAGAGGGATATCGCTTGGGCGAGCACAACCAGGACGCTCAGGAGGAGCGTGTACGCTGCTAGCACGCTCAGTGCGAAATAAACGGCCCAGGCCCATCGGTGACGCGCCTGCACCGCCACCACAAACGCCAAAGTCGAACAGCAGGTCAGGAATACTGCCGGTACGTAGGCTCGGGCATCTTGTCCCCACCACACCATCGGTAGGCTTACCGCGACGCAGGCGGCTGACAGTACCGCCGCCCAGGCACCGAACAGGCGCCGGACCAGGTAGTAGCACACGGGCACCATGCCGATCGCCGCAAGCGCACTGGGAGCCCGCAGAGCTGTTTCGGTGTCGCCGAACACCCCGGTCCAAAAGTGCATGCCGAGGTAATAGGCGACAGCGTTCCCGGCGTCTTCTAAAACCGCCGGGAGAAGGCGGCCACCGTGCTGGCTAGCCGCTCCAAAGGTGAACGCCTCGTCCAGCCATAGGCTCCGCGCCCCGAGGTCGTGCAATACCAGCCACGTCGCCAGCAGAGTGCATACTGCCAGCGCCGCGACCTCGCTCCCGCGCTGCCGCCGAGATGCGCGGCGGCCACCGCCCACGCCGGTGGCGGTCAGGTGGTCGCCGAGGACGGCGACGGGTTCACGCCTTGCTGTAAATCTGGGCGCTGCCCAAGGCATAGACATGGCCGCTGCGGTCGAGTAGCCAGTACCCCTTGCCGTCTGGCCGCGCCGAAATGGCGACGACAGGGTCTGTGGAGGCGTCGATGGTCGCCGTCACGGCACCATAAAACGAATTAATGGTGTCGCCGATGGTGATCACGCCGCCGTCTATGCCCGCTTCCCAAGCCCCGTTGCCGCTCGGCGAAGCTGCCCCGCCTACCAGGCTGGCCGAAAGCGCCGTGCCCGCACCGCCTCCGGCGATAGATCCCCCCGGGTACAGATACGTGGCCGCATTACTGGACGCGGTCACAATGTAACCCCCACCGTTCCGGGTCATTATGGCAGCGTAAGGCGCCATCGAGGGGCCTGGCTGGCCCAGGGCCTGGGCGTCCCCGAAATGGTAGACGTGGCCGTCCGCTGTCAGGATCCAATAGCCCTTGCCGTCAGGGGACTCAGCGATGCCCACTGCCGGTGCTTGGGATGCGACTGCGGGGGAGAGCGACCCGTACCCGACAGCGTCCCCGAAGTGGTACACGTGCCCGTTGCGGCTCAACAACCAATAACCGTGCCCGTCGGAAACTCGGGCCATGCCCACGATCGCCGACCGTGCCGAGGCGCCCGGCGCCCGCGAGCCGTAGGAACGAGCGTCGCCATAAGCCGTCACTACGCCGTCTGCTTGGGCGAGCCAGTAACCGCCGCCATCGGTGGTCGTCGCGATGGCCACATAGGCGCTCGCCACCTCCGGCGCCGCGGCGGTGACGCGGAACGGCACGACGCCAACCTTGCCACCGGTGCAGTCGGGTGCCTTGAACTCGTAGCGACCGGGCTCCGCCGGTAGGCCCGGCCTGCCCGCGTGGTCGCTCCCGAGATAGGCCGGGACGAGGAACGACGCCGACCAGGTGCCGTTGCCGTAGAGCGGTGCCGCCATTTGCACAGCAGGCCCGCCCGAGGCCTCGTCCGCCTTCACGAAGCTGAAGCCGAACCAGTTGTGGTCCAAGTTGCAACCGTGCCCCGCCCCGCCCACGAGCGTGACCACAGTGCCCGGTCCTCCAGCGGCGGGTGAGACCTTGATCGTCCCTGCCGCATAAGACGGCGTTGTAGGTGCGGACGTACCCTTGGGCGAGGACCCGCAGGCGGCCAGTACCCCGGAGGCAGCCAGCACCGATGTGGCGGCCGCGGCCACCGCCTGCCACGACCGCGCCGGCCGCGATGCGCTGTACTGGCCTGCGCAGTGCAGCCCCCAGCCCGCGAAATGCGGCCTTCGGCACTTACGGTCGGTCCACATTTCCCGGTCGCTGCCCTCCATCCACTGGCCGCCGCCGGCGCCGTCGCCGGGGGGGCGGCGGCAAGTCTAAGCGGCGTAGTAGGCCTAAGCGGTCCCCGGTACGACGAGGCCGGTCTCGTACGCAGTCACGACCAGTTGGGCGCGGTCGTGCGCGCCGAGCTTTGTCATGGCCCGGCTGACGTGGGTCTTGGCCGTGAGCGGGCTCATGTAGAGCCTTCCCGCAATCTCGTCGTTGGACAGGCCCTGGGCTACGAGCACGAGCACTTCACGCTCGCGCTCGGTAAGCGCAGCCAGCGCTTCGGCTGCTGGCCGTGCGCGGTTGTGCCCGTCGGGCCGCGCCGCAATGTCTTCGATCAGCCGGCGGGTGACCGATGGCGACAGCAGGGCATCACCGCGGGCCACAACCCGCACAGCCTGGATGAGGTCGGCGGGCTCGGTGTCTTTCAACAAAAAGCCGCTTGCTCCGGCCCGCAGCGCCTCGTACACGTACTCGTCCGTTTCGTAAGTTGTCACTATCAGCACTCGCACCGCGGCTAGGGCAGGGTCCGCAGAAATGCGGCGCGTTGCCTCCAGCCCGTCCGCGTGAGGCATGCGGATGTCCATCAGGACCACGTCCGCCCCGTGCTGGCGAGCCGCCGCGACCGCCTCATCCCCGTCACTGGCCTCGCCCACGACCTCGATGTCGGGGGCCGAGCCTAGGAGCAGCTTGAACCCGCCGCGTAGCAGTGCCTGGTCGTCGGCGACCACTACCCTGATCACCGAGCGCTCGTCGCCTCGCTGGGGACTTTGCCTGGGAGTGCCACCGGGGCGTAAGGGAGGGTGGCCTTGACTACAAAACCGCCCCGCGGGCCGGGGGCGGCGGCAACCCGGCCACCGGCCGCCTCCACCCTTTCGCGCATGCCCCGCAGCCCGCTGCCACCCTCTTGCCGGCCACCCTCTTCGCTGGCACCCTCTTCGCTGGCACGCTCTTCCCGGCCACCCCGAGCACCCTCTTCCCGGCCACCTGCCTCGTTGCTAACCGGGCCGCGGCCATCATCGGTTACTTCGATCGTCAGCCCATCGACGGCGTAAACCAGCTTCACCAACGCCCGCGCCGGGCCCGCATGTCGCAGCGTGTTGGTGAGGGCCTCTTGCACCACTCGGTAGCTGGCCAGGTCGGCGGCCGCGGCGAGCGGGCGTGGCGTACCGTGACGCTCGACCGTGATCGGCAGCCCGGCCTTGGTGGTGACAACCACTAGGTCGTCCAGTTGGGCGAGGCCTGCGACTGGCGCCACCGAGTCTTTGTCTTCGGGAAAGCGCAGCAGGTCCAAGATGCCCCGCAATTCGCGGAGCGCCTCCTTGCTCGTGGTGCGGACCTGTTCCATTGCCTCGAGCGCCTTGGCCACTTCCTCGGGCCGCTCCCGCAGCAGGTGGGAGGCCGCGCCCGCTTGAACGTTGATCGTAGCCATGGTGTGGGCCACCACGTCGTGCAGCTCCCGGGCGATGCGTAGGCGCTCGGCTTCGACCCGGCGCCGGGCCACCTCTTCGCGAGAGCGCTCGGCCTGCTCCACCCGGTCGCGGGCTTGGGCCAGCGTCGTGCGCCGGTTGGCGACCGCGAAGCCGGCCCCGGCCCCAGCCAAGGCCTCGAAGGGCACAACGGTGAGAGGCCCCTGGGTTACCCCGAACGGCTCGAAGGCGGCGAAGGCCACTCCCAACAGGACAACGCTGGCGGCAAGGCACGTCCAGGTCGTGCGCGCGTTGGTAGCGGTGGCCAAGGCGTAGAGCCCGACGGCCACAGCGAGCAACGGCGCCCCGTCGTCGTAGCCGAGCACCGTGTAGGCCAGGGTCAGCGCCAGCACGGCCACATATGTGGCCACCGGCCAGCGGCGCCGGCCTACCAGCACCAGGCCGGCGGCTACCACCAGCACGTACGCCCAGGGTGGCACCGTGGGCAGCTTCAGCGACGGGTCGCCCTGGACCGGGTTGTGGGCCTCGTCGTAGGCGCCGTAATAGTCGATCGCGGCAGTGACCAAGGCGATGGCAGCGTCCGTACCCCAGTTGCCCCACGAGTGCTGCGTTGGAGCGGAGCGGTTCGTCACCATGGCTACAACGCTACGCCGGGCCAGCAGAAGGCTCGTCATACCGGTGGAGGCCTTCGCACCGCGGCGCGTACTGCTGCCGGAGTAGCCACAACTCCCGCGCCCGGACGATGACTGCGGACGCATGTTCACGTCACCATAAGTGAAAGGGCCCAAGCGTGGCGGGCCGCCACGGACGCCGAACGGAGCAGTCATGCGCAAATTGAGCGATTGGGTATTGCGGCACAAGTTGTTCGTGGCCATCTTCTGGTTCGTGCTCGCTGTTGCCGGATTTGCCAGCCTGGGAACGGCGACTTCACGCCTCTCGACCAACTTCAGCGTCCCCAATGAGCCCGCGTTCAAGGCCGACGCCCGTGTCCAGGCCCTCTTCCACAGCGGCGGCGATGTCGCACCTACGGTCCTCAGCATCGAGGTGCCGCCGGGTACATCCTGGGCCAGCCCCTTGGCCGAGGACGCTGTGGGCCGTGCCTTTGGCGCCGCCGGGCACGCCGTGCCCGGGTCGAGGGTGCTGGATGCAGCCACGACCGGCGACGAGCGCTTTTACGCCGGGCGCTATTCGTTCGCCGTTGTCTTCACTCCGCCCGGGGCGGGCCAGTTCGGCGGCAACGTGCCTACAGCGCAGCTCGAAAGTGCCGTAACCCGCGCGCTACCCAAGGGCTGGCAGGTCGCCGCCACCGGCCTTGCCCAGCTCGAGTCGGGGGCCCAGCAAAAAGGGCCGAGCGTACTGGCCGAGACCATGATCGGGGGGCTCGGAGCGCTCGCCGTACTGGCCTTTGTTTTTGCCTCCCTGCTCGCCCTCATGCCCCTCATAATGGCTGTCATTGCCATCCCGGCCACGTTCCTCTTGATCGATGGGCTCACGTACCTGACCCCGGTAAATTTCATCGTCGAGTTTTTGGTCGCTCTGATCGGCCTAGGGGTTTCGATCGACTACAGCCTTTTGGTCGTGACACGCTGGCGAGAACAACGAGCCAAGGGGGACGACAATGAGACAGCAGTCAAAACGGCCATGGCCTCGGCCGGCCGGGCCGTCGTCTTTTCTGGGCTGACCGTTGCGATAAGCCTGCTCGCCCTCGTGGTGCTGCCCGTCAATTTCCTCCGCAATATCGGCAGCGCCGGCTTTTTGATCCCCCTCGTCTCCGTCGGCGTGGCCACCACGCTGCTCCCGGTTTTATTGGCTACCGTCGGGCCGCGCCTCGACTGGCCCCGGATCCGCAAAGAAGCACGCCCGAGCCGCGTGTGGAGCTCGTGGGCCAGGCTGGTCGTGAACCACAAAGGCCTGGTGGCGCTGCTCGGGACCGGGGCGGCGCTGGCGCTGGTTTTTCCTTTGACCAACATCAACATCGGGGAACCGCAAACCTCGGCCCTGGCGACGAGTGGTCCCGCGCACGCGGCGCTCGTCGAGCTCTCCGAGGCCGGCGTTCCCACTGGGATCGTCGCTCCTATCGAGATCCTGACGACAGCCAAGGCCGCCCCGACAGCGGCTCGTGCCCTGTCGGTGCTGCCCGGCATCTACGGGGCTTTCGCCCCGAGCGGGCCTGGCTGGCACCGCGGTGCCACGGCACTGGTCGAAGTGCTGCCCGTGAACGAGCCAAGTTCTTCGGCCGGTTCGGCTGCCGTGACCGCGGTGCGCGAAGCCGCCCGTCAGTTGCGGGCCGTAACGGGAGTAGGCGGGATCGGTCCGTCGCAGCAGGACTTCTCCAGCTCGATCTATGGGAACTTCCCTCTCATGTTGGCGCTGATCGCGATTGCCACGTTCTTGTTGCTCGCCCGTGCGTTCCGGAGCGTAGTGCTTGCCACCAAGGCAGTCGTGTTCAACTTGCTGTCGGTGTCGGCGGCTTATGGCACCATGGTCCTCATCTGGCAGTCGGGTTACGGCAGCCGGTTGATTTGGGGCATACCTGCTACCGGGTCGATCACCGTCTGGGTGCCGATCATGGTATTTGCCTTCCTGTTCGGCCTGTCCATGGACTACGAGGTGTTCATCCTTTCCCGGACAAGGGAGGCTTACGACACGTCCAGGGACGGTTCCACGACTGAGGCGGTGGTTACCGGGCTGGCCCGCACGGGGAGGTTGGTGACGAGCGCGGCGGCAATCTTGTTCCTCAGCTTCCTGTCGATGTCGAGCGCGCCAGATACTGACGTCAAGGTGTTGGCCACGGGGCTTGGGGCGGGCATCCTGCTCGATGCCGTCCTCGTGCGTTCGGTCTTGGTGCCCGCGTACATCAGCCTGCTCGGCCGGTGGAACTGGTGGCTGCCCGCACCTCTGGCCCGCCTGCTCTTCACCTCACCGTCGCGGCTGCCCGCAGCCACCAATTGATAGCCCCGGCCCGCTCGGGCCGAAGGGCGGGCCGAGCGCCACCGGTACCGGGGACCGCCTCTGAACATTGCCACTGGTCGGGCCGGGCGGGCAGACTGCCATGACGTGACCTACACCCCGGCGCGTGAGCTGGCGGACCGGTTCCACGAAGAGTGGCTGGCCGCCAACCCGTTTGAAGCCAGCTACATGGGAGTCCTTGGCTGGGATGACCGTGTCCCGGATGCCAGCGAGGAAGGCGAGGAGACGCGCCGCGGCCGGCTTGCCGACTTGGGGGTGCAAGCACGGGGCCTGTTGTCGCGCGACCCCGGCGACGACGACCGGCTCACGCTCCAATGCCTGGACGCGCTGGCCGCATCGGAGTCGGCCGAACTCGCCGCCCAAGCCACAGAGCACCTCGTCACGCCCTCGACGTTCCACGGCCCGGCGCAGCTCATGGCGGTCGCGGCGCGGACCATCGTGACCGGCCCCGAGGCCGCCGGCTCTTACCTAGAGCGGCTCCGCCGCAGTGCCATCTGGCTCGACCAGGTGACCGAACGCCTGCGCCAGGGGAGAGCCAAAGGGCGCCTGCCCGTGGCCCCCTTGGTCGAAAAGACCATCGCTTGGGCAGGCGAGGTGTTGGCGCCTCCTGTGCCGGACGCCCTCGTGGCGGCGGCGCCACCAAGCGGGTGGGACGGGGCGGAGGCATGGGGGCGCGAGCGCGACCGGGTTGCCCGCGACGTGGTGCGCCCTGCGCTGGTGCGCTGGTTCGACGAGCTGAACGCCCTACTGCCAGAGTCGCGACCGGGAGAGCAGGCTGGCCTGGTGCACCTCCCGGGCGGCGAAGCCGACTATCGCTCCGCCATCAAGGCTCACACAACCCTGGATGTCACTGCTGAGCAGCTGCACCAGCGCGGCCGCGAGGAACTGGAACGCTTGGAAGAGCGGGCGGTCGAGCTAGGTGCAAAGATCGGCTTGACCGACCTGGCGGCGGTACGGCAGGCGCTGGGAAACTCGGCCGGCAAGATGCCGCCCGACGAGGCGATGGCAAGAGCCAGGCGGGCGGTGTCGCGCGGGGAGGCGCACGTGCCCCAACTGTTCACGGCTCCCTTGCCGCCGCCTTGCGCTGTGGAGGCGATGCCTCCGGTGGTGGCCTCGAGCGGCGTCGCCCCTCACTACACCCCGCCCCGGTTGGACGGCAGCCGCCCCGGCACCTACTGGTTCAACACCCAGGTGCCGACGGCAGGCACGGGATGGGACCTCGAGGCGGTCGCCTACCACGAAGCGCTCCCCGGCCACCACGTGCAATTCTCGCGCCTCCAACTGCTGACCGAACTGCCGGCCATGCAACGCCAGCGTTACGTCACCGTGTTCTCCGAGGGTTGGGGGCTGTTCGCCGAGCAACTGGCCGAGGAACATGGGATGTACTCCAATACCGAGAGCCTGCTCGGCGCCGTCGCAACCGCCCTCATGCGGGCGGCCCGGTTGGTGTTGGACACCGGCCTGCACGCTTTTGGCTGGGGCCGGGACGAGGCCGTTCGCTTCTTCGAGGAACACGTGCCCATGCCCGCCGAGTTCCTGGCCTCCGAGGTCGACCGTTACATCTCCTGGCCGGGCCAGGCGCTTGCTTACCTGACGGGCAAGGCCGAGATCCTGCACGCCCGTGAGGAAGTTCGCCGCACCCTCGGGGCGTCGTTCAGTCCCCGGGACTTCCATGCTGCACTGCTCGACCACGGCTCACTGCCAATGCCGGTCATGCACGAGCACCTGCGCCGCTGGGCCAGGGACCAGGAGGCGAAGAAGGCTTGACGCTCAGGCGTCGCAGCCTGGTAAAACCGGGGTGTGGGCATGGGCGGTTACGACTTCGTCTTGTTCGACCTGGGCGGCGTGCTGGTCCGCCTGAGAGGAGCCCAGGTCTTGCGCGAGCTGTCCGGCATCGGCACCGACAGCGAGGTGTGGGACAAGTGGATGACGTGCCGGTGGGTGCGCACTTTCGAGCGCGGCCGCTGCACACCGGAGGAGTTCGCCACCGGGCTGGTTGCTGATTGGCGCCTGCCGGTGACACCGGCACAGTTCCTAGACGGTTTCCTGACATTTCCCGAGGGCCTCTACGACGGTGCGCTCGAGCTGGTGAGCGCGGCCCGGCGCCACGCCCGGGTCGGTTGCCTGAGCAACTCCAACGCACCACACTGGCAGTTCATGAGGGCCGAGTACGGCTTCGACGGGATCTTCGACGTGACGTTCCTCTCGCACGAGATCGGCTACGTGAAGCCGGACGCAGAGCTGTTCGAGCACGTGGCCCGGGCGCTCGGCGTGCCGGCCCGCCGCGTTGCCTTCGTAGACGACAACCTCGGCAATGTAAGGGCGGCGCAGGCGATCGGGTTTGCGGCCCGGCAAGTCCAGGGCACCGAAGAGGCGAGGGCGGCTCTACGTGAGCTCGGTGTTCTCCCGGGAGGTTGGCCGTTGTCGTGACCGCGCCATCCTCCCAGCCGCCGATGCCGGCGGCCTAGGATGGCGCGGCAATGGTGAGGAGGTCGACGTCTACTTCGGCCTTTGGCGTTTCCAAGCGTGAGAGCCACGATGCCAGCGCTTTCTATAAGCGTTTTACGTCTCCGGCTCTTGATCCCGGTTCCGAGGTGGCGCCCTATCGCGCGCTCGACAAGTGCATCGTCGGGGACGCCCGGCGCATGGACGAGGTCCCGGACGCGTCGGTGGCCTTGGTGGTCACATCTCCGCCCTACTTCGCGGGCAAGGAGTACGAGGCGGCCCTCGGCGAAGGCGGGGCCCCCGCCACCTACCTGGAGTACCTTCGGCTCCTCCGCGACGTGTTCGCGCAATGCGTGCAAAAGCTCGAGCCCGGCGGCAGGATCGCCGTCAACATCGCCAATCTCGGCCGCCGCCCGTACCGTTCGCTGTCAGCCGACGTCATCGGTATCCTCCAAGACGACCTCCGGCTGCTGCTCAGAGGCGAGCTCGTCTGGGTGAAGCACAGGGGTTCGTCGGGTTCGTGCGCCTGGGGCAGCTTCCAGCGCCCCGGCAACCCCGTGCTGCGAGACCTCACGGAGCGGGTCGTCGTGGCCAGCAAGGGCCGTTTCGACCGGGCCGTCCCCGCCCCCGCGCGAGCGCGGCGGGGCTTGCCTTCGGAGTCATCCATGACCCGCGAGGACTTCATGGAAAATACGCTCGACGTCTGGGAAATCCCCGCCGAGAGCGCCACCCGGGTCGGCCACCCGGCGCCGTTCCCGGTGGAACTGCCGGCCCGCCTGATCGAGTTGTACACGTACCGGGACGACCTCGTGCTGGACCCGTTCGCCGGGTCGGGCACGACCGCGGTGGCCGCCGTGCGCACGGGGCGTCACTTCGCCTGTTACGACCTCGAGGAGCGTTACATCCGCCGGGCCGAAACCAGGGTCGAGGAGGAGCGCCAGCGTTTGGCACGAGGGCTAGAGGGTGCTCGCCCCCTGGTACCGCCGGTGCGGCTCCCCGCGGTCCCGGCGCGGGCCGGCGATGGGAACGACCACCGGGCAGTGGCCATCGCTGAGGGGCACGCCGCAAAAGAGATCGCCCGCTCGCTTATCGAGGCTGGGGGTTTTACGGGCGTGCGCGAGGACGAGCGCCAAAACGGTGGGATAGACGTGAGTTTTTCGGCGCGCGACAACAACGGCCGCCTCTGGCTGTTCGACCTGGCGGGCGGCTACAGCACCTACCGGCCGGGGCTGAAACGGGCCGAAGTCCTTTGGAAGGCACTCGGCAAGGCGGCTTTCCTGCATGAAGTTAGCAAGGCCCCGCTGGTGCTTTTGGCCACAGGGCTACCGGCGCCGGGATCGCCGCCCGGTGCAGCACTGGCTCGCCTTTGTGGGCCGGGTAAGCCCGTCCGCGCGGTGATCGAGATCCTGCAAGCGTCGGCGGTCGACGAAATGCGCCGCCTCGGCGGCGGCTCCGGCCGTAAGCCGTTGCGCGTCACGGAAAAATACGCAGCGGGCTGAAGCCTTTTGGCGCCTGAGCCGTTGCGGCCGGGTCACTGCGCCGGGGCCGGTAGGGCCTGGGCGACAACGGCGGCCACGACCCTGCGGACGTCGTCAGGCTCGGGGTGCGCGGCTTCACGGTTGGCGAAAAGCAAGTGCGTGGCCCCGACCATCGTGGGAGCCAGAGTGGCTACATCTGCGCCTTTATCGACCCGGCCCAGCTCCTGCTCGGCGCGCAGGTAAGAGGCGATCATGTTCACTGCACCGCTGAGCAGAGGTACGCCACCCAGCCCGGACCGGCGCAGCCTGGCCCTCAGCCCGTCGCGAGAGATGACGAGCGCGACGATTGCGACCGCGACGGGCTCGAACAACTCGGTAAGGGCGACGGCCAGGTTCTCGGTGACGGTGCCTGTCCCCGCCGCCGCGAGCAGCTGCCCGGCCTGCGCCCGGAGCCGGACTACCCGGTTGGTGACGAGTTCGGCCAGGAACTCGTCGAAGTCATCGAAGTGCCGGTGCAGCACCCCTTTGGCGCAACCTGCCTCCGCCGTGACCGCGCGGCTCGTCAGGGCGCTCGGCCCACCCCGCAGCAGCGCCCGCTCGGCCGCCTGGAACAGCTGCTCGCGCGCGTCGTGGAGCGCGATACCGGTGGGCATTGCTATCTGTCCGC
>Ga0335074_10006376_pt1 | contig 16369 bp, 15 predicted proteins | sample Lox_Sample_23_FD_206715 | JGI IMG/M metagenome (GOLD analysis project Ga0335074, IMG submission 206715) | Soil microbial communities from Loxahatchee National Wildlife Refuge, Florida, United States - Lox_Sample_2.3 | ecosystem: Environmental > Terrestrial > Soil > Wetlands | place: USA...
CCCCGAGCGGCTCGTTCGGCAGCCCGAATACGCCCAGCGGCTCGTTCAGCGGGCCGAATACACCGGCCGACTCGTTCGGCAGTCCGAATACACCGGCCGATTCGTTCGGCGGCCCGAGTACGCCCAGTGGTTCGTTCGGCCGCCCGGGCAGCCACGCTGCGCCCAGCGACTCGTTCGGCAGCCCGTACGCCAGTCACGGCAGCACGGACACGCCGTCAAGTCCATACGCCCCCAGCACGCCCGCTGCTCCGTACCTGAGCCCGGGCAACCCGAGCCCTGAGGCCAATCAGTACGCAAGCCCAGGCGCGACGGGCAGCCCCTACGCCGATCAGGGCGCACCGGGTAGTCCCTATCCATATCCGAGCCAGGGCGGCCCGAGCGCCCCTGGGAACCCATACCCCGGCCCGGCCGGCCCGGGCACGCCGTACCCCAGCCCTAACAGCCCATACAGCCCCAGTGGCGCGTTCGGCGGCGCAGGCCCGTACAGCCCGTACGGCGGTCCGTCCAGCCCCCTCCCGGGGCAGTCCACCGGGACCAGCGGCCTTGCCGTTGCCTCCCTGGTGCTCGGCATCTTCGGCATCTTCATGATCACCGCGGTTCTCAGCCTGATCTTCGGCTTCGTGGGACTGGGCAAGATCCGCAGAACCGGCCAGAGCGGCAAGGGCCTGGCGGTCGCCGGCATCGTCATGTCGGCCGTGTGGATCGTCGTCGTGATAGCCCTGGGCGTCGCATCAGCAGGAAATCAGGCTCAGCGATCATCGAACGGGCAGATCAACAAGGGCGGGAATCTGAGCGTCCTGTCACTCAAGTCCGGCGACTGCTTTGCCTACCCGACAGACCAGCAGGAAATCAACACGGTCACCGCGATCCCGTGCACCCAGGCGCACAACGCGCAGGTCTTCGCCCAGTTCAACCTGTCCGGCTCGAGCTCGAACTACCCCTCGAACATGACCCAGCTGGCCAGCAACGGCTGCCAGGCGCGCACCGGGAGCCTGAACCAGTCGCTGCTGACATCGTCCATGAGCATGAAGATCGTCTACCCGCAGGACGCTTCGTGGATCACCGGCAACCGGACAGTGAACTGCGTCATGTACAGCCCGACGAACCTGAATACGTCGCTGCTGAACTCCTGAGCTGCTGAACTCCTGACCGGCGGAAACTCTGGTGACGTGCCCTGGGGCCTTACGGTAGGTTGACGGGCTGGCCGGTGACAGTGCAGGCCCGGCAGACCTGGCAGGGGGTTTCATGGCGCGGCAGCACGACCGGCTGCCGCGGCGGGTGCGGGCACTGCTCGGATTCGTCTGCGTGCTGGTGCTCGTCGACACGCTGTTCTTTACCGCGCTGACCCCGCTGCTCCCGCACTACACGCACGTTGCCCACCTGTCGAAGGCGGGTGCGGGGATCCTGGTCGCCTGCTATCCGGCGGGCACGCTCGTGGGCGCGCTGCCCAGCGGGGTGCTGACCTCGCGGCTTGGTGCCAGGCGGGTCGCGCTGCTCGGCCTCGCCCTGATGAGCCTGTCCACCCTGCTGTTCGGCTGGTCGTCCGCTGCGCCAGTCCTCGACGCCGCCCGGCTGGTGCAAGGAGTTGGCGGCGCGTGTACCTGGGCGGCGGGCCTGACCTGGCTGGCCACGGCGGCGCCGGAGACCCGGCGCGGCGAGATGATCGGCCTGGCGCTGGGCTCGGCCGTGGCCGGGGCACTGTTCGGCCCGGTACTCGGTGCGGTTGCCGACCAGGTCGGCACCGGGCCCGCGTTCTCGGCTGCCGCCGTGGCCGGAGCGATCCTCATCGTGACCGCGTTCGCGGTGCAGCCGCCAGCCCGCGCCGAGGGCCAGGGACTGCGGGCCGCTTGGCCTGCGCTCAGGGATCCCCACGTGGCGGTGGGCATGTGGCTAATCATGCTGGTCGGGATCGCGTTCGGCGTGGTCGATGTGCTCGCGCCGCTGCGGCTGGCCAGGCTGGGCGTCAGCGCCGTGCTCATCGGGGCGACCTTCCTGGCGTCGGCGGCGATCGAGGCTAGCCTGTCGCCGCTGGCCGGCCGGTTGTCAGACCGCCGTGGCGTGCTCGTCCCGGCCCGGGTGTCGCTGGTCGTGGCGGTCGGAGTCAGCCTGCTCGCGCCGGTGCTGCAGCCAGCGCCATGGCTGATCGCGCTGCTGATCGTCGGCATGCCCTGGTACGGGACCCTGTTTGCGCCATCGACAGCGCTGCTCAGCGTGGGGGCGCAGCGGCTCGAGCTCAACCAGGGGGTGGCGTTCGGTCTCAGCAACCTGGCCTGGGCGCTCGGCCAGGCGGTCTCCGCCGCAGCCAGCGGCGCGATCGCCGAGGCAACGTCCGATATCGTCCCGTACGCGCTGGTGGCCGGGGCCTGCCTGGCCACGGTGGTCATGCTGAGGCCAGGCCGGTCCCGGCTGGTGAGCCGTCTGTCACGCGGCCAGGAGCCAGCTGACGTTATGAATACTGAAATGCCGGCTTAGCCCGGCCGGCCCGGCTACGGTCGTTGCTCATGCGGGCGGATGCGCAGTCTTTCGACCACCTCGCTGCGGACTACCACCGTATGGGCGAGCTGGGCCGGAATTCGCTTATCGAGGCCTGGCTGGAAAGCCAGCTTCCGCAGGCCGGCGGGCGCGCGCTGGACCTCGGCTGCGGAACGGGATACCACGCCATGATGCTCGCGCGGCGGTTCCGGCACGTCGATGCGATCGACCTCTCGGGTCGGATGATCGAGCTCGCCCAGGCGCAGCGGCCGCTCCCGAACGTCAGCTACCGGCGGGCGGACCTGCACGACGTGGGCGAGGCAGGCGCCTACGACTTCGTGTTCAGCTCGATGACCCTGCATCATGTGCCGGACCTGCACGCGGCGCTGAGCCACATTGGCAGCCTGCTGGCGCCGGGAGGGCATATGGCGCTGGTCGATACCTACGTTCCTGGCCTGCGTACCCCGGAGTGGATCGCGCGCCGGACGATCGACCGCACCCTTCCGTTGCGGCCGCGGCTGCACGCGCTGGCGGCGTTGCACCTGGCCAGGAATCTAGCCCGCCGGGATGCGGCAACCGCCTGGGAGATCTACCGCCTGCAAGCCAGCCGGTCATGGCTCGACCACCGGGTCAGCGACCGGTTCTTCACCCGCGACGAGCTTGAGCGCTGCTGCCGGTCCCTGTTCCCTGGGTACCGCATCGACATCCTGGGTGGCGAGCGGGGCATCGGCCTGACCTGGAATTCGCCGCAATCCTGAACGCTGCCTCAGCCTGGGCTCTAGCCGGCGCTGGGCCACGCCAGCCGATGGCGTTAGCCTTGTTGAACGCACCTGACTTACCACTCGGCCTGCAGGGCCGTCTCCGGGTTCCACGCCCGGGTGTGCGAGACAGGAGCCAGCGAATGAGTGATCACGCAGGTGAGCCTCCTGGCCGCAGTGACGCGCGCCCGGTGGATGCCATGCTGCGGCGGCCCGCGGTCGACCCGTCCATCCCGCAGGCTGACCGTGACCTGCTGACGGCCAGAGGCGTGCTGCTCACGCCCGCTGGCCGGGACCGGCCCGTCCGGCGGCGCGACTACCTTCCCACCGATCCCAGTCAGCGCCTGGCGGCTGTTGACGGGGCGGCGACCGGGCTGACCGGAGCCATGGTGATCGCGATCTTCGGCACGACTCCGCTGGCCGTGGCTGTGCTGGCACTCCAGGGGGTGTCGCCGTGGGAGTCAGCGTCGTCGCACTACGCGCTGCTGCTCGCTGAGGCCATCGCGGTCGTCACGATCATGATCTTCGCCATCCGGATCGCCCTGTTCGGGCAGCCGAACGGCCGGGTACCCGCCGAGGAGGCCGCGCGCACCCATCATGGGCGTTATCTGACCGACGACGATTTCGACGGGCCCGCCCGGGTGCTGCTGCGCCGGGCGCAGGATGCGATCGACGCCGTCACTGGCGCGCGGGTCTGCCAGGACGGGCTTGTCGATCAGTCGGCGACACGCATCGCGCTGGCCGCCCAGGAATGGGACATCGCCGTGGCCCTGCGCGAGCAGGCCCGGCTCCGGGCCAGGCGGGCGGAACTGTCGGAGACCAGCAGCGGTGCGGCGACCGCAGCACTGCTTGACCACCACTCCCAGGCCGGGCAGCTGGCCGAGGCGAGCATCGCTGACCGGGTGGCGGCGCTGGAACGCTACGCCGACGAGATTGGCTTGGCCGACGCTGCCTACCGCGACTGGCAGCAGGCGGCGGGGCTCGCTGAGCTTGGCCGCCAGCACCTCGACATGCTCGCGCGCACGGCCGCGGACGAGCACGGCATCGCCGAGATCGAGGCCATGGCCGAGCAGGCCCGCGCCGTCCGCCTCACGTTCGGCGACCCTCCCGCCCTCTAGCAAGCGCTTACCCCGGCGGGACTTGACGGGCGACTGTCGCCTGGGCAAGCCTCATCATGGCCAGAACCGCCCGAGGGCAAGGGAGGAACATGCCCGCGCAGCCGCAGTACAACGTTGTCGTGATCGGTGCCGGGTTCGCAGGGATCGGGATGGCCGTGGCGCTGCGGCAGGCGGGCATCGAGAACTTCCTGGTCGTCGACCGTGGCGGTGAAATTGGCGGGACCTGGCGGGACAATACCTATCCGGGCTTGTGCTGCGACGTGCCATCCAACCTGTACTCGTTCTCGTTCCGGCCCGGGCGGTGGAGCCGGCGCTTCCCGCCGCGAGCCGAGATCTTGGCTTACCTGCAGACGTTGGCCGAGGAGCGGGGCCTCGGCCCGTACCTGCGGCTGGGCTCGGGCGTCACTGCGGCCGAGTTCGACGAACCCAGCGGGGCCTGGAACCTGACCCTGGACACTGGCGAGAGGCTGCAGGCGTCCGCCGTGGTTTCCGCTGTCGGTCAGCTCACCCGCCCGGCTTTCCCCGACATCCCAGGCCGCGACGAGTTCGCCGGGCCGTCCTGGCACTCGGCCCGCTGGGATCACAACGTGAGCCTGGCCGGGAAACAGGTGGCGGTCATCGGCACCGGGGCCAGCGCTATCCAGTTCGTGCCCGAGGTCGCCAAGACCGCCGCGCATCTCGACGTGTACCAGCGCAGCGCCCCGTACATCCTGCCGAAGAACGACCGGCCTTACCGCGAGGCCGACCAGATCCTCTTCGGCCGGCTCCCGCTGGCGCGCAAGGCCGACCGGCTGCGCATCTTCCTCTACGGCGAGATGCTGACCAGCGGCTTCGTCGTGTCGCCGAAGATCCTGGCCGCGCCGAGGGCTATGTGGCGGCACCAGCTCCGCGTCATCACCGACCGGGGCCTGCGCGCCAAGTGCATCCCCGATTACGTGATGGGCTGCAAGCGGGTGCTGTTCTCCAACGACTGGTACCCGACGCTGCAGCGCCCGAACGTGGACCTGGTCACCGAGAAGATCGAGCGCATCGCCCCGCAGGGTGTGGTCACCGCCGACGGCACGCTCCGGCCCGCTGACGTGATCATCTACGGCACCGGGTATCAGGCGGCCGACTTTCTCGCGCCGATGTCAGTCACCGGGCTGCGCGGTCGCTCGCTGAACGAGGCCTGGCGCCACGGCGCCGAGGCCTACCTCGGGATCACGGTGTCGGGGTTCCCGAACTTCTTCATGCTCTACGGGCCCAACACCAACCTGGGCGGCAACTCGATCATCTACATGCTCGAGGGCCAGATCGGTTATGTGCTCCGGGCGCTGGTCGCGCTACGCAACGAGCGCTTGCGCTGGCTCGACGTCCGTCCCGACGTGCAGGACGCGTTCAGCGCCTGGGTGACTGAGGCCAGCCACACGTCGGTATGGGAGAGCGGGTGCCACAACTGGTACACCAATGCCTCCGGCCGCAACGTCAGCAACTGGCCCGTGCAGACATTTCTCTACCGGCATCGCGTCCGGCGTTTCGACCTTTCCGACTACACCATTCTTCCTGAACGCGCCTCCGTGCCGAGCCCTGGCGCGGCAGCATGACCCGGCTGCGGCTTCCACCCCTGGTGGTGCGCCGGAGCGCTGGGCTGCTCAGCCATGTGCTGGACCCGCGCCTGCCGTGGGAGGTTCAGCGCAGCCGCCTCAGGCGGGTCATGCGGCCATGGCCGGTGCCCCGCGAAACGTACGTCACCGAGACGGTGCTGAACGGGGTGCTCGCCGACGTGGTAACTGTCGGCCGGCCACATGACGGGCGTACCGTCGTCCACTTCCACGGCGGCGGGTACTGCGTGGGCAGCCCGGGACTCGCGCGGACCTGGGCGGCGCACCTGAGCGCCCAGGCCGGATGCCGGGTGGTGCTGCCCGACTACCGGCTCGCCCCTGAGCACCCGCACCCCGCGGCCCTCGATGACGCCCGCGCGGTCATGAACGCCGTGCTCGGCCAGACCGCGCCCGCCTCGGTCGTGGTCTCCGGCGATTCGGCCGGCGGCGGGCTCGCTCTGGCCATCGCCCTGGAACGGCGCGACGCAGCACAACGCGACCCCGCGGCGGCCGCCGCGGATGAGCCGCCCCCGAATCCCATAGCGGGCTGCATCCTGGTGTCCCCGTGGCTGGACCTCAGCGCCGACCGCCGGGCCGTGCCGGACCTGGTACGCCGGGACGCGGTGCTTAGCCCGCCCTGGCTCGATGCCTGCGCGGCCGCGTACGCCCCAGCGCCGCGGCGTTCGCGCCCCTCGGTCTCGCCGCTGCTGGCAGCGCACCACGGGCTGCCGCCGCTGCTGATCCAGGCCGGGACCGACGACCTGCTCGCCCCTGACGCTGAGCGCATGGCCGCCAGTGCCTCAGCCGCCGGGGTGGACGTCACCTACACCAGGTGGCCGGGCATGTGGCACGACTTTCCGCTGCAGCCCGGGCTCCTGGCAGCCGCCGACCGCGCCCTGGCCCAAGCCGCCTGGTTCGTGCAGATAGTGACGACGGCGAACGGGACACGCGTCTAGCCCCGTTGCCCGGAGCGCCACCCGGTCGCGAGCGTCCTGACTTGTTAGTGTGCGGCGGATGGTGCACTACAATGTTAGGCACTATCCGCGGCACTCATCGGAGACACGGCTTCATGGCCACTCGTTTCAATGAGCCAGCCCGGGCGCGCAAGAGCCTGCCGCTGACCGAGCGCGACCTGGCTGACCTGGAGCGCCTCCGCCAGGAAACCCCCGAGCGGGCCGCGCTGTCGCACCTTTCCGGTGTCGATGTCATCGACGTGACCGAGTCCGCGCTACTGCACATGATCTTCGTGGCCGGCCTGCACGCGATCAGCGAGAAGGCCGAGGAACGCGCTTACGCCCTGGCTGCGGCCGACCGGCGAGCCAGCGGGGAGGCCGACGAGATCCGGCATGCGGCCCGGCGGCGGCGGCCTTCGTGGGCAGACGAGAGCTGACCTGCGCCGTGGCCGACATGCTGCGCGGACGGGTCTACCGCGCCCGGCTCGCGCACATCGGGGAGGACAAGTTCTTCCTCGTGGTTTCCAACAACCGCCGCAACCGCGCGTTCGAGCAGGTGCTCGCGGCCCGGCTGACCACCACCGCGCCCCGGACCGAGCGTCCGGCGCTGGTGCCGCTCGGTTCGGGCGAGGTGTTCACCGGCTGGGTGTCCTGCGACGACATCGAAACCCTTTACGACGATGAAGTGCGGGCCGATCTCGGCGCGGTCACCCCTGCGGCCATGCGCCGCGTGGAAGCGGGTTTGCATGCAGCCTTCGACATGGCCGAGTGAGAGCTGTGTTTGTCTTGCGCCTCCGGGGCGCTGGGTCCGTTGTCCTTCCCTCGGTCGCTCCAAGCCTTCGGCTTCTCGCTCCTCAGTACAGGACAACGGCGCGCCCCTTTGGCGCGGGGGGTCAGGCGCGGGCTATGGCGCCGTACAGGTCGACGGGATCCCGTGATTCGTCAGCGGTATCCGGGCGCCAGCGGCTAACCGACACCACACCCGGCTTGATCAGTTCGCGGCCGCCAAAAAGAGCAGTGAGCTGGGCCTTGGTACGCGGGGTGACCGGGTCAGGCGCCAGCGCGTTGTACGCCCGCGTCGCGGTCAAGACCCTCTCAGGTGCGAGGTCCGCGGTCATGTGCGAGATCGCAATGAAGCTGCCCGGGACCAGCCGCTGGGCCAGCGCCGCGACAATCTGCTGGGCTTCGGCGTCATCGGGTACGAGCTGCAGGATCGCGAGCAGCATCAGGCCGACCGGCTGGCTGAAGTCGAGCGTGCTGGCTGCCTCGTTCAGGATGAAATCGGCATCACGCAGGTCGGACTCAATGTAGGCGCAGCGTCCCTGCGGGCTGCTGCGCAGCAGGGCCTCCGCATGGGTCACCACCATCGGGTCGTGATCGACGTAGACGATCCTGCTGTCGGACGATATGCGCTGGGCGACCTCGTGAGTGTTGTCCGGGGCGGGCAGGCCAGTCCCCACGTCGAGGAACTGGCGGATGCCCTGTCCGCCGAGGAATTGCACCGCCTGTACCAGGAACTGCCGGTTCGCCCGCACCCCATCGACGATCCCCGGCATCAGGCGGACGACCTCCTCGCCCGCATGCCGGTCGGCAGCGAAGTTGTCCTTCCCGCCGAGCCAGAAGTTATAGACCCTTGCCGGGTGCGGTACCGACGGATCAAACTCTGACCGTCCGCCGCGCTCGGTTGACGTCACGAGTAAAGCTTATCCCTGATTGTGATCGATAACACCGAGCAGTGGCTCGTCGGGCGAGCGAAGGTCGGTGGCTGGCAGCCCGCCGGGGTATCGCTGGCGGACCTTCTGGGTCACGGAGAGCGCGATCGCGACATGCTGGCTGCGGCTGGCGGTGTAGAAGGTCTGCGCCTCGTTGCTGAGCTTGGGCCGGGCATGAAGCGGCTTGTCACTGATGGCCAGCAGCGTCGCCGTGGGGATCCGGTACCGGAACCCGTTCGCGGCCACCGTCGCTGACTCCATGTCAACGGCCAGGGCGCGCGACAGCCGGAGTCGCTCCTCCACCAGCCTCAGGTTCAGCTCCCAGTTCCGGTTCGCGGTGGTGAACACGATTCCCATGCGGCTGCGCAGCCCGCGCGAGGTCACCTCGTCCAGCAGCAGCGAATTCAGCGTGTGGTTGCCGACGACCGGGACGCTCAGCGGCAGCAGGTCATCCAGCACCCGGTCATCGCGCACGTAGGCGCTCGCCAGCACCAGGTCGCCGATCTCCTGGTGATTGCGCAGGCCAGCGCAGTGCCCGATCATCAGCACCATATCGGGGCGAAGAACGGCCAGGTGATCGGTGAACGTCTTGGCGTTGGACGCGCCGACGCCGATATTGACCATGCTCACTCCGGCCCGGCCGGGGAGCTCATGATGCCAGGCAGGCATCTGCCGTCCGCCGCCGTCCGGGCCGGTCGCGTCCGGCAGCGCGGCGCGGAACTCGTCCAGGTGCCAGGCGTAGTTGGTGAGCAGGACGTACCGCTGGAACGCTTCAGCCGGGGTTCCGGTGTAGTGCTGCAGCCGGTCGATCGACAGGGCCATGCGCTCGGGCCCGAACAGGAACAGCTTCTTGCGCCGCAGGTCCCATCTGGTCTCGTCTACTAGCGGCCCGAGCCCGGGATTGTGCAGGTCAACCGCCTCGCGGCCGGGGACGACCGAGATACGCGCGCCCGCCGCGGCGAGCCGCCCCAGCTCACGTTCCAGATACCAGCGGATCGCCCGGGGCGAAGCGAACTCGCCCTCGATCACGGGATTGTGTACCGACCACGGCCGCTCGACGGTCAGCCGCGGGTAGCGGCCCGCGTCACCCGCCGCCTCCATCTCGTCGCACAGCCGCTCGATCTCCACGTGGCGTTCGCCGGCGGGGATGACCGAGAAGTCCGCGGACATGGTCATCAGGTCATCATGCCAGCACACGTGTACCCGGCCAGCGCCACCGGCGACCCGTTCAGGCCCCGGCAGTCCAGCTCACGGGGCCGGCAGGCCCGACGGTGCCAGGCTGGCCGGCAGGCCGAAGGCAGCGAAGAGGCGTTCGGCCTCAAGGAACGAGTGGAGGCCGGAGATACGGTCACCCGAGATCTCAATGACCTGGAGCGAAAACGGTTTGAGCATGCCGCTCTCCGGATCCGGCCTGTACTGGCCGAATCCGGGGCCCCCGTTGGCCGCAACCGGGATGAGCCGCGAGCCGTGGCAGCCAGACCCCGGTCCGAGCATCCACCGGACGATGTCGGCGGAGCCGCGCAGCCACATCGCGAACGGGGGCATGGACTGGACCGCGTCGTCGTGCAGCAGGGTGACCAGCTTGTCGACGTCGTAGCTCTCGAACGCATCCACGAAGCGGGCCAGCAACTCGCGCTGGTCGGCGTCAACCGCTGCCCGGCCGGCCATGTCGCTCAGGCTGATCCCGGCCGACGTGAGGGTGGCCCGGGCCCGCTGCAGCGCGCTGTTGACCGCGGCCACGCTGGTCTCCAGCAACTGGGCCGCCTCGGAAGCCTGCCAGCGCAGCACCTCGCACAAGATCAGGGCAGCCCGCTGCCGGGGCGGCAGATGCTGCAGCGCCGCGACGAAAGCGAGCCGGACGCTGTCCCGGGCGAGCGCGATCTCCGCCGGATCGGCCTCCAGCGGAAGCACCCGGTCGTCGGCGATAGGCGATATCCAGCTTGCCTCGGGCAGGACGTCCTTCAGCGAGGCCTCCACCGGCGGGCGCGACGGCCCAAGTTCCATAGGTCTCGCCCGGCGCTGGCTGCCGCGCAGCATGTCGATGCAGACGTTAGTGGCGATGCGGTACAGCCATGACCGGAAGCTCGAACGCCCCTCGAAGCCGTCCCCAGCACGCCAGGCCCGCACCATGGTCTCCTGCACGGCGTCCTCGGCGTCGAAACCCGACCCGAGCATCCGGTAGCAGTAGGCGGTGAGCTCCCGGCGATAACCTTCGAGGTCCTCGGCGGCGAGCAGGTCGGTGTGCACAGTCACAAATCGATGCTACGGCCGGCCGCCGACAGCCGAGAGACTAACCGCCACGACCGCCGCGTGGTCGGACGGCTCCCGCAGGACCGGCATCGCCCGCGTTGGGTGCCGACGGGATTGCTGGGGATGATCTTGCCAGGCGGCCTGGCCCGCCAGCTGAGGCGCGCGGTGCGCGCCCGGCGGCGGGGCGCAGCCCGCAACCGCCGCCACACTGGCCACACCGGCCACATCAGTTCACCCCAGGCACATCACGCTGGGTCTGCGGCCAGCGTGATCGGGCATGAATGTGAGTTCGCTGCACACCTGACTGCAGCAGAAGCCCATCGATCTCATGACCGGCGGCCGTGCGGACCCCGCGCAGTCGGCACAACAGTCACAGCAGGCGCAGGAGGCACAGCGGGCCAGCGGAGGGAGTGGGCGACCAGCGTGCTTCTGCGTGGTTGCGGCCACCACCAGCCGTTTCCGCTGGACCGGGTGGGGCTGCTGTGGGTGGCGGGGGAGGCAGGGGTGCGTTCTGTACCAAAACACCGATTGTCGGGCAGGTTGGCTACGCTTACGGCCGGGTCTGTCCCGGCAGGAGGAAGCGATGGCCGACGGCTTCAGCGTGGACATGAAGGCGCTGGAGGAGACCGCGCAGGGTATCAATGGCGTCATCGGCGAGCTCGGCATTTCCGAGGAGGCCGAGGTTGGGCGCGGGTTCGCCGGGCTTTCGCTGAACGGCCTGCAGGCTGGCTGCCCGCCGCTGCAGTCGGCGCTCGCCGGGTTCTTCGGCCGCTGGCAGTGGGGCGTGCGCACGCTGGTGCAGGACGGCAACCAGTTCGCGCAACAGGCCGGCCTGGCCGCCGGGGCCTGTTGGGCTGAAGATCAGATCATCATTGCCCCGGATAGGGTGCACACATGACTAAACGTACAAAAAAGTCTCGGCCGGCGGCAGCGAGGGCAAAGTCCCGGTTGGCGCCAGCGGCAAAGCCCCTGGTGCCGGCGGCGCCGGGAAAACCCCGGGTGCCGGCGGCGACGGCCGTATGCCCGGTGAATCCCGCCGCGCAAGGCTGGATCGAGTCATCATTAGGCTGGTTCGCCGAGCAGTTCGGCGACCGCGCGCTGCGCCGCGACACGGTCGTTCCAACTGCCAGCTTCCTGGCGGAAAGACAGTATTCTGGTACAGCCGATCAAATTAAAGCACTCGTCAGGCACGTGTGTTCGCTGATGGCGGTGGATCCCGGGCTTATCAGGGTAGACCTATTTGACGGATCGGAGGAGAAAAAAGCGGCTCAGAAGTTTCGGCGGAAACGTGCTATCGGCCACTTTCACATGGAGCAGGGGCGGGCGGTTATAGCGGTAGATCAGAACGAATCATCAGATCCTCGGCTTGTAACCGCGATAGCTGCGCACGAGCTCTGCCATTTCCGGCTTCAGGGCGAGGGTCGGGTCAGCTACGACCGACCTGATGGTGAGCGCCTCACTGACCTGCTGACAGTGTATTTCGGATTCGGGATCTTTACCACCAATGCCGCAATGAGTTTCGCCAGGGCCGATCGCAACTGGATTGCCATGCCCACAGGTGATCTCGACGATCGAACTCTGAACGCTGCAAGGAACGAAGGCTACCACCGCGTTGGCTACCTTAATTCCGCGGAATTCGGTTATGCGCTGGCATGCTATTCTTGGCTGCGGCGCGAAGCGGACCCTGATTGGGCCAGGAATGTGAATCCTGGACCGCTGGTCAGCATGTCGCAAGGCCTGGCCTTTCTTGCCCAGTCGGCCGTATCCGGAGCGCTTCCTGCCCAGCGGTTGATAGGCAGTTCGGTAAAGGTAAACAACGCCACGATTTACATCGGGCGTTCTGCCAAGAAGACCGGGCCGACCTCGCTCTGACCAGGGTCAGCTAACGTCACGCGACGGTTCTCCCTGTTCTTCGGCGAATCACTGCATCGCGGAGCTCGCCCGGACGGGCGATCGTGATGATGTCGGGCTGGCGTCCGTCTCGCCGACCGGGAGGTAGAACCGGAAATCGTCCTCTCCCTCCGGTGGGTCCCACAGCTCATAGAGCCCGGTCAGGCGGGGATCCGCGAAGTGACGGTCAGCTACGCCGCCGGCGTTCCACGCCGGCCCGGCGCGGCACGACCGGATAAGACCGGATAAACGGCGGAGCAACTGGCGCAGTCGGCCTGCCACTCCCTGATCCTCGGACGGCCCGGGCGCCGGGTGGCCGGGTTCCGCTGGCTCGCCCGGCCTGCCCTGCGTTGCCCGCGACGCCGTGCTGGTTGCTCCGCCGGCCGGGCTGGGCTGGGCTCCGTAACTGGCGTGGCGCGGGGCGCTCGTGCCTGGCGCCTGGCCGTCAGCGGCCGGCCTCGCCTCGGGTGGCGGGTAGAAGAGCATGTGGGCACCTGCCGCGAGCACGGCCCCGATGAGCGGCGCGATCAGGAACGAGTTCGCGCCGTAGCCGTTGGCACCCAGGCCGACCCGTGCCTTGTTGTAGAACGGGGAGGTGCTGAGCATCCACCATAGGATCAGCGCTCCCGAAAATGGCGCCGACCAGCTGGGCCGCCCAGTAGCCGCCGAGCTCGACGACGGTCAGCCGCTTGCCAAGGAACGCACCCAGCGTGACTGCCGGGTTGACGTGGCCGCCGGAGATCGGCCCGATCACGTACACCAGCGCGGCGTAGATCAGCCCGAAGGCAAGGGCCACAGCGACGAGGCCAGCAGCGTAGCTCGCGCCGAAGATCCGGAACCCGAACACCAGGGTTGCGGCGCCAGCGCCGAAGAAGACCAGGAGCGCCGTGCCGAGAAGCTCAGCGGCAAACTTTCGGGCCATCGTTCACCCCCATGTCGTCGGTCAGCCGCCCGAAACCGTGACAGTTGGTATGCCCACGCGGCGATTAGGTAACGCTACTGGGAGTAACCGCTTCGCCCGCTGGACGGTCGTCAGGTTCTGGCGCGATCCGGGGAGTGATGGGCAGGGATCCTGAGCGTCCACGCCCTGGCATCCGGTGCCGGATGAGATTCTTTTCGATCATCAGGTACCGGTTAGTCTGCCCATATATCCTGACTACCTCCGTAAATAGAGAGCGTGCGAATGGCAACGGCGGCAGGAAGCGGCAGTGGCTTGCAGGTGAACACGAGGGACCTGCAGCAGGCCGCACGGCAGCTTACCGAGCTGTCGACGACAGTGCGCGAACTGGTGGCCAGGACGTCCGCGGCGTCCGCCGCAGCCGCCTCAGCATGCCCGGCGTGGCGGATCGGTGCGGCGTCGTCAGCTGCGGGAGCGCGCTGGTCCCAGGCGGTGACTGCCCAGGCAGCCGAGGTGGCTGGCGCTGGTGACAGGCTGGCCGCGTCCGCAGGCGTTTACGGGACGGCGGAGACCGCGCTCATGCAGAAGATTTCCGCTGTCGGCCAGCTGACTGCGCGCTAGCGGCGAAGCTCGGTGGATCTGGCGACACTGCGGGCAGCCCAGCCTGACCTGCTGGAGAAGGCTGCCGCCCAGTGGCAGTCCGCGGCTGGGCAACTCGGGCAGATCTCTCATAACTTCGCCGCGCAGACAGAACCGCTGTTCCTGAGCTCTTGGACCGGGCAGGCGGCCGACGCGGCGAACACCAGGTTGTCGGCCGTGTCGGGGCAGCTCACGGCGGCCACCGCGGACATGAACGCGATGGCCGCTGTCTACCGCGACGCTGCCACGGGGATCTCCGACGCGCAGGCACTGCTGCACACCGCCGAGGATCTCGCGGCCAGCAACGGTCTGGCGATCGGCCCGGGCGGCGGCGTATCACTGGCCCGGCCGGCATTCTCAGGCCTGCTGGGACACGTGGCCCTGGAGGAACAGGCTTTGTTTGCGCAGCTGCCGCCGGCTGCGGATGAAGTGACCAGCCTGGTAGCGAAGGCGCTCGCGCTAGCCGACGACGTGGACAGCTTGGTCAGCGCGCAGCTGGCCAGACTGCCTGGGTCGGCATCGGCGGTGGCGGCCACCAGCGGCCTGGCCACGAAGCTCGGACGTGATCTGCTGCCATCGGGCATGACCCCGAAGGAGGTCAACGACTGGTGGACGGCGCTGGGTCCCGCGGCCCAGCAGCAGCTCATCCACCAGTTCCCGGCCCAGATCGGGTGGATGAACGGGCTCCCTGCCACCGCGCGGGACCAGGCGAACCGCCTGCAGATGAGCGAGGAACAGGCGAGCCTGGAACGCCAGCTCGCTGGGCTGAAGGCGGATGAGCCGCCCGGTGTTCTCTGGGAGGGCATAAAGCTTGGCTGGGTTTCCAACCCCGCTGCCGACCAGTGGCTGACCCAGGTCAGCCAGATCGGCAACGAGCTGAACGGGATCAGCGTGCTGGAGCAGTCCCTGGCGCGCGGGGGCAAGGGCGGTGTACCCCAGGCCTACCTGCTGGGGTTCAGCGCCGCCGGAATCGGGCGGGCAATCGTCGCGTACGGCAACCCCAACACGGCGGCCGCCACTGTCACATACGTGCCCGGTGTTGGCTCCTCGCTCGCGACGTCGGGCGTAGACACCAACAGCGCGATCGCCCTCTGGCAGCAGGCGCACAAGCTTGACCCCGGCCAGAACGTGTCGTCTGTTTACTGGCTGGGCTACAACTCGCCCCAGACCAGCAACATCGGCGGCGACCTCAGCATCGTCAGCACTGCGGACGCGATCTCCGGGGCCCACTCGCTGGCCGGGTTCCAGTCAGGGCTGGCCGCCGCCCACGTCGGAGCCCCCGGCCGGACGGTGCTGCTCGGCCACAGCTACGGCAGCCTGGTCATCGGCGAGGCCGCCGCCCACGACGGGGTCCGGCCAAGTGACATCATCGTCGTCGCCAGTCCGGGAATGGGTGTCAGCAGCGCGGCCCAGCTGGGCATCCCGCCAAGCCACGTGTGGGCTGGCGCCAACGTCAACGACCCGATCCCCGACATCCCGCCGAACGCCGAGTTGCTGCTGCCGAAGGTCGCGGAGGATGCCGTGGTGGGCGCAATCGGCGGGCTGGTGACCCATGGGCTGAGCGGTATCTTGCCGGGCCTGAAGTCCGGGGCTGTCGCTCCGCTGCTCGCCGACCATGCTGAGAACCCGGACGCGAGCTTCTTCGGCGCCAACCCGGCCACACCAGCGTTCGGCGGCAACGACTTCAGAGCGAACTACGTCCCAGGCGAACCGTCATCGTTCGACATGAGCTACTTCCTGTCGTTCCACGCGCACAGCACGTACTTCAACCCGGGCTCAGCGTCCCTGCGGAACATGGCGGCCATCGTGGCCGGCAAGTACGGCCAGGTCACCGCGGCTGGAAGTGACAGCGGGTAATGCTGGATGCGGCGGGAGCGGGCCAGCCGGGCATGACCCCGCGGCAAGCGGCAACGTACGCGGACGCGATCCTGCACGACACGGCCAGCGCGCTGTACCCGCGGCCGCAGCTTGAGTTCAGCGCTGAATTCAGTGACAGCGCGGCCCCATGCCCCGGCGGCCCGGACGCGGACACGATGGTGGTCGTGACCCGCTGCTACTGGCTGCGCGGCATCACCGGGCCGCAGTTCGCGGCAATCGGT
>Ga0335074_10006378_pt1 | contig 16363 bp, 17 predicted proteins | sample Lox_Sample_23_FD_206715 | JGI IMG/M metagenome (GOLD analysis project Ga0335074, IMG submission 206715) | Soil microbial communities from Loxahatchee National Wildlife Refuge, Florida, United States - Lox_Sample_2.3 | ecosystem: Environmental > Terrestrial > Soil > Wetlands | place: USA...
AACCAGCGAATGCTCGAGGCACTAGCTCGCGAGCGGTTGGCCGAAGTGCGGCGAATCGCGGGCGACTACGAGTGCAGGTCGCCAGCAGCGGCCGTGCCAGCCGGAGCCGCGCTAGCCAGAACCGGGGCAGCCAGGAGGCGGCGAGGCGGCGGTCAATACGCCGGCGCCAGCACTCGGCCCGCGCGGGACGTGACCAACTCGCTGCGGACCCGGGCCGGCTGGCGGCTCGTTGATCTCGGCCTCAGGCTCGCCGTCCGGCCCGACTCACGCCGTGCAGCCTCGCCCGGTGCGGCCGGATCCTGATGCCGAGGCCGGCTCAGCTGGCGTGCAGCCCGGCAGACGCCCGGTCACGCAGGTTGGCGGCGTCCGCGGGGTCAGCCAGGTCTGAGGAGTCGACGGGGTCGGCCGGGCCAGTCATGTCAGCCAGCCACCGCTCCGTCAGGTCTCCGGAGGCGACGATCTCGGCCGGACCGGTCAGCAGGCTGGCCTCGCCGCTCGGTGTCACGGCCAGCTTTCCGCCCGGTACCCGCACGGTCCAGGGCATGGCGTTCTCAGCCGGCCACTCTCCTGCCCACACGGCAGCCGCAACCGCGGCAGCGACTGCCCCGGTCCCGCAGGACAGTGTCAGTCCCGATCCGCGCTCATGCACGCGCATCTCCACTTCGCGGTCGCGCAGGACCCTGATGACTTCGATGTTTGCCCCGGCGGTGAGCGCCGCAGGTCGCAGAACTCTGGGGCTATCGAGGTCGACGGCCGCCACCGGCTGACTGATGATGCAGGCCAGGTGCGGGTTCCCGACGGATATCGCCAGCCCGGCGAGCCGCTGACCGCCCGCCTGTGCCTCGCCCTCGCCGAGCACCGTCGCGGCACCCATGTCCACAGTGAACTGGCCGTCCGGCTCGGCCCGCACCGTTCTGGTGCCCGCTCTGGTGGCAATGGCAAGTTCTGGCCCCGTGGCCATGCCCTGCTCTAGCAGGTACCTGGCGAAGACACGAACGCCGTTGCCGCACATCTCCGCGACGCTTCCGTCGGCATTCCGGTAATCCATGAACCACTCGGCCTGCTGGCCGGCTGCATCCTCGCCGGCGGCTGCCGTGCGTACAATCCGCAGCACGCCGTCTGCGCCGACCCCGAAGTGCCGGTCACACATGCGCGCGACAAGCGCCGCTGTCAGGGCGAGATCGTTGTCCGGATCGGGCAGGATCACGAAGTCGTTCCCGGTGCCGTGCCCCTTGGCAAACCGCATGTCCCCGATGCTAGCCGCCCGCCTGGCCCGGCTCGTTAGGCCGCCGACTGGACAACGGCCAGCGCCCGGTCAGCCAGCCCGTCCCCGGCCGGGATCCAGCTGACCCGCGGGTCACGGCGGAACCACGACTCCTGGCGCCGGACGAACCGGCGTGTTGCCGCGATCGTCTGTTCGAAGGCCGCGTCCTCGGTCCAGTCACCGGCAAGAAAACGGAGGACCTGGGCGTAACCAAGTGCCCGGCTGGCGGTAAAACCGTCACGCAATCCGGCCCGTTCGAGCCGCCGCACCTCTTCGACGAGGCCGAGCTGTCGCATCCGGTCAACCCGGTCTGCGATGCGGCGGTCAAGTTCCGGTCGCGGCATCGCCAGGCCGAGCTGTATCACCTCGTAGACCGACTCGTACCCAGGCAGAGTGGCGCTGAACGGCCGCCCGGATAGCTCGATGACCTCAAGCGCACGGACGATGCGCCGTCCGTTGCCGGGCAGGATCGCCGCGGCTGCCGCAGGGTCCAGCGCGGCCAGTCGTGCGTGCATGACGGCCGTACCGACCCGGTCAAGTTCGCGTTCCAGGCCGACCCGGAGTTCGGGGTCCGTGCCAGGGAACTGAAGCTTGTCGATCGCGGCCCTGACGTAGAGCCCGGAGCCGCCGACCAGGACCGGGAATCGGCCGCGGTCGCGGATGTCGTCGATGACCCGCCTCGCGAGCACCTGATACTCCGCCGCGCTGGCAGTCTGCGTGACTGGCCAGATGTCGAGAAGGTGATGCGGGACGCCCGCCCGCTCGGCCTCTGTCAGCTTGGCTGTGCCGATGTCCATACCCTCATACAGCTGCATAGAGTCGGCGTTAACTACCTCGCCGCCGAGCGTACGAGCCAGGGTCAACGAGAGTTCGGACTTACCTGTCGCCGTCGGCCCCACGACCGCGATGACTGGCCTTAGCATTGCATCAGTCTGACAGGCGCAGGGTAGATCCCTGCACAGGCGAGGTGGCCGGAGGGTCACCCAGCGCTTGGGGGAAATATGACGTACGCCGATGACCTCGACACGTCCACTGAGGACGACGAACTCGACCTCGACGACGAGTTGGATGACGACGAACTCGACCTCGACGACGAATACGACGATGACGAAGACGACGAGTACGACTTCGAGGACGATGACGACGATGACGAAGACGAAGAGGACGACGACGAGCCGTGACCTAGCAGCAGCAGGCTCAAGCGTCCGCTAGCAGTTCATCTAGCTCCGTGATCACGGTGACTTGGGCACATCGTGCTTCAGTCTCGGTGATCACGAGAATGCCGGTCTCCGGGACGGCATGCCGAGCAGAACTGAGTCCCCGCCGGCCTTAGCTGCCTCAGAGTCAGCGCCAGGATCGCCCTGACCCGCGTGCCGTGCCTCCCACGCATCTCCGCCGCGGGTGCGCCGTACACTCGCCGGGCTGACGTCTGCCAGCAGGTAGTGCGGTGCGGCCCCGGTCACAACGGTGGTGATCACGTCACCCGGTCGCGGCGCGGGCTCCGCCGGAGTGAAATGCACGAGCCTGTTGTCCCGTGCCCGACCCGACATCCGGTGAGTGGCGTTGTCTTTGCGGCCCTCGCCGTCGGCCACCAGGACTTCGACCTCGCGGCCAATCAGCTTCTGGTTCTCCTGCCACGCCACCTCGGTGACCAGTGCTGCTAGCCGCTCATAACGGTCGGCGACAACCTGAGCGGGGACCTGGTCGGGCATGTCAGCGGCCGGAGTGCCGGGGCGGATCGAGTACTGGAACGTGAACGCGCCAGCGAACCTCGCTTGCCGCACCAAGTCCAGGGTGTCGGCAAAGTCCTGCTCAGTCTCGCCGGGGAAGCCGACGATGATGTCCGTGGTGATCGCGGCATCCGGCATCGCCGAGCGGACCCGATCAAGGATTGCGAGGTACTTCTCCCTCCGGTAGGCACGCCGCATCGCGCGCAGCACTGCGTCCGAGCCAGACTGCAGCGGCATGTGCAGTTGCGGCATCACATTCGGCGTCTCGGCCATCGCGGCAATGACGTCGTCGGTGAAGTCACGCGGATGCGGCGAGGTGAACCGGACTCGCTCCAAGCCGGCCACGTTCCCGCAGGAACGGAGCAGCTTTCCGAACGCGAGCCTGTCGCCGAACCCAACGCCGTAGGAGTTGACGTTCTGCCCGAGCAAAGTGATCTCGAGCACGCCCTCGGCCGCCAGCGCGTCGATCTCGGCAAGGACATCGCCCGGACGGCGGTCCTCCTCCCGGCCGCGCAGGCTCGGCACGATGCAGAACGTGCAGGTGTTGTTGCAGCCAACCGAGATCGCCACCCAGGCTGAATAGGGCAGCTCACGGCTGGCCGGCAGTACCGAGGGGAAGCGCTCGAGCGACTCCAGGATCTCCACCTGAGCTTCCTGCCGCACTCGCGCCCGTTCCAGCAAGGCTGGCAGCGAGCCGATGTTGTGGGTGCCGAAGACAACATCCACCCACGGCGCGCGCTCGGTGATCGTAGCCCGGTCCTTCTGTGCCAGGCAGCCGCCGACCGCGATCTGCATTCCCGGGTGGGAGTTCTTGACCGGCAGCAGGTGGCCGAGGTTCCCGTAGAGCCGGTTATCGGCGTTCTCGCGGACGGCGCAGGTGTTAAAGACGACGACGTCAGCGTCAGCCCCAGCCGCCGCGCGACGGTAACCGGCAGCCTCCAGCAAGCCAGCCAGCCGCTCGGAGTCATGCATGTTCATCTGGCACCCGTAGGTGCGGATTTCGAAGCTTCGCTCGACGGTTGCGCCAGCCATGCTCCCAAGGGTAGACGCCACGGCGGGCAGCGGCGGCGTCCCGACGGGCTGAGCAGGCGTTGGCGTGTGACCGCGGCAAGCGGCTAACCCCGGCCGCGCGGATTGGGCCAGAGTCCCTATTCGGCGTCACCGGCAGTCGCCCGGTAGGGCACCATATGCGTATGACAGACAGCGGTAACGAAGCCGCCGTCGGCCCCACCGAGCCGACTGGCAACTCAGGCGATTACGTCGGTACAGAAGCTGCGCTTCCCGCTGTCCCATTTGGCGAGTGGCCATCACCCATCACCGCGGCGCAGGTCGCCAGCGGACAGGTCAGAGTCTCGTCGCCGACTGTCATCGGCGACGACGTCTGGTGGCACCAGGCACTGCCTGATGAGGGCGGCCGCACTACGGTGATGCACAGCCACGGCGACGGGCAGACAATGCTCCTGGCCGAGCCCTGGAATGCCAGGACCCGGGTACACGAGTACGGCGGCCGGTCCTACCTGCCCATCCCGTCCGCCGTGCTGTCCGGGCAGGATATGGCGGCCTCTGGTGGTTACCAGCTCCTGTTCGCCGACTATGCCGACCAGCGCCTCTACCTCACCGGTCCCGGCGACGCCGAGCCGGTGCCGCTGACTCCGGATCCTGCCGAGGTGTCGGCTGCCGAGGCCGACGACACGCTCGGCGGCGCCGGCCTGCGCTATGCCGACTTCGTCCTCTCACCGGACCGGACTGAGGTCTGGTGCGTGCAGGAACGGCACGACGGCGGAAAGGTAAGCCGCGCGATCGTAGGCGTGCCGCTGGATGGCTCGGCAAGCCGAAACGCGGATGCAATCCGCATCCTGGTCGAGGGCTTCGACTTCTTCGCATTCCCGACACCGTCGCCTAACGGAAAATGGCTGGCCTGGATCTGCTGGAATCACCCGCACATGCCCTGGGACGGCACTGAACTGCGGGTCGCGCCTGTCGAGGAAGGAATGCCCGGCAAAGGCAGGCCGCTCATGGGCGGCCAGCGGGAGTCGGTACTCGCACCAGTATGGCGGGATAACACCAGCCTGTACGTGGCGACCGACTGGCCCGGCTGGTGGAACATCTACCAGGTCGGCCTGGCCGGCGAGCCGCCGCTGGCGCTGTTCCCGGCCGACGAGGAGTTCGCCGCGCCGCTCTGGCAGCTCGGCGCAAGGCCCTTCGCGATGCTCGGCGACGGCCGTCTGGCCGTCGCACACGGCGCCGGCCCGGCGCGGCTGGGCATCCTGGATCCGGAGTCGTTCGAGCTCAAGGACCTGGACACGCCGTTCGCTGAGGTCGCCTTCGACCTATCCGCCGACGGCGAGTCGATCGCGGCGATCGGCGGCGGGCCGGCGACCTGGCCCGCCGTGATCCGGGTCGACGCCACGACCAGCAAGACTTCGGTTGTCCAGCGCGATGCCGCTGAGCTGCCAGCCGCCGCTTACCTGCCGACGCCGCAAGAGGTGGACTTTGAGGGCCCGTACGGGCAGGTAGTCCATGCCTTGCTCTATCCGCCGGCCAACCCCGACGTCACCGGCCCGGATGGCGCGCGGCCGCCCTACGTCGTGTGGGTCCACGGCGGGCCGACCTCACGCGCTTCGGCGGTCCTCGATCTCGGCAAGGCGTACTTCACCAGCCGCGGGATTGGCATTATCGACGTGAACTACGGCGGCTCCACTGGCTACGGCCGGCAGTACCGTGAGCGGCTGCGCCGCTCGTGGGGCATCGTGGACGTGCAGGATGCGATCGCGGCCGCCCGCTGGGTAGCGGAATCGGCTGGCGCCGACGCCGCCAGGCTGGCCATCCGCGGCGGCTCCGCTGGCGGCTGGACCACGCTTGCAGCGGTGACCACTGGCACCCGCCGAGGCAGAGTGTTCAGTGCGGCCGCCTCCTACTACGGCGTCTCCGATCTGCGTGGCTTCACCGCCACCACGCACGACTTCGAGTCCCGTTACCTGGACGGGCTGATCGGGCCGCTGCCAGGCTTCGAGGTCACCTATGAGGAGCGGGCACCAGTCGGGCATGTGACTGAGGCCACCTGCCCGATCCTGCTGCTGCAGGGACTCGACGACCCGGTCGTGCCGCCGGCCCAGGCCGAGAGCATCGCTGCCGACCTGGCGGCGCACGGGACCAGCTATGCCTACATCGCGTTCGAGGGTGAGTCACACGGCTTCCGCAAGGCGGAGACGGTGATTGCCGCATTCGAGGCTGAGCTGTCGTTCTATGGCCAGATCCTCGGCTTTAACCCGCCAGGGATCCCGCCGATCGAGGTCAGCCGCTGACATCGTTCGTGCCATGCGGGTTGAGGACGTCTGGGATCAGGAGACCGCCCGGTCCTATGACACGCCTAGCAGTGGCATGTTCTCCCCGGAGGTGCTCGGGCCGGCCGTGGACCGGCTGGCCGAGCTCGCTGGTGACGGCGGCCTGCTTCCGCAACGCCCAGGGGCACCTGACGCCCGGCGGCGTCCTAGCTTTAGGGGCCTTCCCGGCCTCGGCGATCATGTCGGTCAAGGCCAGTCCAAAGTAACGGAGGCGCACTGGCCGGTGAGTGGCCGCGGTCATTCGATGAGGGCGGAGGGCGTCGCGCAGGTCGGCTGGTAGCGGGTCTTCGGCACTCAGGGATTGCCTGGCCGCCGAATCCCTGTCCCGAGATGCGGGGTTGATTCTCCACCTGCTGGAGCAAGCAGACTGGCGGCATGGAGAACGACGATCCGCTGCTTTCCATTGGTGAGCTGGCCAGGCGCACAGGCCTGCCAGTGCGCACCATCCGGTTCTGGTCCGATGCCGGCGTGCTGCTCCCGGCGGCGCGGACCGAGGGCGGCCGACGGCTGTACAACGCGGCGTGCGTGGCTCAGCTGGAACTGGTCGCTACACTGCGCGAGCTGGGCCTTGGCTTGGCCGACGTACGCCGGGTGCTAGCGGGCCAGGTGAGCATCGCCGAGGTAGCCGCCGTCCACCGGGACGCGCTTGACGCGCAAATCCGTGTCCTGCAGCTGCGCCGTGCTGCACTGGCCATCGTCGTGAAGCGCGCGGCGAGCGATGAGGAGCGGACCATGATGAACAAGCTCGCTCACATGTCGGCGGCCGAGCGCAGGCAGATGATCGATGACTTCCTGGCCGAGGTATTCGAGGGAATACAGCCCAGCCCGGCACGCGCCCAGCGCTGGGCCGGGGCGCCGAACCTGCCCGACGACCCCTCGCCCGAGCAGATCGACGCCTGGGTGGAACTGGCCGAACTGGTCCGTGACAGGGACTTCCGGCGCCGGACCCGGCAGGTGACCGAGTACGGCATTCAACTGCAGGCCAACGGACTGGAAGACCTAGCGGGCTGGGCAACGCAGCACGCCGTGGCGGCACTGCTAAGGGGGTGCCCGCCCGATTCCGCCGAAGCCGCCAAGGTGGTGAACCGGATCCTGGAGCCCTACGGCTGGAGCACACGCCGCGAGGAACTGCTCGCCGGGCTTCAGATGCTCAGCGATCCACGGATGGAACGATACTGGCAGCTCACAGCAATCATTAACGGCTTGCCTCCGTTCCCGACTCACGCGCCCGCGTTCGAATGGCTGATCGCCGCACTGCGTGCCCATGAGTGAGGTACGCCTTCTCACCTCGACGTGCTCCACTGGCAAACCTGCAGGCCACGACTCTCAGCGGTCACGGCCGGCAAGGCCAGCCCGAAGTAGCAGAGAAGTCCCGACTGCCTAGCGGGCGAACTCGATGGCCCGCGACTCGCGGATCACCGTGACCCGGATCTGGCCCGGATAGGTGAGCTCGTCTTCTACCCGCTTGGCTACATCGCGGGCGATGACCTGGGCTTGGATGTCGTCGACCTCGCCAGGCTTGACCATCACCCTGATCTCGCGGCCAGCCTGCATGGCGAACACCTTCTCGACCCCGTCCTGGGCCATTGCGATGTGCTCCAGCCGCTCAAGGCGCTTGACGTAAGCCTCGAGCGACTCGCGGCGGGCGCCGGGGCGGCTGCCGCTGATCGCGTCAGCCGCCTGGGTGAGAACAGCCTCGACTGTGCGCACCTCGACCTCGTTATGGTGCGCCTCGATTGCGTGCACGACGTCTTCCGGCTCACCGTACTTGCGGGCGATCTCTGCGCCGATCAGCGCGTGGCTGCCCTGAACCTCGTGGGTAAGAGCCTTGCCGATGTCATGCAACAGCGTGCAGCGCTTCATCAGCACCGAATCCATGCCGAGCTCGCTGCCCATCATGCCGGCGATATGCGCCGACTCGACCAGGTGCCTGAGCACGTTCTGCCCGTAGGACGTGCGGTATCGCAGCCGGCCAAGCAAGTTCGTCAGCTCCGGGTGCATGTCGGTGATGCCCACGTCGACAAGCGCGTCCTCGCCTGCCCGCACGCAGAGCGCCTCGATCTCCGCCTTGCTGCGCTCGTACGCCTCTTCGATCCGCTGCGGATGGATCCGGCCGTCGAGGACCAGCCGCTCCAGTGTCAGCCGGCCAACTTCGCGCCGGACCGGATCGAAACAGGACAGCAGCACTGCCTCTGGGGTGTCATCGATGATCAGGTTCACGCCAGTCACTGACTCGAAGGCCCGGATGTTTCGGCCCTCCCGGCCGATGATCCGTCCCTTCATCTCGTCGCCAGGCAGGTGCAGCACCGATACGACCGACTCGCTGGTCTGCTCGCTGGCAATGCGCTGGATCGCGAGCGTCACGATCTTGCGGGCGCGTTTGTTGCCTTCTCGTTGCGCGTCCGCTTCGATGTCCCGGACGATACGCACCGCATCGCGCTTGGCCTGGTTCTCGATGGCGGCGACAAGCTCGGCCTTGGCTGCCTCGGCGGTGAGACCTGCGACCCGCTCCAGCTCGGCCTGCCGGTCAGCGCTGAGCCGGTCCAGTTCGGCCTTGCGGGCATCCAGACCTGCCGAGCGCTCTTCAGCCTTCCTGGCAAGCTCGTCGATGCGCTGCTCGCGTTGCCCGAGCCGGTCTTCACGCCGTTCGATATCCGAGCGCAGCCGCCTGACCTCGTCCATGACGGCCTTGGCCTCAGCCTCGGCGTCTCGTCTGGTCTCCGCTGCCGTCGCGGCCACCGCCGCGGCTTTGCCGAGGATCTCCGCGGCCTCATGCTCGGCCTTGGCCTTCAGCTGGGCCGCGTGCGCATCCGCTTCAGCTTGCAGGCGCGCGGTGTCCGCCTCAGACAGGCCGACGTTGTCCGCTCGTGCGGCTGGCGTAGCGGGCACGCCCTTGCTTCGGCGCTGGAATACAACCAGCACGATCAGGGCGCCTACCGCGGCCAGGCATGCGACTATCCCTAGTGCAAGCCCCGCCCCGCTGCTACTCACGACTGCCCCTCTCCGCCATGGCCGCCAATATCGCGAGCCGATCGTGCGCACAGCTGCCCGCAGCGAGGGGTACTGCCCGAGCAACCGCTGACCGGCCGGACGCAGCGTATGCAATGAACACCACAGCTGCGACCTCGCTGGCGCGTAGCCCGTGCGGTGTGGCTACGGTGCTGCGCAGCTCCGGCCGTGCTGAGCCCAGATCCTGTGCAAGCTCCGACGCCACGAGCCAGCGCCCGCGGTTCAGCGGACTGCGTCCTGGCGAGCCGTCAGACTTAGCATCGCCGCTCCCTGACCGCCGGACCGCGCGAACGCCACCTGCCGCACCAATGCGCAGACAGCGAGCGCTAGCTCAGTGCCCTACTCTCCTTCCGTCAACCCGCCGGCCTGTCTGACCGCCGGTCTCGCCACGCCGGGCTGGCCCGGCGCATTCGCTCGTCCACCACTCTCAAGGCCTTGCAGCAGGCCGATCAGACCCTCGCCACCGTCAGGCCATTCGTATCTTGAACGCCTTCACAAGCCGAACTTGGTTGCACGGAGCAAAAAACCTCGCTGCCGTGAGGCTAAGCGCTTATAACGATTTGAGCAAGCACGTGCAGATGATCTTCCGGGCGGAGCTCACGCGCCGGCCGTCTCCGGATCGTCGTCGGGCTCGCCCAGAACGTCAAGATCTTCGAACGGAACGCGGCAGTCCCCGCCCTCCTCTTCGAGCGCCTCTCGGACTACCCGGTAAGCGAGCCCTGCGGCGTAACCCTTGCGGGCCAGCACGCCGGTAAGCCGCCGCATCCTGGCCGGAACGGCCATGCCCGCAGTGCCCGCGAGCCGCCTCGCAACCAGCTCGCGGGCCGTTGCCAGCTCTTGCTCGGGATCCAGCTCACGGAGCGCTGCCTGGATGTCGTCCTGCGCCACACCCCGCTGGCGTAGCTCGGCACCGAGCGCGCGACCGGCCAGGCCGCGGCCGTGATGCCGGGAATCCACCCAGGCTCTCGCGAACATGGCGTCATCGATCAGCTTGACCTCAGCGAATCGGGCCAGGACTGCGGCCGCAGCCTCGTCCGGGATGCCACGGCGGCGCAATGCGGTCGCCAGCTGCGCCTGGGTGCGCGGCGCTGTCGTCAGCAACCGCAGGCAAATCAGCCGGGCGACCTCCTCAGGATCCGCCTCCGCCCTCCCGGCAGCGCCAGCTTCGGCGCGCGCAATCGCGTCAGTGCCGACAGCCGTCTCGGCGCCGGCCCTCGCTTCGGCGCGCGCAATCGCGTCAGTGCCGACGGCCTGGCTCGCGCTTCTCAGACCGTCGGCACCTGCTCTGGAGCGCGTGCCCTGCCGCTCACCCGCGCTCCAGTTACTTCCCCGGCGAGCGGGCCGACCAGGCACGCGGCGTCCTACTGGCCGCGCAGGTTCGTCACCGACGCCAGCCCCGGCGCCGCGGAACCCGCGCCTCCGGCAGTAGCCGGCGCATCAGCGTCCATCTTGGCGCCAACGCCGAGCTTCTCCTTGATCTTCTTCTCGATCTCGTTGCCCACGTCCGGGTTGTCGCGCAGGAAGTTCCTGGCGTTCTCCTTGCCCTGACCAAGCTGGTCGCCGTCGTAGGTGTACCAGGCGCCGGACTTGCGCACTATGCCCTGCTCGACGCCAAGGTCGATGAGGCTGCCCTCGCGGCTAATTCCGTGGCCATACAGAATATCGAATTCTGCGACCTTGAAAGGCGGGCTTACCTTGTTCTTTACGACCTTTACCCGGGTCCTGTTCCCGACAGCATCCGTTCCGTCTTTCAAGGTCTCAATACGACGGATATCCAATCGAATTGAGGCGTAGAACTTAAGCGCCTTACCACCGGACGTCGTTTCGGGAGACCCGAACATCACACCGATTTTTTCCCTCAGCTGGTTAATAAAGATAGCTGTGGTCTTTGTCTGATTCAGCGCGCCGGCAATCTTGCGGAGTGCCTGAGACATCAGCCGGGCCTGCAGGCCGACGTGACTGTCGCCCATCTCGCCCTCGATCTCGGCCTTCGGGACCAGTGCCGCGACCGAGTCGATCACGATGATGTCGATGGCGCCGGAGCGGATCAGCATGTCCGCGATCTCGAGTGCCTGCTCGCCGGTGTCGGGCTGAGAGACCAGCAGGGCATCGGTATCGACGCCGAGTTTCTTCGCGTAATCCGGGTCGAGCGCGTGCTCGGCGTCGATGATGGCCGCGATACCGCCAGCCCTCTGCGCATTAGCAATGGCATGGAGCGCCAAACTCGTCTTGCCGCTGCTCTCCGGTCCGTATATTTCCACTATGCGGCCTTTGGGAAATCCGCCGATCCCGAGCGCGACGTCGAGCGCGATAGACCCAGTCGGGATTACCTCGACTGGCGCGCGGGCGTCATCGCCGAGCCGCATGATGGCGCCCCGGCCAAACTGCCGCTCGATCTGCGCGAGCGCGGTCTCCAGGGACTTCTCCCTGTCACCGCCAACACCCTTGCCGCTACCCGCCCTGTCGTTCGGTGCCATCTGAAGCTCCTGTTGGGGAAGAACCGAGGGCCTGCTGAGCCGCTCGCGTGCGCGTGGCCTGATCTCGCCGCGTAACCCGGGGAGCCGGACTCGCAGCCTCGTTCACCTGCTGGCGGAGACGTTACGCTCTCCCTCTGACAGTTACTGCCTGCCTGTACTGCCGGCCTGCAGTCACTGCATGCCGAGGCCGCCGCGTCCCTTGTCGCCAGTAACGCGGACGAGCACCACGGAGCTCACTCTAACGAACAACTGTTCGATCATGAAGTGGACACGCCGGCTAAGCAGAAACCGGCGCACCGCCACGGGGAGCAGCCGGCTGACCAACGCCGAGCAAGCGCCAGACCTCCGCCGCGACCAGCTGAGTGTCCACCGGCCTCGTCGTATCGACCGTGATGACCGGCCCCCGTCCGATCGGCCTGGCGGACCTCGCGAATGTCTCGGCCGTCGCCCTGCGCTCGGCTCCATCCACGTGGACCGGGTGCCGGGACGGTGTCCGCTCGGCATACCTGCGCAGGCATTCGTCGAGCGGGCACCGGCAATGCACCTCGACCGGCACCGTGCCGAGGGCGCACATCCGTGCCTCAAGGCGTGCGTCATCAGGCCAGAAATTGGCCTCCAGCACTACCGCGGGCGCGTCCAGGGCAAGCGTCCAGAGCAGTTCCATCGCAGCCGCGCCAAGCCGCTGCGACCAGGCGAGATCTGTGTCGGCCTCCCGGCCGAGGACGTCATGCAGCGTTTCCTTGATCCGGTCCTTGGCGATCAGTGTAAAGCCAAGCTCCGCCGCCAGCGGGCCTGCGAGCGCGGACTTCCCGGCTGCGGGTGGCCCGGAAACAATGACAACCCGTCGCGCGGCGAGCCCGGTCCGCATCAGCGCCAGCCAGCTACACAGCAGGCCCGCCCGCGAGTACTCGCGAGTTGCCTCACCGTCGCCGCTCCGGAATTTTGAAGGCCTCACAGACGGCCAGCCAGACCGTCTTAGCGTCCGTACCTTCTGCGAGCGCCTGGTCCACTGTCCGGTTGCCCAAGGCGGACAGAACGTAGTCCTTAGCGACGCTCTCGGCATAGACGTCGCCGAACTGCGCCCGCATTCGTTCCCAGAACTCGGTCAGCCGCATCCGCGTTAGGTTAACCATGCCCTCTCTGCCACACAACCCGCCGACGCTGTCCCGCCCTGGCCGGGGCGCTGCTGGGCTGACCCTATGCACCGCCGCACTGCGCGCGGCAACCTGCCCGTGAAAGCCGAACAAGGGGACGTACAGACCTCGTAGACGCCCCCCGCTCGGATCCGCTCCAACTCCTACAGGTCGTCAAAATCTCCCTGCCGGACGCCTTCGAGGAATGTCACCCATTCCTCGCGACTATAGGCGATGACCGGTCCGTCGAGATGGTTTGACGATCCGATGACTATCTGGTCGCCGTGCGCGGCGACCGCGACACAATGACCGCTATTGCACTTCCTTGCGATACGCCAGGACAGTTCGCCCAGACTCTGGGGCATGTGCAGCATCTAACCTCCTTTAACTTCGTTAACTGGCTGACCTCGGTACCGGAAACTTCGTGGTTGTTAGTTTGGGTCGTCGCGGATTGCCGCGATGAGCGCCACGGAGTCGGCCGTGTTCAAAGCCGAGTCGCGCAGGTACTCTACAGCTTCGCGGTAGCGCGCGACTTCTCCCGGCCGCTCGTGAATCTGACTTGCCACTAGGCCCTCGACGTGGACGATCGGCGCCTGCCGAGAGTTTTCCCCGAACTCCAGCAGGTCAAAATTGCTCTCGGCGCTCGCATGCGCTCCTGCGCTGAACGGAATCACTTGAATTGAACCCCTGTCCAGGGCCGCCCATGTCAAAATCTTGTCTAGCTGCGCTCTCATTACGGCAATGCCGCCAACCTGCCGGCGGAACACCGCCTCATCAGTCAGCGCCCGATACCGGGGCGGGCTCGGTGAGTCAAGCCGCCTCTGGCGCAGAAGCCTAGCTTCAACCCGGTCGTTGAGTACCCGAGTCTCCATTTTTCGTCCAATTCCACGAATAACAGCTCGGGCGTAGTCCGCGGTCTGCAGCAATGGCGGAACGTAGTACATGCTGTACGACGTGATTGCCACCGCTTCCTGCTCTAGGCCAATGAACGGGCTGCTGGCGTAGCCAAGATCGTCAAACCGCGACCACCAGCCTGGCTCACGCGCCTGCCGGGCTAGCTCCATGAGCGGCGCCGGATCGCCCACTCCGTAGACCCGGCACAGGTCCCTGACGTCGCGCAGGCTCGCCCGTCGCGCGCCAGTCTCCAGCCGGCTGATCTTCGTAGCCGAGCACAGAAGTTCGGCACCAACCTGCTCGACGGTCAGCCCGAGACCGGTGCGCAGCTCGCGCAACCGTATTCCGAGCTCGCGCTGCCGCACCGTCGGGTTGGCGTCGGCGGCGGGTTCAGGTCGCTGACTAGGCCGTCGCCCCCGCGGAAATGGCCTTTCACCATCGCCATTGGCACTTGCCACGGAAAGAAGATACACCGAACACGCGCGTCCGCATAGCGGACACGCGATATGCCCGGTGACGTCGATCGCCCCAGCAACTGCCCTATGACCTGGCCAATCTCCAAACGCCCCGGTGCGCACAGAGCACCGATCGACGCCGCCGCACCGTAATGGCGCGACCGCTGCGGCGAAGCCACATCTCGCTGTGGACAGTCCCACTGGCGAACGCCATTGGCAAATGCCGATAGCTGTGAGACCGTGATTCCAAGGGGCGGATGAGGCTGGCCCACGGGACGGCCTCTGACAGCGGAAGGGGGTGATTTGCCCGGGCGTCCCACCTGGTGGCGTGAGGAAGCAGCGGGCTTAAGAGCACCAACAAAAAGCACGGCCGATGTTGAGGCCATCGACCGTGCCAAAGTCACCGGACCGAGCCCACGCACGGACGGGCCTAGTGATGGGGATCATGCTACCCGGCCCCCGGCCAAATGCAAGATGCCTATCTGGCCAGGCGTTTCACCGCCTGACAAGGCCCTCCGCTAGCAGCAGCCGGAGGGAGGTGCGAGCATGCAGGCTGCAGCTCAGAATGCGGAAGGCATCCGGGTACTAGTGCTGCTGGCCGCGATAGCGATCATCGCGTTCTGGCGGACGGCGATCCGGCTGGTACTGATCCTGGTAGTCACCACTATCATCGCCGCGATAGGTTTCGGCGCGATCGCGATCTACCAGACCATGCATCATGTACCGGGATAACGGGTAGCCCGGATAGCTGCAAAACCGGATAAGGACCGCCTGCCGGTCGGCAATGCGCAGCAGGCAGAACCGCCGATCGGCAGGCAACCCAATGTCTGTTCTTAGTGACGGATCCCTGTGGCGATCAAGTGCGAGCCCATCCCCAATAGTTCGGGAACGCGCTCGTGCGCCCTCGCAGCGTCCAGCACCACCTGCCAGTCGCGCCGGTCAGCCATCCGGGCATCAAGGTCATCAAGCAGGTAGGCCGCACCCTCAACACAGACAAGGTCAGCAACGGCCAGCCGGGCGGCTGCAAACTCACTGCGCACCTGACCGGGCCGGTGGGTGACCCCGCAGAACGAGCCCGGACCGAGCGGCAGCAGCCGGCCGCTGCGCTCGACCTCGTCGATCACCTGCTCGGCAGCCTGGTGCTTGGTGTACATCCGGGCCCGCAGCATGCCGTCGAGCCGAGCCGCCCAGCGGGATATCACCGCGCCAAAGACTGGCCCTCCCGGCCGCACTATCCGGCCCGCCTCGCGCAGTGCCTGCACCCGGTCGGCCCGCCGGGGCAAGTGATAGAGCGGGCCGAGCAGCAGCACGGCATGCACCGACTCGTCCCCTAGGTCGAGGCGGCGCGCGTCACCGACCGCAGCCTCGATCGCGACACCGTCCGCCGCGGCCGCCGTCCGCACCTGGTCGACGTGCATCGGCATGATGTCCCGGTGCACGACCCGGTAGCCCAGCGCGGCCAGCCAGACGGAGTAGCGTCCGGGCCCGCCGCCGATATCGGCGATGGTCGCAGGTGGCGGCGGGAGGTGGCGCAGCACGATTTCCTGAGTGCGCTCGAACTCCAGCCGCCCCGCGCCTGAGCGCGCAAGCCGGTCAGCTTCCTCGCCGCGCTCGTAATACGCGTGGAGGGATGCGTGGTCGGAGTCCGCGGCCATACTGCATCATCCCGGCCGGCCCGGCACCTACGCAGCCCAATTTAAGCCGCCCAGGTAACGTGCTGCGGATGCCAGTCGCCCTGACCCGCGGTCCTGGTGTGCAGGCACCGGCCCAGCAGGAGCTCGAAGAACTCGCCATCGGCAAAGCCGTCCGGCTCGGTCTCAATGCCTCGCTCGGCGAGGAACTGCGCGGCCGCGCCGCTAGCCAGGCTCGGATCGCTGACCGGCTGCGCCCGGCCTGTGCAGTAAAACGCGTCCTCGTTATCCGGGCTCGGAAACGAGTGCAGTGCGTACCGCGGGTCCCGGTGCAGGTCGTCTCGCTTAGGCGACGGGATGACGTGCGCCAGCAACCGGCCTGACACCAGCACCGGGCAAACCGGATGCACCCGCGGCCCGCCATCG
>Ga0335074_10006379_pt1 | contig 16362 bp, 8 predicted proteins | sample Lox_Sample_23_FD_206715 | JGI IMG/M metagenome (GOLD analysis project Ga0335074, IMG submission 206715) | Soil microbial communities from Loxahatchee National Wildlife Refuge, Florida, United States - Lox_Sample_2.3 | ecosystem: Environmental > Terrestrial > Soil > Wetlands | place: USA: Florida...
CGCGCTCGACGTGCTGCGCGGCGCGGACCGCATCGCCTGCGAGGACACGCGCCAGACGCAAAAGCTGCTGAATCATTTTCAGATCTCCAAGCCGACGGTCAGCTATCACGAGCACAACGAGGCCGCGCGTGCCGCTGAACTGGTGCAGGAGATGAAGAGCGGAAGCGCCATTGCGCTCGTCACCGACGCCGGCACGCCCGCGGTCAGCGATCCCGGTGGATGGCTGGTGCGCGAAGCCATTGCCGCAGGCGTTCCGGTGATTCCGATTCCCGGCGCGAATGCGGCGATCACGGCTTTGATTGCGTCGGGGCTGCCGGCCGATGAGTTCGAGTTTCTTGGATTCCTGCCGGAGAAGGCCGGGGCGAGACGGACGCGGCTCGAAAAGCTGGCCGAGGAGTCGCGGGAATCGGCGCGGACTTTGATCTTTTATGAAGCGCCGCACCGGATTCTCGATACGTTGGCGGATCTCGAAAGCGTCTGGGGGCCGGACCTGCGCGTAGTCGCAGCGCGCGAGCTGACCAAGGTGCACGAGGAGTTTGTGCGCGGCACGGTCGCCGAGGTGCGCAAAGAACTCGCTGCACGAGATCGGGTGCGCGGCGAGATCACGTTGCTGATCGAGGCGCCGGCGAAGGCTGGATCGTCGGGCGGCGCGGCGGGCGCGTCGATTGCGCACGAAAAAATCGGCGATCGCATCGCAAAGATGCAAGCTGAACTTGGCGTTGACGAGAAAGAAGCGCTGAAGCGGCTGGCACGCGAGCTGGGGAGATCGAAGAGCGAGCTGTATCGCGAGTTGCAGCGCGAGCGGGCGAGAAAGCGGTGATCTAAGCGGGGCTGCGGGGGCTGCGCTGGGTGCGTGCTTCCATTCCTGGGAGCCGACTCGTCTAATATCTGTTCCACGCTTTAAATCAGACGATTCTGTTTTTCGGTCGCAGGCGTTCAAGAAACGATGGGATTCCCGTCTAAGCTTCAGGCGATTTCGTTAGCGTTAGCGCCCTTGCCGCTACTCCTGCTCATTTCCGAGTCGGTTATTGCCCAACGCACAATCCATGTTCCCGGGGATGCCCCGACCATTCAGGACGGGATCAATGCGGCACAAAACGGCGACACTGTGCTGGTCGCTCCGGGAACATACGATGAAAACATCGATTTCCTTGGAAAATCCATTACCGTCACGAGCGAGAGCTCGAACGCCGGAGGCGCGGCCAACACAATCGTTATGGGATCGGGTGGGGCGACAGTTACCTTTCAGAGTAACGAGCCGCCGTCGGCAATTTTGAATGGGTTCACGATTACGCATCAGCCGCAGGGTAGCCAGACCATTGAAGATATTTCCGGAAATGGCATCGATATCTCCAGCGCTTCGCCAACCATCACCGGCAATTCGATCGTCTACAACAGCGGAGTCGGCATTTGGATTACCGGCTCCTCTTCGAGCCCGGCAATTCGCGCAAACAACATCAGTTTGAATTCTGCGGGTGTGCCTCCCGTGGATCCCATCTGCAACAGCTTGCAATGTCCTCTGAGCGGTGCAATAGGGATTGTGATTGGGGAAGCCGGCTCTGTAGAGATTTCGAACAATACAATCCAAGGCAATAACCCCGGTTCCCAGGAGAGTAGCTGGGGCGGAGGTGGAATTTGGGCCGAGGTGGCCGTGAAGCTTACGATCGAAGATAACGCGATCTATAGCAATATTGGACTGGCAGAGGCTGATGATCAAGAAGGCGGAGTGGGCGGCATCTATGTCGCGGGAGTCGAGGATCTGGAAGTGATTCAAAATCTGATCTTTTCCAATGTGACCAACGGCCCTTTCGCCGCCGGCATTGGCATAACGACGCTCAATCTCCCCACGGACCACCTGCCAGCTGGGACACTGACCGTCATCAACAACACAGTCGTCGGCAATCAAAGCGGAGATGGCGGGGTAGCGGAGCAGTTCCTAGTCTCGGAATATCCCGCACAGTCGACCATCGAGAACAATATCTTTGAAAGCTCGAACTATGGACCGGTTGTTAATTGTGTTTCCGGGTCAAATCCGGGATTTTCCTATAACGACGTGATTGGCGGCTCTTCCTCCTCCTCCACGAGTTGTGGCGGATTCAACAACATTTCCGCCGATCCGCAGTTTGTCGCCCCCGCAGCGGGCAATTTTCACCTGACCGCCGCGTCGCCTGTTATCGATGCGGGCACAACAACAGCGCCGGATCTTCCCGCAACCGATTTCGACGGGTTTCCTCGCATTCAAAACGGAACCATCAGCCTCGGTGTGTACGAGTATCAGCCGGTAACGGCCAATTCCCCCGTTCTCACTTCCAGCCCCAACCCATCCTACGTAAGCCAGCCCGTCACGTTTACCGCAACGCTGAATCCTTCAGTAGCAAAACCGCCGGTGACCGGCACCATGAGCTTTCGCGACGGCGCGGCTGTCCTCGGCACGGTCAATGTCAACACCGCGGGAGTCGCTTCACTCAGTTCCAGCGCCTTATCCGTCGGAACCCACTCGATCTACGGGCTCTATTCGGGTGATACAAACCTTCCACCGGGCATCTCGAACACGGTAAGCCAGGTCGTCTCTTTGTACCCCACAACGACCACTTTGTCTGTCTCGCAAAATTCCATCGCCTTCGGGCAAAGCGTTACATTCACCGCAGATGTGGAATCGCCTGCAAGCACCGAGCCGGTAACCGGCGGGGTTGTGTTCTACGACGGAACCAATGTTCTCGGCGTCGCCAATGTGAACGGCGCCACGGCGAGCTTAACTACGGCCTCGCTCGAACCCGGCACGTACACGATCACTGCGGAGTTTGTCCAGAATCAGACATACTCCACCAGCACATCGAACCCGGTCACCGTTACGGTAGCGTCCGACTTTGCGATCTCCGCTACGCCCGGATCGCGATCAATCCTCCCTGGGCAGACCGCGAGTTTTGCGATTGCTGTCGTCTCAAGTTCGGACTTTAATCAGCCGGTCGCTCTTACCTGCTCGGGTTTGCCGGCCGGAGCATCCTGCAGCTTCTCGCCATCCACGATCCCGAATGGCGTTGGCTCTTCTCAATTGCTCATTCGGCTTGCCAATCAAGCGGCCATGACGGGATCGCACCGAGGCATTCATTTGCTACGGAGTTACGGCATAGGCGTGCCGCTTATGTGTGTTCTTATCCTGGTTCCATCTGGCCTGCGCCGCAGAAGATTCCTCGTGATGTTGCTGCTCACTTCATGTATCACGGTTGCGGGTTGCAATGCTGCATTGCTTTCTGTTCCGCCGCAAAATACTTACCCAATCGTCGTAACGGGCGCAAGCAATATAGCCAACGGCGTGCTTGCGCACTCCACGACCATAACGGTCAAACTACAGTCCAGCTTCTGATCTGGTCGAGACGGCTTCCCTTCAAAGACTGATGGTCTGATCGATATTGCGAATCTTTGCCACGCAGTGCTAAAAAGAATATCCCACCTCCTCGTTTGAGGTGTCGTCGAAAGAAATTCTGAGCGATTCCGCAATTCATCTTAGATGATCGTCCCGGATTGAACCACGGCTTCGATCAACACGTCTCCGAATCTGGAATCTTTTTTCCACTCTCCCCTATAAACCAGAGCACTGCAGCCTTCGGCTGATTTGTCTCACGACATTCGTTTCCCGGCGAACTCTGGGCTCCGTTCGGCTCCTTCTGTCAATCCCGCTTGTGCAGCTCCGCGCGGCGTAACTTACGCGCCGTGCTCGCTTCCGCGCCCCTCGCGGGCTTCGGGGATTGACAGCGCCTCACTGCGCCCTTTTTCGCCAGCAATGAAACGAATGTCTTTTTTTGGCCCACTAGGGCCGAAAACGGGCAAATCCCCAATCAAGGAGCATCGTCATGTCGTACACCAACAACGTCAGCACAATGAACACCGGGGCCACGCCGCATAGGAAAAATGCGGCGCGGCGGAGCCGCAGCGATTCACCTTACCAGCAGCGCACCAGCCAGCGCGACAACCCCACGCAATTGCTTATTAAGCAGGCCGTGGATTACCTCATCCAGCAGCTTGAAGCGGGCAAGAGCGAAACCCTCACCGCGTACCTGAGCGCAATGGCTCGTTTCCATTCCTATTCGTTCGGGAATATTTTACAGATCGCCAGACAGCGCCCGACAGCCACGCGCGTCGCGGGCATCCGCACTTGGAACGAAATGGGCCGCTTTGTGAAGAAGGGCGAGAAGGGCATCCAGATTCTCGCTCCCATGACCGGATTCCGGCGCAGAAAGAGCGGGGACGGCGAAACAGAGCAGGAGCCGGAGACGAAGCCGCAGCCCGTGCTGATCGGTTTCCGCGCTGTATACGTGTTCGATGTGGCACAGACCGAAGGCGCGGACCTGCCCGAGTTTGAACACAGCATCACTGGCGAGGTTGGTGAGCATCGCGACCGCCTGATCGATTTCCTCGCTCAGCAGAACATCGCGCTCGAATTCAACGAAAAGATCGCCCCGGCACTTGGCGTCAGCTATGGCGGCAAGATCGCCCTGCTCCCCGGCCAGTCGAAGGCCGAGGAATTCGTCAGCTTGGTTCACGAAACGGCGCACGAGCTATTGCATAAGGCCGAGCGCCGCACCATGACTACGGCCACTGTTCGCGAGACCGAAGCCGAAGCAGTGGCTTTCATTGTCGGTCAGGCCATCGGCTTGGAGATCGGTCGCGCCAGCAGCGACTACATTCAGATGTACGCAGGCAATACGACGCTCTTGGCCGAAAGCCTTGAAGTCATCCAGCGCACCGCTTCCACCATCCTCCGAGCCATCCGCTCGGAGGAGGCAATCCAGAGGAATCAAGTCGTTGCGGAGGTGGCCTGATGCAGACCATTGCCCGCATTCTCATGGAGGCCGGTGAGCTTCGATCCGGCTTCCATCTTCACATCGACAATCCGCCGTGGATGCCACTCGACATCGAGGAGATCGGCATCAGCGGCCCCAACGGATTGCCAACCATTTCCGTAGCGCATTACGGCCAGCAGAACGGCGACCCGATGCGCGACCCGGAGATTCTTTTCGAGATGCGCCGGGGCGGAGATGAGATCACACTCAGTCCCTACTACTGGCGCAATGATTATCTCGGCATTGAGCAGTATTCCGAATGTCGCGACGACCAGCAAAAGCTGTTCACGCTTGCCGAATTGAAGAGACGGCACGAGCAGTTCGCACGGTTGTGGGATAAGAACCTCCGCGCACAGGGCTACTACGAAGCCTTTGTGCGCAGCCGCAGCCGATAGCCCGCCAATTCACTGAGCGGGCACGCGGCACGACGAATGCCCGCTCTCGCCTTCAACGCCCGACAACTTCAAGAGGAGAATCCGAGATGACAATCGCAGTCGAAATGCAATCCGAATATCGCAACCTACCCATCCTCAGCCTCACAGAGTCACCTGCGAACCCCCGGCGCTCATTTGACGAAGGAAGTCTCAATGAACTCGCAGATTCGATTCGCAGTCAAGGCGTGCTCTCGCCGCTGCTCGTTCGGCCTAAAGGCCACAGTTACGAAATCGTGGCCGGGGCGCGGCGCTACCGCGCGGCGCAACTGGCCGGACTCGATTCCGTGCCCGTACGCATTGTGGAACTCACCGACGCGCAAGCCCTCGAAACCAGCATCGTTGAGAACCTGCAACGGCGCGAGGTGCATCCGATCGATGAGGCGAGCGGCTACGTCGCGCTCATGCGCCTCGACTACAGCGTGGAACAAATTGCCGCCAAGTGTGGCAAGAATCCTGCATATATCACGGCCAGGGCGAAATTGGCGGACCTTGCACCCGCAGTGACCGAAGCCTTCGCCCAGGATGAAATCGGCGTAGGCCACGCGCTTTTGCTGGCAAAACTCCAACCCGAACAACAGGAAGACGCACTCGCCGCCTGCTATCAGGAAACGTACACAAACGGCAGCAAGCCCAAGCGCATCCTGCTCCCGGTCCGTCATCTCCAGCAGTGGATCGAGCATAACATTCTACTGGAGCTTGCCGCTGCGCCGTTCTCGAAAGAGGATACGCAGCTTGTGCCCGAGGCCGGTTCCTGCGTCGATTGCCCCAAGCGCACCGGCCACAATACGCTGCTCTTTGCTGAGATCGGAGCCAACCAACCCGATTCATGCAGTGATCCGAAATGCTACGCCGCTAAGATCGACGCGCATGTGAAGCAGACCGTTGCCACTAAACCGAAACTCGTACAGATCAGCAGCGCCTATGGTAAACCCGCCGAAAGTAGCCCGGTCATTCCGCGCAACAAGTACGTCGAAATCCGGCAGAACAAGCCAAAGAGCAAAAATGAGCGCGACTGGCCGGAATACAAAACATGCAAGTACGCTGCCGAAGCCATTGTCACCGAAGGAACAGAAAAGGGCGAAACGAAGCGAGTATGCGCCAATCCCGATTGCCCGGTGCATCACCCGAAGAAGCAACGTCTGCAGTCGCACGCCGACGCCGCTTTCAAGGCTGAGCAGGAAAAGCGCCGCCGCGAAGAGGCGCTGGCCCAGGCCACCGGCTTGCGCGTGCTCAAAGCCATCGGCGACGCGGTTCCCGTTCGGCTGATGAAACGCGACCTGCTGTTTGTTGTGTCACTCCTTTCCGCGATGCTGGACGAGCGAAAGGTTGCCGTCCTCATCAGGCAGCACCGCATGGGCAAGCCCAAGGACCGCGAGACCCCGGCGAAACTGCTGGCGGCCTTTCTACCCAAGGCGGAGGAAAGCACACTCGGCCGCATTTTGGTGGAGACGGTCATTCTCCTGTCCATGCACAAGGAGACCGACGCCGCGCGGATTCTCCGCGAGGTAGCGCCGGTTTACAAGGTGAACGTTGACGCCATTTCCTCGCAGGTCAAGCAGGAATTTGCTGCGAAGGAGAAATCCAAGAATGCGAAGAAGGCCGCACCCAAAGCGCAGCCGAAGTGCGGCAAGAAGGCAGCGGCTTAACCGTCAATCAATCACAGCATCTCGCGGAGCCGGCACGACCGGCTCCGCATTTTCGTTTCCGGTGCGCGTTTACCCGCCCTCACTCGATGCCCGCGAACGCGGGCGACCACACTGACCCACCCGACGCGCATGCGGCGAAGCCTTCGCAGAAGGCCGTCGCGGGAAATACGCACCGAAAGAGAGTGAACAAACAAGGTTCGGCATCAGGTTCAGCTACGCCGCGATTCGAAGCAGGGTCACATCAGGGGTGGTATTGGATAGCCCCGGTCCGCCCGCGGGTCGACTGAATGTCTTGCTCACGTATGGGACGCTCAAAGAAGTCCCGGAAGATCCGGGTGAGGGCTGGGCCGAACTCGCCGAGCGCTTTTCTTTATCGTTGGGCAGCGAGCTGTACTGCGGTGGTAATTGGTTTCTCACACGAAGCACACTCTGCGAGAACAGTCGTGCACTCGGAGTGGAAACTAATTCATGTGATATTCGCGACTTATCGCAGAGTCTTGCAAAGTTATGCACAGGGAATCCGGCAATCAACGAAAAAATCGCTTGACATTCTACGCGAAAATGCTCAGAGTGTTCGGCAGCAGTTCAGCTTTAAGATTCAATAGCACTCCTTTTCCCCAGACCCTGCGAAAAGTTTGTAGGTTTTTTGTAGCCTTTATGCGTGCGGGGCGCTGGGTACTGGACTCTCGCGTTTCCTCAAATTTCCGCGCAAATTCTATTCTGAACCGCTGAAGGATTGTCCGTGTGTTTGTCGGCACTTCTGCGGCCGCGTTCTATTGCGAGCGGAAAGGTGTTTTGTGGGCCTGAGACATACATCACGCATCGGGGTCATTATCATCATCGCTGCTCTGATGGCAGCAACGGCGGAGGCATGGCCCCATCGGAAGGCGAAAAAGGCGCAGGCGCGATTTCTCGCGACGAGTACTTTAATTCGCGGCACCTGGGGTGAGAACGAAGATACATATCTTGCGCAACTCGTCCTACCCAGGCAGAATGAGGCGGTCTTGGTACGCTTGGTTGACACCTATCCGAATGAGGCTCCGCCGCTCTCTTACTCAACGTTGACCTCAAATTCGGGAACGCTTCTGCGCGTGAAGCGCGATCGAGGATGCGACCGGCCATTCGGGGAAATTCTCTTGCGAGCAGCGCCAGGCGACCTGATCGCGATCCTGCCTGAGCGGCTCAGTTACCGCCCGCCACTCGAATATACGCCAGCAAACGAAACAATCGTGCCTTGCTATCGAACCGTTCGGTGATGACAATGACGCAACGCGAAATCATCCACATCGGAGACTCCCGATGGTCTCCTGCACAGATGAACTGGAGGATCGTCGTGAGATATCTTGGTTCTTCACTATCGCGGAACTGGATTGCATATCTTGCTCTAATTCCGGTGCTGGGGCTTACCTCCTTCACATGGGCTCAGCAGGCAGGAGGTGGTTCCGGCGTTCAGTCGCCTGCCGCCGGTTCGTCGGGCTTAGAGAACACACCCATCGTCTCAGATTGGTCCGAGCATTACTTGGTCTTCCCCAATTTAGGAACCGCTCAGGCTGCTCTCCAGAACGGCACTTATGATCGGTGGCTGAGGATTACCGAAGACCCTCGGTACGTCATGGAGCAGAGGATGCGCACTGGATCGGGAGCCAGCCACGCAGTGGCGGCTGCGAATGCCGCTCTGTCCGCCAACCCGGTCGCAACTCCGCAATCCCAGCAGACGGCCGTGCCCACAGCGGTTCCAGATTACCCTGCGGGTCACCTGCCTCGCGGCCTCATGAAAGCCTTGGTGGCACCTCCATCCGCGGCCAGTTCAACCGGGAACGCCACTGCTTCCAGCGAAATTGCGACGGCCAGCAACTCACCGAGAGACTGGAGCGAAATGTTGGGCGCGAATGCCACGGTTGGATTGGGTAATTTTCCCGCCACTTCTGTCTTCACAGATGGCTCTCTGAGTTGCAGCGATGACTATGCTGTCTACGCCACAAGTCTTCCGGGATCTTCGTCGCAGGCAGACATCGCGGCCTTCAACGAACTCTACAGCGTCTGCAGCCCGCGCCCGTCGCCCTATTGGGCGTACAACACGGGGGGAACTGTTATCACGTCGGAATCTATTTCACTCGATAGCACCCAGATCGTATTCGTTCAGACGGACAATACCACTGGCGATGCCGACCTGGTTGTTTTGAAGTGGGCGCCATCGAGTGGTTCCGTTGCGAGCCCGGTTACATTGACTTCCAATAGCTCCTATCCGAGTTGCACCGCGCCTTGCATGATCAGCATTCCGTTCAGCGGAAGCGTGACGGACAGCATGTCGTCACCGTACGTGGATTACTCGACGGGGAACGTTTATGTGGGCGACGATGACGGAAACCTTCACCAATTCATCAACGTGTTCACGAGCACCACTCCTTCTGAAGCGACAAGTCCGTGGCCGGTAACCGTTAACCCATCGACGCAGGCGGCGATCTCCGAGACGGTCTATGACGACGGTTACGTCCTGGTAAGCGATTACCAGATTGATCCAGATCTGGATTGCGAATCGGGAGCTTGCGGCTACATGTACGCCGTCAATGCAAGCACCGGTGCGGTTACCCAATCGGCTCAACTGGATTACGAGTTTGGCATTTATGGTTTCACGCTAGACGGCGGGAATGGCTTGCTCTATGTCTCTGTGGGAGCAGATAACTCCACGAGTTGCTCGGCAGGTCCGTGCGCCGCCGTTTACCAGCTTGCAGAGAATTTCGGCGCTGGGTCTACAGGGCCCGAAGCAACGGTGGGCGCAGGAACAGAACCTCTTTTCAGCGGCGATTTCGACAACCAATACTGGTTGTCTGGCGCTCCAGCCACCGGGCATCTCTATATCGTCGGCGGCACCGGCCCAGAGAACAACACTCTTTACGCGATAACAATCGATAACAATGTGATGACATCAGGCGCGGCTACGGCAGGCCCTGAACTGGCAACCAATTACACCAACGGCTACTACGCAGCGGGGCTACCGATTACAGAGTACTGTAACGCCGGTGATGGTTCTTCCTGCACTTCCAGTGAAGGGACGGACTATCTTTTTATCGGCGTGTTGAGCTTCGGCGAACAGTTCTCATCAAACCCTTGTTCGAATCAGAGTCTGAGCAACGGCTGCATTATGAGTTTTACGGCTCCAGCGAGCGGCGTGATTTCAAGCAGCGCCACTCCGAACGCAACCTTGCCGGTTGCCGGCGGACCCAGTGGAGTCGTGATTGATTATTCGTCGAATATCTATTTCTCGACGCTCTATAACCAGACATGCGCAACTTCCGGAGGAACCGGCGGCTGTGCTGTATCGGCAACGCAATCAGGCTTACAGTGAGTTTCTTGCTTATAACCGAGGTGCGGGGCAAGAGGCAACCAACCCGCAAGACAAGATCAGCTCGACGAACTGCGGAAATCTGAAAGGAAGGTCCCCCATGCGGAAGTTTCTTGATCTCTGGAGCGGTGTCGCGCTACAACTTCTAGTTTCACTTCTTTTCATTGGCTTCTGTTCTCACAGCTACGGCGAGGCCTGCCAGTACCAGAACCCTCCAGGATTTCCGGGACCGATCAGTTCGATAAGCCCCAGCACCTGGTACGCCGGGCAGACGATTCAAGTAACCATCACCGGCAGCTTTCCTGGCGGTGACCAGCCTGGCTGCCAGATGAACGAAGGCGATCAGGTTTCGCAGGGCGTCACTTATTTTGATGGCTACGCCGAGCCCTACTACCCGTTCTACCCGGGCGTCACCATTGAAACAGATGGAAGCGGCTACGACTCCGGCACCTTCTCGCCGACGCAGGTGACACTCACCGTGCAGGTCGCTGAGAATGCTCCGTCCGGACCCGCCTACGTCGTACTGAGTTGCGACGGATGCAACGGTGGGACCGCCGGAGGCCCGGTTCAGATTGTTGGTTGGTCGAAAAACACCGGCGATCCCTGCTCGGACGGTGTCGGTGATCCGATCAGTGCTTGCTCCGGCGATGTATTTGAACAGGTCACCGACTACGAGACCGCCGGCCAGAATAAGCTGAGCTATATCCGCTATTACAACAGCCTTTCGGTTGCGGGAACCTACGCGCTGGATCTTGGCACGAATTGGCGTTCCAATTACGATCGTTATTTGCAGCTCATCTCCACCAGCCTGATCGTCGCGGAGCGACCCGACGGACAGCAGATTGACTTCTACAACAATGGAAGTGGGTGGACCTCCGACAGCGACGTCGATTACACGCTGACCCAGACCGGATCGACCTACACTCTGACGGACCACAACGGCACAACGGAAGTCTATGACAACTCATTTGGTTTCCTCCAGAGCGTTACGCTGCGCAACGGCTATGCGCAGACCATGACCTACAATTCAAATTACCAGCTTGCAAACGTCACAGACTCCTACGACCGCCAGCTCAACCTCACCTACTCCAACGGCACAGTTTCCACGGTCACGACCCCGGATGGTTCGGTCCTGACCTATGGATACAACAGCATCAATTATGCCAATGATCAGCTCGCCTCAGTCTCCTATTCGACGAGCCCTGCGACCAGCCAGCACTATCTTTACCAGAACGCGAGTCTTCCCTATGCATTGACAAGCATCCAGGATGAAAATGGAGCAACCTACGAAAGCTGGACGTACGATAGCCTGGGACGCGGACTCACGAGTCAAATGGGAAACGGGGCGAACCTGACTACCCTCACCTATAACGACACCAACAATTCGCGCACGGTGACCAATGCGCTCGGAGTGACCGACAGCTACACGCTGACTCTTCTTCAGAATGATTACAAGATTTCGAATGTTTCACGCGCCGCAACAAGCACCACGGCGGCGGCGACCGAAACGTTCAGCTTCGACTCGAATGGCTACTTAAGCGGCGAGACCGATTGGAACGGCAATCAAACCACCTATGTCAACGACAATCACGGCGATCCCACAACCATCAATGAGGCGGTCGGCAGCTCAGTGGCGCGCACAACCACGATTGCGTACGACCCGACGTGGGTCCAGTTGCCGGATACGATTACGACACCAGGCCTGACGACGGCCTTCACCTACGACAGCAGCGGCGAAGTGCTGACCAAGACGCTGACCGATACAACAACGCAATCCACGCCGTATTCGACCAACGGCTCTACGCGCGAATGGCAGTACACGTGGCAGAATTCCCTGCTCGCCACGGTGCAAAGCCCGCGCACCGACGTGGTCGAGAAGACCACGTACACTTACGATTCGACCGGTGCGCTAACGGGGATCACCAACCCGCTGAATCAACCTACGACTATCACCAGCCACACAGGTGGAGGGCTCCCGCTGACGGTTGTCGATCCAAACGGCGTGACTACCAATCTCACCTACGATCCGCGGCAACATCTTCTTACCAGCACGGTGATGACTTCTCGAGGCAACCGCACAACCACCTTCGGGTACGATGCGGCAGAGAATCTAACGAGTGTTACGCAGCCGGACGGTTCCAGTCTTTCGTACACCTACGACACGGCACATCGTCTAACAGCCATCACCGATTTGTTCGGCCAAAAGATTTTGTACACTCTTGATGCGCTTGGCGACCGTACGGCCACGAACATTCGGAACGCATCGAGCACGGTGACAAGCCAGCATTCCGATACGTTTGACGCGCTGGGGCGGATGTTGACGGATATCGGCGCGTCGAACCAGACCGTGTCCTTTACCTACGATGCAATGGGGAATATGGTCACGGCGACCGATCAGGCCAGCAACACGACCCAGCGCGCCTTCGACGCGCTGAACCGTCTCTACCAGATCACGGACCCGGCTAGCGGCATTACGACCACAAGCTATGATGCGCATGACCGTCCGCTCAGCGTTACTTCTGCTAACGGGGTCGCAACTGCCGACGTTTATGATGGATTCGGCGGCGTGATTCAGGAAGGCAACCCGAATACCGGGACGGCGGTCTATTACTATGACAGTACAGGCAATCGCATCAAGCGTGTTGCGGCCACCGGGGCAGTCACGCAGTACACCTACGATGCCCTGGACCGGGTTCTGACGATGACGTTCCCAGCCGACAGCGCGGAAAATGTAGCCTACACGTATGACCAAAGCGGGCACGGGTCCGGGATCGGAAGGCTGACTTCCGTTTCCGATGCCGCCGGAACCCTTTCCCGCAGCTACGACCAGTTGGGAAACCTGCTCACCGACGCCCGCACCACGAGCGCGGCGGTGCTAACGACCACATATACTTACGATCCCGCGAATCGAATTGCTTCGATCACGTATCCCTCGGGCACCGCGGTCACCTATACTCGCGACACGATGGGCCGGATCACTTCCGCCTCGGTCCAGCCCAGCGGGGGCACGAGTACGCTGGTTGCGTCCAGCGTCACCTATGAGCCGTTTGGTCCCGACACGGGATTCAGGTATGGCAGTGGGAGTTCAGAGGCGCGTGCGTTCGACCAGGACTATCGGATGACCAACATCACGGATCTTGGCGAGATTCGGCGTGGAGAGGCGCGCGTTCTAGAGAACCTGAGCTACGCCTACTATCCCACGAACCTTGTGCAGACGATCACCGATGCCGTGACCTCCACGAACAGCCAGAGCTTCGGCTACGACAACTTGCAGCGTCTGAGCCAGACGTCGGGCGGCTACGGAAGTTTTGGCTTTACGTATGATGGGGACGGCAATCAGTTGACCCAGGCCCTCGGCGCGACAACCACGAGCTACGGCTATGGAACAGGTAGCGATCTGCTCGCGACGATCAGCGTGGGAGGTGTCGAGACGCAGGCGATCGGCTACACCGCCGACGGCAGAATCGGCAGCCTGAATCCGGGCATCCAAGCGCCCGGTAGCCAGTACATCACCTCGCTCAGCTACAACCAGGATGCTCAGCTTTCGGCAGTGAACGCCGGCAGCGGAGCACTGGCAAGCTATACCTACGACGGGTTCGGACAGCGCCTGATCAAGACGGTCTCTGCTTCCTACGGAGAGATTTATCAATACGGCCAGAACGGAATGCTGCTGGAAGAGACCAACGCTTCCGGCGTGGCGCAGGCCGATTACATCTATCTCAATGGCCGCCCTGTGGCTGTGCTCAACGGCTCGACACTCTACTTCCTCCACGATGATCGTCTGGGAACTCCGCAGGTAGCGAGTGACGGCAGCCAGAACATTCAATGGCAGGCAACGTATCAGCCCTTCGGACAGGCATCTGTCAGCGGGACGATCACGCAGAACCTGCGTTTGCCGGGCCAGTACTTCGACGTTGAGAGCGGCTGGAACCACAATGGTTTCCGCGACTACCTGCCAGCATTAGGACGGTATGCCGAGCCCGACCCGCTGGGCAGTCTGGCCAGCGGGAACAATCTGTATACGTATGTGGCCGACGATCCCATCGATTTAATCGATCCGCTTGGATTATGCCCAACCTGCCATGTTTCGCTTCCTAGCGGTCAACAGTTGACTATGGTCTATACCCTCATGGGTGAACAGACTCCTGAGTCTGCTGTTGGAACACAACGATATGGTGACGATCAATCTGGAGGTAATCCAGGTTTGCCAAATGGTCCAACAATCACCGACGAGACGTTAGATCTCGAAGCACATGTAATGGCTGGCACGATGCTTAACCTCGGCAATATCGGTAATGCAGGGACCTATAGGGGGCTTCCGCAGGGGATAAATAAAACCAACGCTGCGCTGAAATCACCGAGTGGCAGTCCAGGGTGCACACAACTAATGAGAGATATTGATGCTGCGCAACATCCAACTGACACGAATTTCAATCACTGGAAGACGACCAAACAAGGCAATTGGGTCCGGTCCCTCAATGGCGGTTCTCGCATCGCGCAGAACGATTTCTATATCGGAGATAAATGACATGTTTAAGATCATTAGTCTCAGCGTCATTCTTGGCCTAGGAGTTATACCATGCTGCGTGTTAAGCGCCTCAACACAGCTCAACACAAACGCAAGCGCGATTCAGTGGCTCGGAGCCTTGCCTCAGGACGAATTCTATTCCGCGCGATTTCTCGCGATAGAAGAGGATAATGGGATCTTAGTTACCAGAAGCACAATTCTTGTTTCGAAAGACGGCGGGGTGAATTGGAGCGTCGAAGCGCACGTGAGAGGGCAAGAATCCCTGCATGGCATTATCGGCGCATGGCGATCCTCTCCTGACGATCTCTATCTTCTCTCGGACTCTAAATCGATTGAAACAACTGGTGTTGGTCTTCCAGTCACACTGATTCCGGCCAATGTAGGCAGCCGATCTTTTATGGATATTACTGGCAATTCCAGGGCACACACTGTCATCGCGGTAGGATCTGATAGTACCCCGGTGAGCAAGGATCGTTTCGCGCAGCTCCCGCATTACGCCCAAGGTGCCGATGCAAATTCACCCAGTATGTCGGTTCCGATCATCGCCTTAAGCAATGATCATGGAAGAACTTGGGAATTAGTTAATTTGCCAAAGGCTATCGGTTATCTGGATGGGGTAAAGGAATCTGCTCAGAATGTAGTTGCCTGGGGGCCCTACGCCATTTATGCATCTACGGACAGAGGCAAATCTTGGAATCTCATGACCATGGACGTACCCGATGACGAAGAGGATTCCTATCCAGTGTCCGCTAGCATTATCGGCGACCAACTTTACGTCAGTTTAACAAATGGGCGGATCCTCGCCGGGACGATTACTGATCACAAGTTGTCGGCCGTTGCTCATTTATCCCGTGCACTTAGTAATTTGACGTTTTTTGACGCTTGCACGGGATTTGGAGTCTCGTCCGAGGACAGGCCAAAGGCTCATCAGGAGGAAGACGTCTTAATGGAAACACAGGACGGAGGCAAGACTTGGAATTCAGTGGTTCATACAAGGAGGATAGTCGCCTTAGCAGCTGACGACACTGAATTGTATGGAGCGAGCTTCGATCGGATATTTCGGATTCAGGTAGATGGAGGTGCACGTTCCGCTGGTTGCGGGCGCTGAATTGACCGGTGTCGTAGTGAGTTTCTTGGGGACAAGGCAGCTGCGGAGTTGCGGCAGGGGTCGGCCTGCTGGAAGAGACCAATACTTCCTGCGTGGCGCACGCCGACTACAGTCTTTCGTACACCTACGACACGGCACATCGTCTAACAGCCATCACCGATTTGTTCGGCCAAAAGATTTTGTACGCTCTTGATGCCTTTGGCGACCGCACGGCCACCAACGTTCGGAACGCATCGAACACGCTGACAAGCCAGCATTCGAACACCTTTGACGCGCTGGGGCGGATGTTGACGGATATCGGCGCATCGAACCAGACCGCGTCCTTTACCTACGACGCAATGGGGAATATGGTCACGGCGACCGATCAGGCCAGCAACACGACCCAGCGCGCCTTCGACGCGCTGAACCGTCTCTACCAGATCACGGACCCGGCTAGCGGCATTACGACCACAAGCTATGATG
>Ga0335074_10006381_pt1 | contig 16358 bp, 8 predicted proteins | sample Lox_Sample_23_FD_206715 | JGI IMG/M metagenome (GOLD analysis project Ga0335074, IMG submission 206715) | Soil microbial communities from Loxahatchee National Wildlife Refuge, Florida, United States - Lox_Sample_2.3 | ecosystem: Environmental > Terrestrial > Soil > Wetlands | place: USA: Florida...
GCTGCTGCCGCGGTCGGCGACGGGCGAGCGGATGAATCCGTACAACTCGCTGTGGACGGGGATCAGGAAGGGCGACGGCCCGCAGCATTTTCATGTGGTGCTGCTGGACAACGGGCGGACGGGGATCCTGGCCGACGCGGAGGCGCGGCAGACGCTGCACTGCATTCGCTGCGGGGCGTGCCTGAATATCTGTCCTGTATACCGGCAAACGGGGGGACACGCGTACGGGTCAAGCTACTCGGGGCCGATCGGGGCGATTGTGACACCGCAGTTGTTACAAATGCGGCAGGGCCAGACACTGCCCTATGCTTCGTCGCTGTGCGGGGCGTGCTACGAAGTGTGCCCGGTGAAGATCGATATTCCGGAGGTGCTGATTCATTTGCGGGGGCGCGTGGTGCGCGAGCAGAAGAGTGCGCTGGATGCGGAAGTGCTGGCCATGAAGACGGCGGCAGCGATTTTTACAAGCCGGAGACGCTACGAGGCGGCGCAGCGGCTGGGACGGCTGGCGCAGTGGCCGCTGGTGCGGAACGGGTGGATGGGGAATTTGCCGGGGATGCTGGGGAACTGGACGCGGGTGCGCGATCTGCGGGCGCTGCCGAAGCAGACGTTCCGGGAGTGGTGGAAGGAAAGAGCGACGAGTGCGCCGAACGCACCTGCTCCAAGGCCGCTGCGTGCGGCACGCAAGCTCGCCGAAGGGGACACCTATGATTGACGCTCGCACAGCGATGCTGGAGCGGATACGCGCGGGTCTGGGGAAGGGCGAAGGCGACGGCACGAGCGGGGGTGCAAAGGGCGCGGGCGCAGAATACGCCGCGATTCCGCGGGAATACATTCGACGCGGGAAGCTCGATCGGGAAGGAGTTCTGGAGGTGTTTCTCGAGGGGCTGCGCGACTACGACACGCACGTGGTGGAGACGGAGGCAGCCGGGATTGCCGCAACGATTGGCGGAGTGCTGAGTGGGCATGGGCAGAAGAAGGTGATCGTGGCGGAGGGATTTCCGGCGGAGTTGTTGCCGGGCGATTTCAGGTTTTCTGCAGAAAGCGAGGCCGGCGTTCAACAACTGAACGAGTGCGACGGAGTGATCACAACGTGCACGGTGGCGATTGCGTTCACGGGGAGCATTGTGCTGACGCACGGAGCGGGAGAAGGTGCGCGGCGGCTGACGCTGGTGCCGGATCGGCATCTCTGCGTGGTGCGAGCGGAGCAGGTGGTGGAAACGGTGCCGGAGGCATTCGCGCGGCTGGGAGCCTTTGCGACGCGGCCGCTGACGTTCATTTCGGGGCCGTCGGCGACGGCGGATATCGAGATGACGCGAATCCGCGGGGTGCACGGGCCGCGATTTCTGGATGTTGTGCTGGTGCGGTGAGGGGCACGAAGGTAACGGAGAGGGTCGTCATCATGTTGATATTTCGATGGAGGAGTGACCATCGTACCGGGACGAAACTTCTTTGCTAACGCCTGTATTCACTGTCACATGCAAAAATGTAACCGGGCTGTTATGCTCTGTGGTTCCCGTGGTACAGTTCCTGAGCGCGCTCGGGTCACCGAACGCGGAGAACTAAACCAACTTTCGAGGGAGGTTGTGTGCCGGTCAACGCCTGGGTATGGTTTTTTCTTGCCGTGAGCGCCTTTTCGCTCATGGTGGCGCGGTTGTTTACGAGGGGGCGGATGAAAAGCAATTTCTTTTCGGGGCGCTGGGCGAGGTTCGCCGGCGTGATGGCCACACTGATCCTGCTGGGCCAGGGCGCAGCGTTTGCAGCGCCTGAGCAACCGGGCGGCGAAGCCAACCTGCAGCTTCCGGATTTGAGCCAGGTTCACTATTGGGGATTGAACGGCCACAGCCTTCTGCTGTTCGGGCCTCTGGCCTGCATTCTGGGCATGGTTTTCGGCCTCTTCATGTACGTTCACCTGAAGGGACTGCCGGCGCACCGCGCGATGAAAGAGGTGTCGCAGCTGATCTGGGAGACCTGCAAGACGTATCTGCTCCACCAGGGGAAGTTCCTGCTGCTGCTGTGGTCGTTCATCGCGGTTGTGATTCTGGCATATTTCGCGGTGCTGCTGCACTTCAGCGCGGTCCGGGTGATCATCATCCTCGCGTTCAGCGTGCTGGGGATGGCGGGCAGCTATGGCGTGGCATGGTTCGGCATCCGGGTGAATACGCTGGCGAACTCGCGGTCGGCGTGGGCATCGCTGGGCGGGAATCCGTATCGCGCCTTCAGTGTTCCGCTGAAGTCGGGCATGAGCATCGGGATGATGCTGATCTCCGTTGAACTGCTGATGATGTTCAGCATCATTCTGTTCGTACCAGGGGACTATGCCGGGCCGTGTTTCATCGGCTTTGCGATCGGCGAATCGCTGGGCGCCGCCGTGCTTCGCCTGGCGGGCGGCATTTTCACCAAGATCGCCGACATCGGCGCCGACCTGATGAAGATCGTCTTCCATGTGAAAGAAGACGACGCGCGGAACCCGGGCGTGATTGCCGACTGCACCGGCGACAATGCCGGCGATTCGGTGGGTCCGACGGCGGACGGCTTCGAGACTTATGGCGTGGTGCAGGTGGCGCTGATTGCCTTCATTCTGCTGGCGGTCAGCCCAAGTGTTTTCCTGCCTCACGGAGTCGTCCTGAGTGATCCACATGCTGGACAGGTGCTTGCGACCGCTGCGCAGGTGGCGAGCGCGAAGGTGGCATCTGCGACGGCCCAAATCCAACTCCTGATATGGCTGTTTGCGGTGCGCGTGGCCATGCTGGTGGCTGCCGTTGCGGGCTATTACATTAACGGGCTGATTGCCAAAGCGCGGTTCGGCAAAGCGGAGCAGTTTAACTTCGAAGCGCCGCTGACTTCGCTGGTCTGGATCACTTCCCTGGTCACCATCGTCGTAACCTATCCGGTCACCTATGCGCTGCTTTCGACCTTGGGTGGCGACCCGACCCTGTGGTGGAAACTGGCGACGATTACTTCGTGCGGAACGGTAGCGGGCGCTCTGATTCCGGAACTGGTGAAGGTATTTACATCCACCGAAGCCCGCCACGTGAAAGAGGTGGTGGCGTCGGCGAAAGAGGGCGGAGCCGCTCTGGGTCTGCTCTCGGGCTTTGTTTCGGGGAATTATTCCGCCTACTACCTGGGGCTGGCGGTCATCCTTTTGATGTCCATCGGATACGGGGTGAGCACCCTGGGATTCGACAACGTGATTCTGGCAGCGCCGATGTTTGCCTTTGGCCTGGTGGCTTTCGGCTTCCTGGGCATGGGGCCGGTGACCATTGCGGTCGATTCGTTTGGACCGGTGACGGACAACGCGCAGTCCATCTACGAGCTTTCGCTGATCGAGAACGAGCCGGACGTGCCTGCCGAAGTGAAGAAGCAGTACGGCGTGAGCGTAGATTTCGAGCGCGCCAAGAGGATGCTGGAAGCGGCTGACGGTGCGGGGAATACGTTCAAAGCCAGCGCTAAGCCGGTGCTGATCGGCACGGCGGTGGTGGGCGCGACGACCCTGATCTTCGCCACGATTATGGCGCTGACCAACTCCCTCACCGCTAACGTGGACAAGCTCTCGCTTCTGCACGCTCCCTTTCTGCTCGGCCTGATCACCGGGGGGGCGATCATTTACTGGTTCAGCGGAGCCGCCACCCAGGCGGTGACCACCGGCGCCTACCGGGCGGTGGAATTCATCAAGAGAAACATGAAAATCGAAGGGGCGGAGAAAGCCTCCACCGAAGACAGCAAGAAGGTGGTGGCCATCTGCACGCGCTACGCGCAAAGCGGGATGCTGACCATCTTCATCTCGCTGTTTTTTGCCGCGCTGGCGTTTGCTTTTCTGGATCCGTTCTTCTTCATCGGTTATCTGATTTCGATTGCCATGTTCGGGCTCTATCAGGCGATCTTTATGGCCAACGCCGGAGGGGCGTGGGACAACGCCAAGAAGATCGTCGAAGTCGAATTGCATGAAAAAGGAACGCCGCTGCATGAGGCGACGGTGGTGGGCGACCTGGTGGGCGATCCCTTCAAGGACACCGCTTCCGTGGCGCTCAACCCGGTCATCAAATTCACGACGCTCTTTGGCCTGCTCGCTGTCGAGTTAGCGGTGAAACTGTCGGTGACCAGCCCGATGCTGACGCACGTGCTGGCGGCGGTGTTCTTCCTCCTGTCGTTCTTCTTCGTCTACCGCTCGTTTTACGGCATGCGCATCGCCAGCGACCGGGCTTAAAGGGAGCCTGGTTGCCGGGGCGATTTTTCGTGGGAAACGGAAGCACCGGAAACCAGGGGAGACCGCAGTCAGGCGGCTTTCCTGCCTTCGCTTTTCCCGGGTGATGCGGCTGATGGCGTGGACACCTGAACCGCGGGTCCCTGATACCCTCAAAACATGATCAAGGGCCTCACGATCCTGCGCTCCGTGCACTCAGCGGCTCAGTTTGACGAGCTGGTGAGTTTTTTTTCCGCACTGGGCTTTGAGGCGGGGCGCGGGTGGGACGAGCCTCCCCGGCGTGAGGGTGCGGCCAGCAAGGGGCGCCCTTTTCTTGCGCCGTTGGGCAATCTGGAGTTCATCGATGGCATCCTTCCCACGCTGACGACCGATTTACTGGTCGAAGTGACCGTGCTCGACGAAGTGCATGAGGTGGCGCGGCGCTGGCTGGGGTCGCGGGATAGCGGCAACGGGGCCGGGGCACGCATCACGGCGATTGAGGACACACACTGGAAGTCGCGGCTGTTCACGGTGGAGCCGGTCGAGGGCTTCTCGGTCGCCTTCTGGGAGTGGCGGGATCCGCTGCGCGGCAAAGCTTTGGCGCTCGAGGGCGATCTGAGTGCGGAGGGCATGAAGTTCGCAATTGTGGTGGCGCGCTGGAACGCTGTGATCACCGAGCGGCTGCTGCAAGGGGCGCTGGATGGATTGCTGCGGAGCGGCGCGCGGCGAGAGCAGATCGAGATCGCGCGAGTGCCCGGGTCGTGGGAGATTCCGGCGGCGGCCCGCAAGCTGGCCGAGACGGGCCGGTTTGACGCTGTGATTCCGCTGGGCTGCCTGATTCGCGGAGAGACGGCGCACTACGAGGCGATTTACAACGAGGTAGCGCGCGGGATCGGGCAGTCGCAGCAGGAGACTGGCATTCCGCACGCTTTTGGTGTGCTCACCTGCGAGACGCTGGAGCAGGCGCTGGATCGGGCGGGCCTGAAGAGCGGCAACAAGGGGTTCGAAGCGGCGGCGGCAGCCATTGAAATGGTCTCGCTGCAGCGGAAGATTGCGGAGCGAGCGCCGGAGCCGCGGAGATGACGCTGGTTGGCAAGCGCCGAAAATCCCGGGAGCTGGCGATGCAGATGTTGTTCCAGGCGGATCTGGGAGGGCAAAGCGCGGATGAGGTCCGCAAGACGTTCTGGCAGGCGCGGGAGGAGTTGGATCCCGGCACGCGCGGGTTTGCAGAGGATTTGTTTCGGGTAGCGCTGGAGCGGCAGGCGGAGATCGACGCGCTGCTGGAGCAGTATTCGAAGAACTGGCGTGTGAGCCGGATGCCGGCGGTCGATCGGAATCTGCTGCGGATGGCAGTGGCGGAGCTGATCGGCTTTCGGGGAACGCCGGCGCCGATCGTGATCGACGAGGCGCTGGAGATTGGGCGCCGCTACTCGGCTCCGGAGTCGATCGACTTTCTCAATGGCGTGCTCGATGCCATCGCCCGGAGCCGGCAGTGAGCGGGTTCGATGGCCTGGGGCACTGCGGTATTCTGACGGCGCTGCGATGAAGCTGCTGGCCTGGCTGCTGGAGACATTTATCACCACGTTCGGCATCACGCGTCCGCGCCCGGAGCAGGAGCGAACGGCGCAGTTGCTGATCGGGGGATTCCTGCTGGCCTGCATTCTGGTGGTGGCGGGGGTGACGATTTTTCTGCTGGTGGAGATACGCGCTCCGCACTAGAGAGGCGGGTGCGGAATAGACCTGGTGACCCCGGCGGGAAGACTCGAACTTGAGGCGGATTGCGGGCGTGAGCGCAGCGGGAGCCCGCAGCCGAAATCGTGAGCGAACCCGAAGGATCTCCTGGCTCGGCTCCTCAGGAAATCATGGTGACCCCGGGAAGACTCGAACTTCCGACACGCAGTTTAGGAAACTGCTGCTCTATCCACCTGAGCTACGGGGCCACTTTTATAATCACTAACATACTGCTGAGAACCGAGAACATGAAACCACATTAAACCACAGTGATGATCCGAGCCGTTCCGATAGCAGCGTGAGGCAACAGTATGAAGACGGACAGAACACTGAATGGCTCGTCTCCTCGAGAATCACGGGAGGCCGCAAAGCGCCTCAATGCTGGTTCAGAAGCGCGTCAAGCCCGCGGCGGAGCGGGTCGAACTCGGCCCTGAGTCGTGGCTCACAGCCGTGGTGGTGGTCGCGGCTCACGTATTGAGAGTCAGATCGATGCACTATCCCCCGCTGAGACTCAGCGGAATTCCACCGTCATTCTCGACGTACAGGTTGGGGAGGCGGCGACGGTGAGGTCCGGCGCCGACAGATTAGTCGTGGACGTCGCCGAACGGGCAAATGCGAGCAGAAGCATGAAGACAGCCAACTCAACTCCGCCCGTGAATCCAGGCGGCCCGCCTGAGCCCAGCGCCGCCTGGTTCAGGCGGCGACCTTATGGAGATAGTGGAGCTATCTGCCAGCTGGTGGAGAGGGTGCCGAGATCGGTGCCGCTGGTGATTGCGGTTCCGTTCATGAGCCAGATGTCGACCTCTCCAGTCGTGGTGTTCTGCCACAGGATGTCGCTCTTGCCGTCGCCGTTGAAATCGCCTGCGCCGGCAATGGTCCAGTTGGTGGAGATAGTGCCGAGATCGGTGCCGCTGGTGATCGAAGTGCCGTTCATCAGCCACATGTCGAGCTCCCCGGTGGTGTTATTCCGCCACAGGATGTCGCTCTTGCCATCGCCATTGAAGTCGCCAATGCCGGCAATGCTCCAGTTGGTCGGGATGATGCCGAGATCCGCGCCTCTCGTAATCGATGTGCCGTTCATCAGCCAGACGTCGAGCTCTCCGGTGCTGGTGTTGCGCCACAGGATGTCGGCTTTGCCGTCCCCGTTGAAGTCGCCGATACCGGCAATGCTCCAGGCAGTGGAGATGACGCCGAGATCGGTGCCGCTGGCGATCGAGGTCCCGTTCATGATCCAGAGGTCAACCTCTCCGGTGCTGCTGTTGCGCCACAGGATGTCGGCTTTGCCGTCCCCACTGAAGTCGCCAACGCCGGCAACGCTCCAGACGGTGGAGACGGCGCCGAGATCGGTACCGCTCATGATCGAGATGCCGTTCATGAGCCAGAGGTCGGTCTCCCCGGTGCTGCTGTTCCGCCACAGGATGTCGGCTTTGCCATCCCCATTGAAGTCGCCGATGCCGGCGACGCTCCAGGTGGTGGAGACGGTCCCGAGATCGGTGCCACTCATGATCGAGATGCCGTTCATGAGCCAGAGGTCGGTCTCCCCGGTGGTGCTGTTGCGCCACAGGATGTCACTCTTGCAGTCGCCGTTGAAGTCGTCAACCGCGGCAAAGGACTCCGGATTGGGGTTCGGATTCGGGTTCGGAGTCGTGCAGGCTCCAATCGCCTCAACCACAGTCACGGGAGCCGTTCCGGTGGCGCTGGTGTAGATGGAGGAGCTTCCGGAGTCGGGTGTATAAGTCGCCGTTAGTGTGTCGTCACCCACGGCCAATTTCCCGGCTGCAATGTTGATGGTCGCTGAGCCGGCGCTCAGTGTCGTGGCTCCCGAATTGTAACTGCCGCTGCTCAGAACGACGGAGCCGGTGGGGGGCGGATTGCCGCTACCGCCGCTGACCGTCACGGTCACCTGATCCGACTGCGCCGTGGTGATGCTCGAGGAGGACGGTGTCACCGTGACTGTCGGCGTGATCAGCGTCCCAGCCACTCCGGTACCGCTCAGCCCGATACTCTGCGTGGCGTTAAGGTTCAGGTTGTCATCAGCGACCACGACTGTTCCTGTGATCGTCCCCGCGGCCGTCGGGATGAAGTCCACCGCCAGGTTGCAGCTGGCCCCAGCGGCCAGGGTGCCGACTGAAGACGAGGTCAGGACCTCGGGACAGGTCGTCGATGCGTCCAGAGCGAAGTTGGCGGAGACGCTGGGATTCTCGCCGGCCCCCGGGACCGGGAAGGTCAGCGCCGCGTTGCCGATGTTCCTGAGCACCACGGTCTGCGGGCTGTCGCTGCTTTCGGAGCCAATATTCGTCGTGGCAAAACTCAGGCTGGACGGCGTGGTGAGGAGCAGTTCCTCGATCCGATAGTAGCCGTAATCGGTGAAATAGACGTTGCCGCTCCCGTCCAGCGCTACCCCGCTAGCTTCGTCTAAACCGCTGACCAGCGTCGTGACGCAACTCTGCGCGGTGCAGCCGGCGGGCATCTCCTTTACCAGGCCGCCGGAGAAATCGGCAACATAAACGTTGCCGCTCCCGTCGACCGCTACGCCGACGGGGATGCCGAAACTGTAGCCGCCGCCCAGTGTTGTCACACAACTGGAAGAGGTGCAGCCAGGGGGCATCTCCTTCACCAGGTTGACGTTTACATCTGCGACATAGACGTCGCCGCTTCCGTCCACCGCGACACCCTGGGGATAGGCGAAGCCGCCGCCCAGGGTGGTGACGCAACTGGAGGAAACACAGCGGGGGGGCATTTTCTTCACCCAGCCGGCGGAGGTGCCGGCATCGCCGATATAGACGTTCCCGCTCCCGTCCAGCGTCACCGCAACGGGGCCGGAGAAGCCGCCGCCCAGCGTCGTCACGCAGCTCGACGAAGCGCAACCGGAGGGCATCTCGTACACGGCGGCGTTATCCCAGTCGGCCATATAGACATTGCCGCTGCCGTCCACCGCCACGGGGCCGCCCAAGCCGCCGCCCAACGTCGTCACGCAACTTTGCGAAACGCAGCCGGGTGGCACCTTTTGCACTCCGTAATAATCGGCAACATAGATGTTGCCGCTCCCGTCCACCGCCACGCCCTGGGCATAGGGGAAGTAGCCGCCACCACCCAGCGTTGTGATGGTCGTGTTGCTTGGGAACGTAAGCTGCGGCCCCCGGCCGGTTGCGTAGATATAGGCGGTCGCGATCACCGTGCCGGAGCCATTGAGCAGATTCACAGCCCCATAACGCGGGCCGGCGTACTTCGGAGTAATTGTTACGTTCATCGTGCAGCTATAGCCTTCCAAATACACATGGCTGGCCCCGTTCGTATCGCAGCTCCCGGTGCCGACATCGGCAAAGTCCAGCCCCTGAGCGCCCTGGGTCAGGACGGACGCGGTGATTCCACTGTAATAGCCAGTGAAAGTGAAGTAGAGCGTCAGCGCCGGCCCGGCAGCCCCGACCGCAACGGTACCGAAGTTCACGCCGTGGGGCATGATCTCTTTCACCGCGGTGTTCGCGGTATCGGCGACATAGACGTTGCCGCTCCCATCCACCGCCACACTCACGGGATAGTCGAAGCCGCCGCCGAGCGTCGTCGCGCAGTTTTCCGAAAAGCAGCCGGCGGGTATCTCCTCGACCACATTGCCGGCTGAGGCGGCGACGTAGAGGTTGCCGCTCCTATCCACCGCAACGCCATAGGGAATGCTGAAACCACCCAGCGTTGTGACGCAACTGGAGGAAGCGCAGCCGGGGGGCATCTCCATTACCAGGCTGTTGCCGGCATCGGCGACGTAGATGTTGCCGCCCCCATCCACCGCCACGCCGGCCGGATCGATGAAGCCGCCGCCCAGCGTCGTGATGGTGCAAGCATGGTTGGCGTAGTTCGTAGAAGTGCAGCCAGGGGGCATCTCTTCGACGGCGTTGTTGAAGGCATCGACGACATAGACGTTGCCGGTGCCGTCCACCGCCACGCCGCTGGGGAGGCTGAACCCGCCGCCCAGGGTTGTGACGCAACTGGACGAGGCACACCCCGGAGGCATCTCGTATACCGCGAGGTTGGCGTTATCGGTGACATAGACGTCGCCGAGTGCGTCCACAGCCACGCCAAAGGGCTGGTTGAAGCCGCCACCCAACACCGTGACGCAACTGGGAGAGGCACAGCCCGGGGGAACCTCCTTCACAGCGCCGTTGTCGGAATCGGCTACATAGACGTTGCCGTGTCCATCCACCGCGACGCCGTACGGATAGCTGAATCCACCGCCCAGGGTCGTCACTGCGCCGGCGAAATACGCTGTCTGGGCGTGGAGCGGAGAGACAGCCAGGGTGCCTGGCAGAAGCATGCCCACCAGGAACAGGCCCAGGAGATGCCGAGTTTCCGGCTTTTTTCTGCCAAAGAATGCATTCGAAGGAGTTGCCGATTGCGGCCAAGCGAAGGACAAACGCACAACCAATCCGGAGCCCACAGCAAATTTCTCCTTGATACCAGCTCGCCCGATCAGGGGTAAGAAGCGGTCACAGAGCAAATCACCGATTGGCGCCTTCGGCAGGGGGACGGCGGCAGCACCAGGAAGTGGGAAGCAGAGAACCGGCGGTCAGTCGTTCTCGCTCGCTCGAGTCTGAGCGAGAAAATATCGACCCATCTCAAGATAAGGATCTGAGACCCACAATCATGCTTGACGCAAAGGAAATCGTCAAGGAGTATCTTTGGCCTGGTGCGTTAAAGTATCCGCTCACTAAGTTACTCGGTTATCCGGGTAAATAGACGGCTTGAAAATCACTTCATGGCGCAATTTGATGAGGCGGGTTTCTGGTTGGTGGTGTGAACTGGCTCCGGCTCCTGCTGCAGCCCCTGTACGACAGATCCCGGTACGACGGATCCACGTGCGCCGCATCGTCCGATCCTGTCCACCTCCACACAGGATCTGGCACTGCGACGCATGCTGAGCCCCGGGTAGCGCTCCCTCCGAAGACGAGAAGCAGACGGGCTGCCATTGCCGGAAACCGTTGCCCCTCCTGCCTCTTCTGGAGCGATGACAAAAGTGCAATGTTGCCGTCACGCTGCCGTGCGGCAGGCGCTCTTATCTTCGCTCCCGTGGCGTAGTTCTGCAGCGCCGACTCGTTCTGAGCGCGTTAACGTTCTCGCAAAAGACTCCCGGCCTCGATGTGCCCGGAACGGTTGTCGTCCCTCTGGATCGCTCACCGATGCCTGGGCTGTACCGACAAATTCAAGGAGGAACGTTCGATGTCCCGAATAACGTCTCACCACTCTTCTCCCATCAACCGTCTGCTTCCGCTCGCCAGCTTGCTGGCGTTAGGGCTGAGCGTTCCGGCGCTGGCCCAGTCGGTACCGTTCCCAACCTACACGCCCGGACAGAGCACGAGTGCGACCACCGGCCCGACTTACGCGCAGCCCCTGGCCAATCCCTGGGTCATCAGCGATGGCGCGATCCTCACCCCCGCCGGCACCCAGGTCTATCTCGGCATCACCACCCGCGCCAAGGCCATCGCATTGAATCCCACCGGCAATCACACCGCCGCCGTCCTGCAGATGGGCGCCCCTCAGGCAGTCACCATCTTCAACACCCAGACCGGCGCCGTTATACAGACCTACAGCGTGCCGTACACGAACTCCAAAGGCACGATCAGCTACGACTCCGACGGCAGCACCACCGGCATCGCCTATTCGCCCGACGGCAAATATCTGTTGTTCAGCCAGGACGGCAACAGCTTCTACGACAGCTTCGCGCAGAGAGGATTCGTTGGCATTGCCAGCGTCGATGCAGCGACGGGTAAGCTCTCGAACTATGCTCAGGTCAGCGTTCCGATGGACGTGAACGCCAGCTACGCCCTCAGCACCGTGACCTGTTTCTCCAACAGTCCGGGCGGAACGAACGGCAGCTTCAATATCCCGTGCGGCCAGACTGTCTCGCTCTTCTCCGATGGCGTACTGACCTCCTATCCCATGGGTGTCGCCGTCTCGTCCGACGCCAAAACCGCTTACGTCGTGCTCGACAACAACGACACGCTGACCAAAATCGACCTGACTGCTTCAAAACCGGTCGAGGGCCCGGAGATCCGCGTCGGCAATGTTCCCCACAGCGTCGTGATCTCCCGCGATGGCTCCACCGCCTACGTGTCCAACGAGGCCGGCCGGGCGGCCACAGCGAACGACTTCCAGGAATACTCCAACGGCACCCCGGTAGTGGCCCAATATCCCACCGGCAGCGTGGTTCGCGGAACCGTTTCCGTCGTCGACCTCGCCTCGTTTAAGGTCACCGCCACCATTCGGACCGGTCATCATCCGACCGGGATGGCGCTGTGGCGCAACAAGCTTCTGGTCGCCAATACCTACGACGACACCCTCTCGGTCATCGATACCAGCAGCAACACGGTCACCCGGACCATCAGTCTCGGCTTGCCGGTCGCCGTACCCGGCGAAGGGAAATCGGCTTACGGTGCGGGTCCGAACTCGATCGCCGTCGATGAAGGCAGTGACCTTGCCTACGTCGCGCTGTACAACGCCAATGCGATTGCCGTCGTCGACCTGCGCGCAAACGCGTGGAGCCCGGTGAGGGGCATGATCCCCGTCGGCTATGCGCCGGCTTCGGTAGTGCTGGATGCGGCCGACGATGCGCTGCTGGTGGCCAACGACAAGGGCATCGGCACCACGGGCTTCGGGGTGGCAACTCCTCCGGCGAGCTCGCCCGAAAATTCCTACGCAACCTACTACACCGTCTCCAGCTTCAACACCCACCAGGATCTTGGAACCGTCAGCATCGTCCCCATTCCGAATTACGGCACACTGGCAGAGATGACCGAACAGGTCTTCCAGAACAACCACTGGGATCTGGCGGAAAACATCTGGTCTGCGGGAGGGGGCAACGGGTGGACAAGGCCGCGCGTGATCCCGGAGAGGATTGGCGATCCTTCAAAAATCAGGCACGTCTTCGTGATCATCCGTGAAAACCGCACTTACGATCAAATGCTTGGCGACGTTGTGGGCGGCAATGGCGATCCCGCTCTGGCGGTCTTCGGCGACAACTCGACCTACGCCGAATACCCCGTGGTAACGCCGAACGCCCACTCGCTGGTCGAGCGTTTCCCGCTCCTGGACAACTTCTACGACCCCAGCCGTCAGTCGGCCGACGGTCATAACTGGATCGTCCAGGCCATGGCGCCCTACGGCGACGACATCCAGTCCCCGGACTGGCTCCGCGACTATCCTTCCAATGGCGGCGATGCCATCGCTTATCAGAACAACGGCCATCTGTGGGATGCCGCGGCCCGCGCGGGCGTCAGCGTGAAGAACTATGGCGAGTACGTTGAATACAACACGTTCAGCGTACCGGGTTGCACTCCCAGCAACATGACTCTGGACAATACGTATTCCGGAACCAGCCCCTCGATGGCCCTGCCCTTTATCGTTTCCAACAGCTGCGAGCCGAGCTGGACCCAGTTTTATAACGACACACTGGAATACGAGGCTGGCAAGGAGTCGCAACTGCAGTACTACAACGATATCGGCTCGGTCACCCCGCTCCCGAGTCTGAACAAGATCACGATGCAGAACTACCCGCAGTTCGATCTGGGCATCCCCGACCAGTACCGGGTGGATGTCTGGCAGCAGGACTTCAACAAGGATGTGACGAACGGTACGCTGCCGCAGCTGGAATTCCTGTGGATCATGAGCGACCACACCACCGGGCCGCCGAACGCAACAGCCGAACAGGCCGATAACGATCTCGCCGTGGGGCGCGTTGTCGACATCATCAGCCACAGCAGTGTGTGGAAGGACTCGGCGATCTTCATCGAGGAAGACGATGCGCAGAATGGCGTGGACCATGTCGACGGTCACCGCAGTCCGGGTTATGTAGTCAGCCCTTACGTCCGTCAGAAGGTGAACTCCGATGGCACCGGCGCCGGCGTCACCGAAGACAGCACCTTCTACACCCAGGTCAACATGACGCGCACCATCGAGCAGATCCTGGGCATTACGCCCATGAACCAGAACGACCTGATCGCCTCACCGATGAAGACGGTCTTCACCGACAATCCGCCCTGGGAAAACTTCCTGCCCTGGGCGCATGTGCCGAATCAGGTCCCGCTGTGCTACGGCGTCGCGGGATACGTGGCTCCGGCCGACATCACCCCCGGCTTCAACACCTGCGGCACCGCAATGGCGGCCCTGCCCGACAGCCCGAAAGTCAAAGCTCTGCGGGCTGGCTGGCTCAAAATGAAGACGGAGGTTTTCGCTGCCAGGTATCACACTCCCGATTCTCTCGACCCGGACATGGTCAGCCATTTCGACTGGTACGAGGCCACCGGGTTTAAGGTCCCGTTCCCCGGCGAGAAGAAGGTTCGCCCGGCCAGCGACTTCAGGCGCCATGCGCTGGCCGCCACCAAAGACCTGGACGACTAAACAAGGCCTCCGGCCGCAAAGGCCCTCTCTCCGATCGCCGGGGAGGGGGCCAATTTTTTTGCAGGCGAAAATAGCCGCGGTGCGCGGCCTCATGCCTCCCGCGGAGCAGGACCGGGCAACTCGCCAGTCGGACATCTTCCAACGCTGGAGACTCCGCGTTTCGTGAAAACTTAATATCGGTGTGACGCGAACCTAACAAGACCAGCTTACAAATTCGTCATCTGCTTCCGGAGGGTTCGACTGTCCCGATGATTCTCGATCTGATCGGAACCGGAAGAGAGCTCCTGGAACTGCACTGAGGGAGCCGCGATCGAATTGGATTCTCCCCCTTAACCCACGACCCTAACCGTGTCAGAACTCGCAGCCGGCGAAGCCGAATGCGTTGAGGCGAGTGCGATCGATACCGCGGCCGGCTGCGGCGCCGCCGGCGAGCCCCCGCACGGATGCACGGTTGGGCCCGATAGATCGGTTTCCTGGAGGTTCTGTGCATCGCGATCCGAATGAGAGACATCCTGTGCCACGCACCCGGGCTCTTGCCCTGCGAGCCCTTTACGTCCTTGTCGGCCTCAGCGCGATGTCTTTCCCCGCCGATTCCCTCGCCCAGGTGGACCGCAGCGGCCTGAACGGCGCAGTCGCCGATCCTGCCGGCCGCGTGCTGCCGCAGGCTCATATCTCCGTGGTCGAAAACGCAACCGGGCTCCGGCGCGAGACTGTCTCCGACGCCAGCGGCAACTACAGCATTCCCGCGTTGCCAGTCGGCATCTATACCGTCACCTTCGAGCACCCAGGCTTCACGAAGCTCGAGTTTGTCGATGTGGAACAGGTCATCGGCAGAACGCATACCCTCGATGCGACCATGCAGGTCGCGGGCAACGAGGAGCGCGTCGAGGTAACGCGCGCCTCCGCTCTCATGGATCGCAACACCAGCGCCGTGACCGGGCTCATCGAAAGAACCCAGGCCGATGAACTGCCCCTCAACGGCCGCAACTGGGCCTCGCTCACCGCCTTCGTTCCCGGCGCCATCGACACCGGCGGCAGCAACCAGCGCACCATTCGCTTTGCCGGACGCGGCCTCGATGACAGCAACTTTACCTACGACGGCGTTGACGCCACCAATATCGTGAACCAGACCCAGCGCCAGTGGGTGCGGCTCGCCATCCCGCTGGACGCGATCGCCGAATTCCGCGTGGATACACTCATGGCCACCGCCGAAGAAGGCGCGACCGGCGGCGCACAGCTGGATGTCACTTCGCCCTCCGGCACCGGCCGCTTCCACGGAGGCCTCTTCGAGTACCTGCGCAACGATGCCTTCGACGCCCCCCTGCCTCAGTGGGCCTCCCATGGCGAATCGCAGCAACCCCTTCGCCTGAATCAGTTCGGCGGATCCGCAGGTGGCCCCATCGTGCGCGAGAAAACGTTCTTCTTCCTCGCCGCCGAGGCCTATCGCCAGAACTGGGGCTATCCGGTCAGCGGCGACGTGCCCAGCGCGTCCCTCAAAGCCTCAGTTCCCAACACCTCGCCGGTCTACGCCATCGTCAACGGATTTCCCGGCGCCGGCCCCAGGACCATTCTCACCCCCTGGACACAGGCCAGCGACCCCAATGACCCGCATTTCATGGACTACGACCTGCTGACCTGTGAGTGCACCCAGGTGGTCAACGAGAGCTCGGCGATGCTGCGTTTCGACCAGCACTTCAGCGCAAGGACCACCGGCTTTGTGCGTTTCAGTTACGACCGTTCCGTCGATACCCAGCCCCTTTCAGCCTCCGCCACCGACCTGCAGCAGAAGGTTTCTGCGCCCGTCAATGGCGCGCTGGAATTGCTCCACGTCTTCAATCCGCACTTCGTCGACGAAATCAAGGCCGGTTTCAACCGGTCCACTTCCAACCAGTACAACTACAGCGACTCCGGCATCATCGATCAGGTTGCCATTTCCACCGGGCCTGGGCCGGGATTCGTCACCGAGAACTACAACTACGCCAGCGTCTACGTGGGGAACTCATTTTCCGCACTCGACAACCTGACCTGGGCTCATGACCGGCATACCTTCAGGGCCGGGTTC
>Ga0335074_10006382_pt1 | contig 16356 bp, 14 predicted proteins | sample Lox_Sample_23_FD_206715 | JGI IMG/M metagenome (GOLD analysis project Ga0335074, IMG submission 206715) | Soil microbial communities from Loxahatchee National Wildlife Refuge, Florida, United States - Lox_Sample_2.3 | ecosystem: Environmental > Terrestrial > Soil > Wetlands | place: USA...
GTTTGCGAATTGTTGGTCCCATCGACGACGCTTCCGAAAGTTACGCTCGACGGCGTGGCAGACATTGTGGGTTGCGTGCCAACGCCGCCGAGAGCGATCGCCGTCGGAGAGCCCGGGACATTGGTGCCAAGGGAAATGCTGCCGCTGGCGCTGCCCGCCGATGACGGCGCGAAGACGGCGTTGAAGGCCATGGTGTTGCCGGGGGCCACTGTCTGCGCGGTGAAACCGGTCACGCTGAATCCGGCGCCGGTTACGCTCTCGGAGGAAACCACCAGATTCACAGTTCCGGTGTTCTGAACCGTAATCGTTTGCGAAGCGTTCGCTCCATCGGCCACATTGCCAAAGGAGACGCTCGACGGAGTGATGGACATGGCGGGCTGCGCCCCCGTGCCCGTGAGGGCAATGGCCGTCGGAGATCCCGCGAGATTCGTCGACACTGAAATGCTGCCCGAGACCGCTCCGGCAGACGTGGGCGTGAAAACCGCGTTGAAACTCATGCTGCTGCCGGCAGCGAGCGTTTGTGCCGTGAAGCCCGTGACGCTAAATCCGGCGCCGGTGACGCTCTCAGACGAAACCACCAAATTGGCAGTGCCTGTGTTCTTCAAAGTAACCGCTTGCGTTGAACCTGTTCCAACAGCCACGCTGCCGAAGATGACGCTGGACGGGGTGACCGACATTCCCGCTTGCGTTCCGGTGCCGCTGAGAGGAATCGTCGTCGGCGAGCCCGAGAGGTTCGTCGATACCGAGATGCTGCCGGTGACGCTTCCGGCAAGCGCCGGAGCGAAAACCGCGGTGAAGGTCATGGTGCTGTTGGGCGTCAATGTCTGCGCGGCAAAGCCCGTGACGCTGAACCCAGTGCCCGTCACACTCTCCGATGAAACGTCCAAATTCGCCGTTCCCGTGTTTTTCAGGGTGATTAGCTGCGTACCGGTCGCGCCATCCGCTACATTGCCGAAGCTTACGCTCGACGGCGTTACGGAAATGCCGGCTTGAGTGCCTGTGCCGCTGAGCGGGATGGAGGTCGGGGAAGCGGTCAGGTTTGTGTTGACGGAAATGCTGCCCGAGACAGCTCCGGCGGAGGTCGGCGCAAAAACGGCATCAAATGCCATGGTGGCGTTGGGGGCCAGGGTCTGCGCGGTGAAGCCGGTAACGCTAAAGCCCGCTCCGGTCACGCTCTCGGACGAAATCACGAGGTTCGCGGTGCCGGTATTCTTCAATGTGATCGATTGGGTCGCGCTCGCACCGTCGGCGATGTTGCCGAAAGTTACGCTCGACGGCGTGACAGACATTTGCGGCTGCGCACCGGAGCCGCTCAACGGAATCGTGGTCGGAGAACCTGACGCATCGGACACCACCGAAATACTGCCGGAAACGCTCGACGTTGAGGCCGGAGTGAAGGCTGCGTTGAAGGTCATGGTGCCGCCCGCAGCGATTGTCTGCGCCGCGAAATCCGCGACGCTGAACCCCGTTCCGGTCACGCTCTCCGATGAAACCGAGACGCTCGCGGTTCCCGTATTCTTCAGCGTGATTACCTGAGTTGCGGTGGTGCCGTCCGCCACGCTGCCGAAGCTGACGCTCGACGGAGTCGCGGAGAGTCCTCCCGATGAGCCAGTGCCGCTCAACGCAATCGTGAGCGTCGGATTGGAAGCATCGCTGGCGACGACCAAGTCGCCTGTCGCCGCGGCGGCCGAAGAGGGCGAAAATTGAACTTGAATGGTGGCGCTCTGACCGACCGCAATGGTGGCCGCGCCGCTTCCGCTCATGACGGTAAAGCCGGAACCGGAAATCCTCGCGTTCGTAACATTCACGGAGTTCGCGCCGGTATTCGTAATGCTCAAGCTCTGGACCGCGTTGCTACCGACGGCCACGCTGCCAAAGGTGAGAGTCGTCGCGCTGGCGGAGAGGACGCCTGCGGCGGGTGTCGTTGTCCCTGTGCTGGACGCGCTCGTGTAGCCGGCGCAATTGGAGAGCGAAATGGCCGCCAGGACTACGGCGACCGTCGCGAGCGTAGCGCCTAGCGGACGGCGGAGCGGCGTACTAGCCTGAATTCGGGTCTTCGATTCAGGCGACTGACAATTTCTGGCATCTGCGTGGTTTTTCATGTCACGCAGAGTCTAGGGAGTGTGCTAGCAGCTCATCTACTGGACGACCGAACGAACTTGGTGCAGGAGCCTTCGCCTGTTCGAGCGGTCCATGCGAGCCTGTCCCTTAAATTAGAGAGCATAACTATCTGTCAATAATCGAGGAGGTTAGCGGCGCGGGCGGTTGCCCTTTTCGTTAGAATCAGGCGAAAATGAGAACCTCGGGGAAGCGAAAACGCCTGACCTTCCCTTGCGAACAGGCCGCCAAAGCAAACATGCTAGACTTCATCGAAGCCAGGGACGAGGGAAACCGGAATACGTGATCGAGAGTCCAGAAGCCCAGCCCGCACTCGAATCAACCTACCAACGGTGGTCAAACCGCATTCTGATTGCTGCGATGATGGGGATCCTGTTTCTGACCCTTTTCCCTTTTCGTGTTGTTTTTCATGCAAAGCTGCCAGCAGGAGCCTCGCCTTTTCTTCTCGCCGGCCCGTTTTTCAAGGACTCGGGCGTGCGCGATGCGATCTTGAACGTGCTTCTGTTCGTTCCGCTCGGATTTGGTCTTTCGGAGAAGCTCTCGGAGAAGAGCAAGTCGCGCGTCGCGATCTTTTTCACCGTGTGGATTGGGGGAGCCGTTTTATCGTACGCGATCGAGCTGGCGCAGTTGTACGTCCCGGGCCGGGACTCCGGCTGGGAGGACGTGGTGACGAACAGCACCGGGGCGGCGGCCGGATTTTTTCTATTCAGCGTCTTCGGGAGCGCTCTCTTACTTTTCCTTGCCCGAGCGGAACGAGCAGCCGAATCTTTTCTCACGCCGAAGCGGCTCGCCACCGCCCTGCTGATCTACTTCGCCTGTTGGTTCGCGATTTCGGGCCGACTGCAAACCGAGAGCAGACTCACCAATTGGCGAGCCAATACCCACCTGGTGGTGGGCAACGACGCAACCGGCGGGGCCGGCGGCGTGTGGAAAGGCGAGGTCTCCGAATTGGAGCTATGGAATCGGCCGCTTTCCCCGGAAAGCGCCGTTGCCTTGAGCAGCGGAGCGACGCCGCGCTCGGATGAGCCCCAGCCGGTCGCGGCTTTCGATTTGACGAGCGGGCCTCCATTCCGTGACCGGATGCAATCACTGCCCGATCTTTCGTGGCCTCCAGGAATTCAGGGGCATGGCGACCCGAGTGGACTCGGGCCCCACGGCGGTAAGCCGGTCGCCCTGACGACGCCAGCGTCGGGCCTAGTCGCAGCACTGCAACGCACGAATCAATTCGCAATTCACGTCGTTTGCAAGCCCGCGCAAGCCGTGTTGTTTTCACAGATCATTTCAATTTCCGGCACGCCCGCGCCCACAAACTTGACGATGTGGCAGGAGGGCACGAGCCTGGGGTTCTGGTTCCGGAGCCCGGTCTCCGTCGGACATGCTCTGCTTGCATGGTCCGTTCCAAAGGTCTTTGCACCGAACCAAGCGCGCAACATCGTTTATTCGTACAACGGCTCGATCCTGACCTTATATGTAGATGGCAGGCTGGCGGCGCCCCCCTATCGCCTGGGCCCGGGGGCGGTCCTGGCGCGCGCGTTCCGGCTGATCCGGCCGAACGAGCTGGATGGCTACCACGACATCTACTATGCGCTGGTATTTTTCCCGGTGGGTATTGCACTGGGAATCGCCGCCAGAGCCGCGTGGGCCCGTGGACTGTTGGTCTGGCTATCGTTTGGCTTCGTGGTGGTCGTTCCCGGGATTCTGTTCGAGTTTCTTTTGGCCGCGCTCGGCGGCCGGGGATTTTCCGCGCGCAGTATCGCGCTTTCAGCAGCTCTTTCGGTGATGGGCGGATTTTGGATCAACGCGGATCGGATGTCGCGCGGGCGGGCGGCGGCCGAGTGAAGGGACATTGCAAAGCCAGGCGCGAGGCGGGTTTGCTTTTCCCTGTGGGCGGGATGTGCTATAAACGACGCTCCAATTGGGGAGTAGCGTGACTCAAACGGGAGAGGCGGTTTCGCCGGCGACGCCAAACGCCAGGCAGACTTGCGAGGGAGCGGGGGAGACGGCCGGCCAGGAAACGACCGAATACGCGTCGGAGTTTTGCCCGCGATGTTCGGCGCGGCTGGCGGCGCGAAGCTGCAAGATGATTTGTCCGGGATGCGGTTATTATATGTCCTGTTCGGATTTCTACTGAGACACACCCGGCCGAGACGGCAGGCGGCCTTTCAAACTGCAAACGCACGAGTTGATCGAACTCTCGAGGAGGCGCGAACGTGGCACTGCGAATGACGGATCGGGAAGTGAGCGGCGTGGATGTGATCGACATCGAAGGACGCATCGTCCTCGGCGAGGAAAGCAATTCGTTCCGCGAAAAGGTGAAAAGCCTGCTGGCCGCCGGGAAGAAGAAGATCGTGCTGAACCTGGCGCAGGTGAGCTACATCGACAGCGCCGGGCTGGGCACTTTGGTGGCGACGTTCCACAGCGCGCGCTCGCAGGGCGCCACGCTGAAGCTCACGAACCTTGGATCGAAATTCAAGGAAGTGCTGCAGGTGACGAAACTGATGACCGTGTTCGACACCTACGACAGCGAAGCGGCGGCGATCCAGAGCTTCGGGGCGTAAGAGCTCGAGCGGCCGCGGCCGAATCGAGATTTGTCGAAAAATCGCGACGCGCGGACCCGTCCATTGACGGGCACCGCGCGTCTTTTGATTTCAGCTCGCGCGATCCGGCGTTCTGTCCTTAGTTTCAAACTATTCGGTGATTCGGCCTTCCAGCCGGTAGATTGCGATTCCACTCAGAAGCTTGGGGTAGAAGTCTGTCGATTTTTGGGGCATTACGTTGCCGCCGAGAGCGATCTCGACCACCTGCTTTACGGGCACGGGATTTAGCAGGAACGCGATCTGCGCGCTGCCGGAGTCGACGGCGGCGATCGCGGCGCTCATTTCGCGCTCGTAGCCAACATTCTTTTCCGATGCGACATCTTCGGGGGTAATGCCGAGCCCCTTTTGCAAAATCAGGCGATGCAGCAGGACGACGTCGAGCTCGCGCTGCGCCGCGGGAACGTCCGGCAGAACATCCTCGAGATCGAGACCTCGCTGCAGGGCGAAGAGATAGAAGGCGGGACCAGGTTTTTCTTTCGGCTGGGGGGCATTGCCCGGGCCAGCGTAGACGCCGAGAGCGCGGCGGCCGTGGCTGCGGCCCTCGAGATCCTTGCGAAATTCGGCATACGCGGATTGGCGTTCCTCGGCATTCACGAAGGGATACGAATACCAATCGAAATACGGCGAGAGGCTTTTGCGAAAACGGTCGAAATCGAAATTGGGGAGATTGGCGACGGTGCGGTGCGTGGGGAGAATCGTGAGGCCTTTGGAGTGCGTGTTGATAAAAGTCGCCATCGCGAATTCCGATGCGGCCAGAGGATCGGCGCTGGCCGCGCGGGCGCGGCATTCGTCGCGATAGTGGAGCGCGGTTTCATAGCGATGGTGCCCGTCGGCGATCACGAGCTGTTTCGGAGCCATCGCTTGCCGGACGCGGGCGATCATCGGGGGATCGGAGACAGGCCAGAGCTTGTGAGTGACGCGGTATTCGTCCGTCAACGAGACCGGGGGATTCTTGCGCGCGATTTCATCGAGAAGGCGGTCGATCTGTTGCGACGGATCGTCATAGAGGAGGAAAAGCTGGCCTGTCTGCACGCGCGTGCGGCGCAGAAGCTCGATGCGGTCGGCCTTGGGTCCGGAGAGGGTACGCTCGTGACGAAAGACGACGCGAGCGTCGTAGTCCTCGACGCGCGTGAGGGCGATGAAGCCGATGCGCTCGCGGCGGGAGTGCGTGCCCGGCACCTCGAAATCCTGCGCGTAGACGTAGATGGAGGGCGTGGGATCGCGCGAGAGGATTTTTCCGGCGATCCACTCGTCGACGGTGTGCGCCGCGCGCGTGTAGACATTATTTTCGGGTGAATCGCCAGGCAGCACGCGGCCCTTTTCGACCGCGATCAAATTGTATGGGCTCGCGGCGTAGTAGCGCTCCTGCATCGCGGGCGTGATTTTGTCGTAGGGCTGCGTGAGAACGTCGGCGAGCGGCGCGCGATCCGGATCGTAGCGGTATGCGCGAAAGGGCTGAATCTCTGCCATGAGGCCTCGGGATGAAATTGTGGCGTTGCGGCAGAGTATTGTAGCAGCGGCGCGCTTATCGGCCCAACATCGCGAGGAGCGTTACCGGGAACGCAGCCAGAAATTCGGCGCGGCGCTCAGGAAGACGAGGCCGACGCGCGTTTTTCCGGCGCTGGTCTGGCGGGCGTGGACGACGCGGCACTCCTGCTCGGCCTGCGTGTTGGTGTTCGTGAGAAAGAGGCGTTGGCCGCGAACGACGGGCGTTTCGAGAAGAATGAGACAGCCGTGCTGGCCGGCATCGATCGTGTTGACCTCTTCGTGGAAGGGCTGTTTATCCACGCCGGAGCCATAGACGAGGACGGGCACCACGTGAGGATGGCGCAGGCCGTCGCGGTGGTCGCGATCGCTCGCTTCGTCCGCGGCAACCGCGCCGTCGCGGTCGCGGGTTCGATCCCGCTGCGCCTGTTTTAAGGCTTCCCAAATGCGGCTCAAGGCAATCCCCAAGTATTGCCGACCGAGTTCGTCTATAGATAAACGATAAACGCCCCGCAGCGCGGCGGCACGAAAAGGTTCGGCGGGCTTTGCGTTGTGGTAACCGTGCGTTGGGACAGGCCGCCGGATCGTGTGGTAGGGACCATACGGCTGTGCTAGAGTTTGCGCGTTCGGCGGAACGACCCGAAATCCGCGCGGCAAAGCCCAAACTGCGGATACAGCACGAGAACTCAAGCTGGGATGTTCCCGAGAGGCGCGGCTGTGATCGAACGCCTGCGACTGCTTTTTCGCAATATCTTATATAACCTGCGCGGCGGATTCCTCGTTCGCCCGCTGACGATCGCGCTGGTGCTGGGCTGCGCGGGGGCAGTGCTTTCCTGGTTCGAGGAGATTCACCCGTCCATCGGCGACTGGATTCCGAAAGTACTTTTCCTTTCGCGCGCCGATCCGCAAGTGGCGCAGGCGATCCTCGGCGACATCGCGACGTCGATCATGACGGTCGTCTCGATCGTCTTCGCGATTCTGCTGATGACGTTGACGCTGGCGTCGATGCAGTTTTCTCCCCGGATCATCGTGAGTTTCGCGCGGGACCGGATCACGCAGTGGACGCTGGGGATGTTTCTCGGGACGTTCCTCTATTGCATGGCGGCGCTTCCGGCGGCGCACGGACTGCCGAAACCGTTCGCGCCGGTGACGACGGTGGTCGGGGCGATTGTCCTCGCAATCGCGTGCGTGGCAGGGCTGCTCTTCTTCATTCATCACATTTCGCAGGCGATCAGCGTGAATCACATCGTGGACCGGATCGCGGCGGAAACGGAGCTGATGATCGACAAAATAATGCCGCTGCCGCGCCGGGGAAATCGCGTGGAAACCGGAGAGGCGACGGAAGCGGAAAGCCGGGTGATGCCGGTCGTGAACGACACGTCCGGCTACATTCGTTTCGTCGACCTGCAGCAATTGCTGGCGTTGGCGACCGAATGGCGCGTCAAAATCCAAGTCGTGCGCCGCGTCGGGCAATTCGTTCCGGAAGGCGCCCCGCTGCTGATGGTTCAGAAAGGAGAGCGTCTTTCCCCAGAGGCAGCCGCGGCCCTGCGCGCCACGTTCGATTTCGGTCCGTCGAGAACGCTGCAGCAGGACGTGGAGTTCGGGGTGCTGCAAATCGTCGACATCGCGCTGAAAGCGATTTCGCCGGCGGTGAACGATCCGACGACGGCGATCAGCTGCGTCGATCAATTGAGCCGGCTGGTAATCCGCTTCGCCTCGCGGCAGACGCCGGAGCCGAGGCTCTACGACATGCAGGGAGTGGCACGCGTGACCATCGAATGGATCGATTTCGAGCGGCTGCTCGATTCGGCGTTCGAGCAAATTCGAATGTACTCGAAGACGGACATCGCCGTCAGCCTGCGCCTGCTGCGCGCGCTGAGCGACGTTGCCGCGAGCACCGAAGACGAGGAACTGCGCAGGATCCTCTTCGAGCGCGCAAAGCGCGTGGTCGATGGCTGCGCTGAACGGCTCGGCGCAGAGGAATTGAAGCCGATGCTTCTCCGGCTGCGCGCCCTCGAAACACTGGTCGTCGCGTAGAGTCCGGCCTACGTCCTCATCCCGGCAAGCCAGCAGCAAAAACAGAAATGCTCCCGGCGAACGCGGCGTGACACGAGCGCACGCGGCACATAGAATAAAGGTTCGTGCGGAGCGCAACAGAATGAACGGGAATGGCAGCGCAAATGACGGACGCCGGCGATTTGCAGGAGTGCGCGCTCTCTTCTTCGATCTGGACGGCACGCTGATCGATTCGAAGCTCGATCTGGCCATTTCGGTGAACGCGACACGACGCCACATGGGCCTCGACCCGCTCGCGGACGAGACGATCTTCGGCTACGTGGGCAACGGCGCCCAGGCGCTCGTGCAGCGCGCGCTCGGCGAGGGCGTGACGCCCGAGCAGATCGAACAGGGACACAAGTTTTTCCTGGCGTATTATCGCGCGCACATGCTCGACAACACGGTGGCCTATCCGGGCGTGCGCGAAGGGCTCGAACTGCTGAAGGACCACGACCTCGCGGTGCTCACCAACAAGCCGGCGCGCTTCAGCGAGGCGATTCTCGCGGGGCTGGGGCTTGCGAGCTATTTCCGTTACGTCTATGGCGGAAACAGCTTCGCCACGAAGAAGCCGGACCCCGAAGGCGTGAACACGCTGCTGCGGAATTTCGGCGCGACGCCGCAGGAAGCGATGATGGTCGGCGACTCGGAAGTCGATGTGCGGACCGCGCGCAATTCGGGCATGTGGGCGTGCGGCGTGAGCTACGGCCTGGGCTTCGACGGCATGCGCGCGTGTCCGCCCGATCTGATGCTCGACAGCCTCGCGGAACTCCCAAAGCATCTGGATGGAATCGGGACGCCCGAGCGCCCGGCGTAAGCTGCGCTCTTTTGCGTCTTCTTTGTCTCCGGGGAAACCTTTTGCCCGCGAATCACGTTGAACCAAATGCGGCCCGCGGGAATATACATTAGCAGGCGCGAATGTATTGTGAGCGAGGTGCGAATGAGTGCAAGCAGAGGCACGAGCTGGGCCGTGGCGGTTTTGATTGTCATCGTGATCGCGGCGGGCATCGCATATACGCACTATTTCCGGATTCCCACGGACGTGGCGTACGTGACCGAAGAAGACGACGGCATCAGCGTGATCGATCTCAATACGCTCGAGGTGATCAAGCGAATTCATCCGCAGGACGTGGCGCCGCGAGGGCTGGGGCTAACCTTCGACGGCAAATATCTGGTGACGGCAGACAAGGACACGGCAGACGCGGCCGTGATCGACACACGGCGCATGGAGGTCGTCCGGAAGCTGCACGTGGGCGACAACCCCGAGTTCGTGAAGCTCGATCCGACGGGCCAGTGGCTTTTCACGTCCTACGAGCCGGGCTCGACCGGCGGGCCGCCGAAAGAAGGCGCAGAGGAGGAGGAATCGGAGGAGAACGAACCGCCGTCGGAGGTCGTGGAATTCAACACGCACGATTGGGCGCGCGGCCTGAGCTTCGTCGCCGGGAAAGAGACCGAAGGCCTCGAATTCTCGCCGGACGGCAAGCTGCTGATCGTCGCCAACGAGGCGCAGGATAATCTCGGCGTCTACGACATCGCGACCGGGAAGCAAGTGAAAAACATCAACCTCGCGTCGTACGGGAAGCGGCCGCGTGGCGTGAAAGTTTCGCCTTCGGGAAACGGATACGCGGTGACGATGGAGGGATCGGGCACGCTGCTGCTGCTCGATCCGAACTTCAACGTGGTAAAAACGATTCAGACCGCGGCGAAACCCTACGGAGTCGCGTTCGACCGCGACGGCAAGCGCATTTTCGTGGTGGCAGCAGCGGCGCACAAACTGCAGGTGTTCACAGCGGACACGCTGCAGCAGATCGGGGAAGCGCCGCTCGGCCAGCGCTGCTGGCATTTCACGTTCACGCCCGACAATTCGAAGCTGCTGTTCGCGTGCGGCCGGTCGAACAACGTGTACGTCCTCGACGCGACAACCTACAAGCAGATCAAGGTGATCGGAGGATTCCAGACGCCGTGGGGCATACTCACGTATCCGCGGGCGTACGGGAGCCTGGGATTGCCGTAGCGACCGCGAGCCGAGTTTCGGCGCCGCAGTCGGCCACATACTTTCGCGGGCGCTTCACGATTTACTACGCTCTACCGTGCTGGAAAATTTCCGTCAGAATGAGAGCTGCCAGATCGCTTGACAGCCGCAGTTTCGGTGTAATAATTCGCACCGCGTTGGAGTGGCGATTCGGGGGAATGCCATGAACGTGATGCGAAGCTCGAATCGGGCGGAGCGTGTGCCCGCGCTCGTGGCATTCGCATGTGGGCCGGCGGTGAGGCAAGCTCCGCGCGATCTTCAGCGCGTCGCCGCAAAAACTTCTCCTCAAGGCATCGCGAAATTCAATTAAGGGGTGGTAAATGACGGGACTCTTGCGTTGTGTGATTTGCGCCGGCGCGATCGGGGTGTCGATGGCTTGGGTTGGGGGAACGAGCCAGGGCGCGACGCGTAAAGCAGCGACGCAAGAGTCCCGACCAGCCTCGTGCGATCGCGCGTGCCTGGATGGATTCGTCGACCAGTATTTGACGGCGCTGGCGTCGCGGGACGCGTCGTCTCTGCCAGTGGCGAGCGATGTGAAATTCACCGAGAACGGCACGGTGCTGAAGCTCGGCGAAGGATTGTGGGGCACGGCAAACGGGCTCGGCAAGTTCCGCCTCTACACGGACGATCCGGCGGAGGGCGAAGTCGGATTCATCGGCGTGGTCCACGAGTGGGACCGGCCGGCGATTCTCGTGCTGCGGCTGAAGATCGTCGACAAGAAAATCACCGAAATCGAAACCATCGTGAATCGCGACATACCGGGCGCGACGGCTCTCGACAAAATCGGCGCGCCCGATCCCGTGCTGACGGCGGTTGTGCCGGAGGCCGAACGCGAATCGCGCGAGGAACTGATCAAGGTTTCGGACAGGTATTTCTCCGATCTGGAAAGAAGCAGCGGGAACGGCGCGAATCTCTTCACGCCGGATTGCAACCGCATCGAGGGCGGTACGCAGACCACGAACAATCCGGCGCTGGATGCGTCGAGGCCGTACGCCTATCCGATTTTCAGCAAAGGCTGCGAGGGGCAATTCGCGACGGGCTTTTTCAAGTTCGTGACACGGATTCGCGACCGGCGGTTCATGGTGGTGGACCGCGAGCGCGGCCTCGTGTTCGCGTTCGTTTTCTTCGACCACAACGGCACGGTGAAGTCGATCACGACTACCGACGGCACGACGTTCCCGGAATCGCTGCGGCATCCGCTCACTTGGGAGATCGGCGTCGTCTTCAAGGTCGAGAAGGGCAGGATCGCGTTCATCCAGGGAGTGCCGACGCAGGCGCAGTATGGATTGAAGCCGGGATGGGGGCCGGGCAGCACGAATGTGCGGGCCTCGTGGGCCGTCACGCCACCGGTTCCACCGCCAGCCGTGGCCCATCCCGATTGCGACCGCAAGTGCCTGAACAACCTCATGAATAAGTTCCGCGTCGCGATGCTGGACCACGATCCGGCGGAGCTGCCGCTCGCGAAAGACGCGCGTTATACGGAGAACGGCGAGGAATTGAAGATCGGCGACGGGCTATGGGGCACGCTCACTGGATTTGGAAGCTATCAGCTGTTTATCGACGACCCCACGGCGGGCGAAGTGAGCTTCGTTGGCACCACCGACGAAGCGGGCATGGGCGGAATCCTGGTGGCGCGAGTGAAGGTGGTCGACAAGAAGATCAGCGAGATGGAAGTGATCCTCACGCGACAGGAAACGCGAGGAGGGTTCACGCGTCCCGAAAACCTGACCGCGCCGCAGCCGGCATTGCTCGAGGATCTAGATCCGTCCGACCATCCGACGCGGCAGCAACTGGTGGACGCCGCCGACAACTACTTCGAGGCCATCGAGAAGAGCGACGGCGCGATCGCGAACTTCGCCCCGGACGTGACACGCATTGAGAACGGCACGCAAACCTGCCCGTCGAACTTCGCGGGGTCGAAGCTCGGCCAGCTGAGCTGCGAGAAGCAGCTGGACACGCACCTCTTCGAGTACATCAAGCCGATCCGGCCGCGGCGCTACATCGCCGTCGATCAGCAGAAGGGCCTGGTGATCGGCGTCTTCATGTTCAACACGCCGGGAACGATCCGGTCAGTGAATGTGCCGGGCGTGGGCAAGGTGGACGAGTCCGCGGCGGCGACGAGACCGTTCAGCGAAGAAGTGGCGGAACTCTTCAAGGTGAAAGATGGGAAGCTCCACGACGTCGTGGCCGTGATGGTCACACTGCCCTACGGCGCGACTTCCAACTGGCCGCAATAGCGCCGCGAAAAGTCCGAGCGGCTCGAACGAATTGACATTCGGCGGCACCCTGCCTATCTTGATGGCGCTTGCAAGGAATTAGCGCGCACCGACCACTCTCGCGAATCGGGCTATGCGCGAAAGATCGGCAACCGCAGCGCGAGGGCATGCGTCTCACCAGAGGGATGCAGAGAGGCGAATGGAATTGAAGAAAGTCGCGCTCGTGGCGCTCGCCGCTTTCGCGCTGATTTTTTCGCTCAGGGCGCAGGAAGGCCCGCCTCCACCGAGTCCCAATGGGCGCGGTCCCCAGTCAGCCGCGCACGCGGCAGCCGTCCAGCAGGGCAAGACTCTCTTCCAGCAAAATTGCGCGGTGTGCCACGGCACGGATTTGACGGGCGGCCGCGGGCCAGATCTGATTCGTTCGACGCTGGTGCGGCACGACAAGGGCGGCGATCTGATCGGCCCTGTGGTAACGAACGGCCGCGCCGACCGCGGCATGCCTTCGTTCCCACTCTCGCAGGAGCAGGTTTCCGACATCGTCGCGTACATTGATTCCGAGCTCACGCTTTTCGATCTCCACACCCGCATTCCCGGCGGTTATCCCAACGACATTCCGGCCTCGCGGCTGGCGACGGGCAGCGCGGAAGCAGGCAAGGCGTTCTTTGACGGCCCCGGTGGTTGCACCAAGTGCCACTCGGTGACGGGCGATCTCGCGCACATCGCAAGCAAATATGATGCGCCCGATCTCGAGACGCATTTCCTCTATCCGCCCGGCGTTCCGAACACGGCGACCGTTACGCTGCCTTCCGGCAAGACGTTCGAGGGCGTGCTGCTGCTCAACGATGGTTTCAACGTCGGAATTCGAGGAACGGACGGCTGGTATCACTCGTGGCCGCGGAGCGCCGTGAAACTCGAAGTACACGATCCGCTCGCCGCGCACGCCGCGCTGCTCGATAAGTACACGGATGCCGAGATGCACGACATGTTCACTTACCTGGAGACCTTGAAATGAAGCGGGCACCGGCTCTTTTGGCGCTCTTGTGTTTCGCGGCCGCGTTCGCGGCATGGCCGCCGATTCGCGGATTGGCCGCGGCGAAGGATGACGGAAGCACGCCTCCGCAGTGGCTCGATCCATCCGAGATTCTGAAGCCGCCCACAAACGACTGGCCCACTTTCAACGGGGATTACACGGGCCGGCGCTTTAGTCCGCTGACGCAGATCAATACGCGCAACGTGGGTTCGCTCGCGCTGGCGTGGGCGTTTCAGACGCACGCGCGATCGCTCGAATCGATGCCCATCGAAGTGGGCGGCATCATGTACGTCACAGCAGCCGATCAGATGTGGGCCATCGACGCGCGGACCGGCCGCGAGATTTGGCACTTCGAGCGCCACGGAGCGGTCGGCGGCGGGAACAAAGGCGCCGCGATGTGGCACGACCGCCTCTACATGACTACTCCGGACGATCATCTGCTCTGCATCGACGCGCACGACGGAAAGCAGCTCTGGGAAATCCAGATCGACGATCCGGCGCTGAAAGCGTTCGGCAGCGTCGCCCCGCTCGTGGTTGGCGATCACTTGATCGTCGGCACGTCGGGCGACACCGCTGACTTGCCCGGGTTTCTCCTTTCGGTCGATCCGATGACCGGCAAAATCCAGTGGCGCTGGGACGCGATGCCGAAGCCCGACGATACGGTCGCGTGGAATTCCTGGCCGCACGATACGGACGTGATCACGCGCGGCGGCGGCATGACGTGGCTCACCGGCACGTACGATCCCGAGCTCCATCTTCTGTATTGGGGTACAGGGAATCCGCATCCGGTGGAGAACGGCGAGACACGCGTTGGCGCGAACCTGTATACGTGCACGATCGTGGCGCTCGATCCCGACACCGGCAAAATGGTGTGGCATTTCCAGTCGTCGCCGCACGACACGCACGATTGGGACATGGTGATGACGCCCGTCCTCTTCGACGGCACGTTCAAAGGCAAGCCGCGCAAGATGCTCGCGCAAGCGGGGAAGAATGGATTGTTCTTCGTGCTCGATCGCACGAACGGAAAAGCTCTCATCTCGGAAGCGTTCGTTCCGGCGAATTGGGTAAAGGGCTGGGCTAAGGACGGCGAGCCGATCCCGGATCCGGCGCGCGAGCCGCAGCCGGATGGCGTGCTGGTGACCGGCGGCGTGGGCACGAACTGGGAGGCGCCGAGCTTCGATCCGCAAACGGGTCTCTTCTACGTGAATTCGCGGGAGACGATGGGCGTCTTCTACCTGACGATGCCCGGCAAGACGGCCGAGGGCTGGGCGGGCCGCGATTTTTTCCTGGGATCAAAATCGATGCTGAAAGCGATCGATTATCAGACAGGAAAAACGCGCTGGATTGCGAACACACTTGGCCGCGGCGGCCAATTCGGCATACTCACGACCGCCGGCCATCTGCTTTTCACGGCGGATAGCTCCGGAACGCTGGTCGCGCTTGACGCGGCCAGCGGCAAGACGCTCTGGCACGTGTATCCCGGCGGCAATTTCGGCACCGGCCCGGAAACCTACGAACTCGATGGGCGCCAGTACGTGATTTTCCCTGTCGATGGCGTGGTCTACGGATTCGCCCTGCCGGCTGCGGCCACGCCGGCGCGCTAGATTTCGCGGTGGTATCGCTGGCGCACTTTTTGCCGCTTCGCTGTAACCCGGCCCGCCCCGTTGCGTCTATTTCAATAGGTGGGGCGGTTTGCTTGACACCCCCCGGAGCGGTGAGTAACATCCAGCGTAACGGCAGGAAAAGGGTTTGGGCGGCGCGCGAATGATGAAAGTCACAGCAAACAATGAGCTTGCTCCGCGACGGAATCCTTCTGCCCGAGCCGAGAGTCAAATTAGATGTAGGGGTTTCGGCCGATCATTTGCCAGGGAGGTCCTTATGATGAAATGGGTTGCTGCGTTATTTCTTGTGATTGGGCTGGCGTTTTGTTCTTCGAGCGCGCTGGCGCAGGATGACCTTGGCTTGCCTGACGATGCCAGCATGGTCCCGCCGCCTCAGTTCATCAAGCCCGCCGAAGTCCTGAAGATGATGCAGGACAAGGACACGAGCTTCGTGCTCGTCGATACGCAGCCCGAAGAGGCCTTCGCCGATGGACACATTCCGGGCGCCATCAATTTCCCGTGGGTTCAGCGGGTGACGCCGCCGATCAGCCTGCCTCGCGACAAAATGCTGGTCCTCTACTGCCCCTGCAACCACGATGAAGATTCGATCGATATGTATAAGAAGCTCGCCGAATTCGGCTATCTCAACACCAAGATTCTCGAAGGCGGCTGGTACAAGTGGGTCGCGCTGAAGTACCCCGTCGCCGGCACCGACGCAGCCGACGCCATCAAGATGGCCAACGCAGCAGCGGCCAATGGCGCGGCTTCTGCTAGTTCCTCCGGCAGCAGCGCAGCGGCAACTCCGGCGGCCGCGCCTGCAGATACGGCAACGACAGCTACCACCAGCGGACCGATGACTTCGGGCCGTCCGGTGGGAGCAGTCACCCCGTCGCTGCGCGTGATTGACGTCACCGGGAAGTACAAGGGGCAGGACACTTGCTACGTCTGCGAATACGGCACTGCGCCGACGTTGATCGGCTTCTTCCAGAAGCCCAGCGATGAGGCCGCTGATCTGATCGTCAAGTTGAACGCCCTCGTGCAGTCGAATAAGAACCTCAAGGGCTTCGTGGTGATGATCAACGGGCCGGAGTCGAAGGGCTGGCTCACCAAGCTCGCGGCGGACAAGGGCATCACGATCCCGATGGTCTACCTTGCGAAGGGCACGTCCGACACCGGCATGCGGCTTTACAAGCTGAATCCGGAGGCGAACAACACGATCCTCGTG
>Ga0335074_10006383_pt1 | contig 16355 bp, 14 predicted proteins | sample Lox_Sample_23_FD_206715 | JGI IMG/M metagenome (GOLD analysis project Ga0335074, IMG submission 206715) | Soil microbial communities from Loxahatchee National Wildlife Refuge, Florida, United States - Lox_Sample_2.3 | ecosystem: Environmental > Terrestrial > Soil > Wetlands | place: USA...
CGACGATCATGGCCTCGTCGTGCTCGTCGAATGGCTGGCCGTCGCGCCGATTCGAGACATACAGGTTCCCGAACGTGCGGCCGCGGCTCATGATCGTCACCCCGAGCAAGGTCTTCACCTTCGGGTGCCCGGCCGGCAGGCCGATCGCCTTCGGGTGCTCGCTGATCGAGGCGACCCGCAAAGGGCTCGGCTCTTGTCTTAGGTGGGCCAGCAGGCCGCGGCCCTTCGGCCATCCCAGCCGGGCCGTGGCGGCCTCCTGCGCCCCCGTCAGGCCGACCGGGATGAACTCCACAATGCGTCCGCCATCCTCGCTGAGCACCACGAGCACCCCATATCGGGCGTGGATAAGGTCGATCGCGGTGGTGGCGATCTGGCGCAGCACGGTCTCCAGGCCGACGTCTTGGCCGAGCACCGACGTGTACAGCTCGCCCAGCGCGTCCTGCACCCGCGCCAGCACCTTCAGTTCCTCAGCGATCCGGCCAAGCTGGGCGCTTATGGGCAGGCCCGGCCGTACCAGATCATCCTGACGCGTCACGATCAAGGCCCCGGATCACCCCCCGCCGTGCCCGGCGAACGCGATCCGGACCCCGCCCGCCGCTGGCCGCTCATCCCCAGACTAGCGAGCCACCAGCAGTCATTGTTTTCGGCTGTCTTCGCTGGTAGTGGCTGGTTTCTGACGCGTAGATAACGATCTGACATTCGTTCTTGCATTGTCGCTAGGTAGGGGGTGAGCATGGTCGCAGCCCCGGCTGACGCCAGCCGGGGGACAGGTGCGGGCACGCGAAGGGACCGGTGATGGGCAGGCTCGCCTGGTCGCAAGTGCGGTTCCGCATGGCCCGCACGCTGGCGCTGGTTGCCGGGGTGCTGGTCGCGGCGACCGCGTTCACCGTGCTCACCGCGGCGTCGCGGACCGCACAGGCGCGAACGGTCGGCAAGGTGTCGGCGAACTTCGTGCCCGCCTACGACATCCTGGTCCGGCCGCGGGGGGCGCGGACCGCGGTGGAGAGCAAGACCGGGACGGTGGCGCCGGATTTCCTGTCGGGCATCTACGGCGGGATCACGATGGCGCAGTGGCGCCAGATCGAGCGGATCCCGGGCGTGGAGGTCGCCGCGCCGATAGCCATGGTCGGGTATGCACAGCTTGAGGCCACCATGTTCGAGCCGGTGCCCGCCGCCGCGCTGGCCGGGTCCGGCCGCCAGCTCTACCGGGCCTCCACCACCTGGGTCAGCGACAACGGCGCCAGCCGCGTCACGCAACCACCGGGATACCTGTACGTGACGCCGCTGCGAGTCACGGGCAACATCGAGGGCGAACGCTCGACCGATGGCACCGGCCCGGGATGCGAGCCGGGCGGAGTGGCCCTGTCACCGGGAACGAACCCGTTCGGCGCGGCCGCACAGTCCTACACGCAGTGCTGGTCCCGGGTGAACCACTACGGTGAGCCGCCGGGCTTGGGGGCCTCCAGCACCGAGGCCGGGTACTGGGTCAGCTGGACCATCCCGGTGCTGATCGCGGCGATCGACCCGGACGCCGAGGCGAAACTGGACGGGCTCAACAAGGCGCTTGTCTCTGGCCGTTACCTGACGGAGAACGAGGGTGACAAAGGCTCGACATTGCCGGTACTAGCCTCCTCGGACAGCGGCATGACCGAATACGCCCAGACCACTTTGCAGCAGCTCACGGCGCCGTCGGCGATGCCTAACATGAACGCTGCGTGGGCGAGCGCGCAGGCCTCGGATCCTGGCCGCACGGTCGCCACCGGGCGGACCACGGCCCAGCAGGCCTACAACGGCGTGCTCAAAGGGCTCCTGGGTGTAATTGAGAACGGCGCCTTCGCCGGCAGCCCGGTCAATGGCTACTGGTCGGTCGGCCCGGTGGACTACCAGCGCACGAAGGCCGGGACACTGACAGCGCGTCAGGTAGTCAACGACCCCTCGGCCTGGTACACCGGCAGCGCGGCCGCGGTCCCGATGGACGACGAGGAGAGCCAGTACCGGACGGTGACCTCGCACGTGAAGGCGTCCGCGCAATCCGCGCAGTCTCCCGGCTCCGATCTCGCCCTGATCAAGGTCGCGGGTGTCTTTGATCCAGCCAGGATCAAATCGTTCAGCGCGCTGTCGCAGGTGCCGCTGGGCGATTACCGGCCGGTGGCCGCGGTGCCGGCGACCGCGGCCAGCCGCCGGGCGCTGCACGGAGGTGATCTTCTGCCCAGCCAGAACCTGGGCGGCCTGGTCAGCCAGCCGGTGAACCTGGTCACGACCTTGTCGGCGCTGCCGGCGCTTGAAAACAGCCAGGCCTACACCGACGTGAATGCCGTGGATCCGATCAGCGTGATCCGGGTCAAGGTCGCGGGGGTGACCGGGCCGGGTGCGCTCTCGCGGGAGCGGATCAACGCGGTCGCGCAGCAGATCGAGCAGCGCACCGGCCTGGAGGTGGACGTCGTGGCCGGGTCCTCGCCCTCGCCGGTGACCATCGATGTGCCCGCGGGCAGGTTCGGGCAGCCGCCGCTGACCCTTTCGCAGAACTGGGTGAAAGAGGGCGTGGCGGTGGCGATCCTCAAGGCCGTGGATAAGACCAGCGTGGCGCTGTACATCTTGATCCTGGTGGTGTGCGGGCTATTCGTCGCTAACGCTGCCACCGCCGCGGTCCGCGGCCGCCGCCGCGAGCTGGGGGTGCTGGCCGCGGTGGGCTGGAGCCGGCCACGGCTGTTCGCGACCGTGCTGGGCGAGCTGGCCTGCATCGGGCTGGCCGCGGGGCTGCTGGCCGCGGCGATCGCGGTGCCGGTGTCGGCCGCTCTGGGCCTGGACGCCTCGCCTGGACGGGCGCTGCTGGCGGTTCCGGTCGCGATCGCGGTGGCCATCGTGGCCGGCCTGGCGCCGGCCTGGCTGGCCGCGCGGGCCGACCCGGTCAGCTCGGTCCGGCCGCCGGTGCTCGCGGTCCGCCGCGCGCACCAGCCCGGTGGGATCACCGCACTGGCCCTGCTCAACGTGACCCGCACCCCAGGCCGCACCGCGATCGGCGTGGCCAGCCTGGCCGTGGGCATCGCCGCGCTGACCATGCTGACCGCCGTGACCTTCGCCTTCCGCGGGGTGATTGTCGGGTCACTGCTCGGTGACGCCGTCGCGGTGCAGGTCAGAAGCGTCGACTACATCGCCGCCGGGGCGACGGCCGCCCTGGGCGTGCTGGCCGTCGCCGACGTGGTGTTCCTGAACATCACAGAGCGCGCAGCCGAGCTGGCCACCATCCGCAGCTTCGGCTGGCGCGACAGCGCGCTGGCCCGCCTGGTGGTCACCGAAGGCGCGCTCATCGGCATCACCGGCTCGCTGGCCGGCGCCGGGTTCGGGCTGGCCGCCGCGGCCTGGTTTGCCGGGGCTCTGCCCGCCCGGCTGCTGGCCATCGCCGCCGCCGCCGTGGCGGCCGGGATCATCATCACCGCCGCGGCCGCGCTGCTGCCCGCCGCGCTGCTGCGCCGCCTGCCCGCCGCCAGCCTGCTAGCCGAGGAGTAAGCGGCGCACAGCAGGCCTTGAGGCGTAAGGACGGCAGATCGGCACGCAAGTCGAGTGCGGCGACCCGGGGGTCACGCGCAGACTGGCTTGCGTGCGAGGATGGCGCAGCTTGCCGCTGCCGTGCCGGAAGGAGCGATGAGGATGAGCCGCGTGATCGTCATCGGAGCCACCGGGCATATCGGCAGTTACCTGGTGCCTCGGCTGGTGCGCGGCGGCCACGAGGTGGTCGCGATGAGCCGTGGCGTCCGCGACCCTTATCACGCAAGCCCCGAGTGGGGCTCCGTCACCAGGGTCACGGTCGACCGTGAGGCCGAGGACGCGGACGGCAGCTTCGGCCCCCGGGTCGCCGGCCTGCGCCCCGACACGGTGATTGACCTGGTCTGCTTCACAGCGGCCTCGGCGCAGCAGCTCGTCGAGGCGCTGCGCCCCTCCCGCCCGCTGCTGCTGCACTGCGGGACAATCTGGGTGCACGGTCCCGCGCTGCGGGTGCCGGTCACCGAAGATGAGCCCCGGACCGCCTATGGCAAGTACGGCACGGGCAAGGCGGAGATCGAGGCACTGCTGCACCGCGAGACGCTGGCGGGCGGCGTCCCCGCTGTCGTGCTCCATCCCGGTCACATCAGCGGTCCGGGCTGGCCGGTCATCACGCCGGCCGGAAACCTGGATCCCGCGGTGTGGACGAGCCTCGCGATGGGCAGGCCGCTCTCGCTGCCCGATCACGGGCTGGGCGTGCTGCATCACGTGCACGCCGACGACGTCGCGCAGGCATTCGAGCTTGCGCTGAACCGGTCGGCGGCGATCGGGGCCAGCTTCCACGTGGTGGCGGAGCAGGCGATGACCCTGCGCGGCCTGGCAACTGGCGTCGCGCGGTGGTTCGGCCGTGAACCGGTGTTCGACTTCGTTGACTGGGCGGAGTTCGGCCGCCGGGTCGGTCCCGACCACGCCGAGGCGACCCGCGAGCACACCTTCCGCGGCATCACCGCGAGCATTGCCCGGGCCAAGGACGCGCTGGGCTATGCCCCGCGGTTCAGCTCGCTCGACGCCCTGCACGAGGCGCTGACCTGGCTTGTCGCCCACGGCCAGGCCGACATCGGCGGCCAGCAGCTCCCGGTGCCAAGCCTGCTCGGCTACTCATGAGGCCAGCGGGCCGTCCACTTCCGGTGCCGCCCGCTGCGGGCCGACGCGGATGAATGTACCGTTGGGGGCGCTATAACCACGCTGTAACCCGTAGCCACCAGGTCGGCGACGTCGGCAGCAACCCTTTTATGATCTTGAACGTTACGCCACGGCGCCAGCCGGGCTAGCCGAACGGACCGAACCCATGGGGACGAGCGCGTTCCGCAAGGTCCGGTGCAGCGCCGATGCAGGTCCAGAAGCGCGCCTGGCTCGCAGCGCCCCCGGGCCCGGGCGAGTGAAAGGTCAGGGCGTCCCGGCCGGGGTGACCACGAAATCGACGGTGATCTGGCCGGCGTGCCGGAAGGTGAGCGTCACCGGCAGGGTGTCGCCGACGAGCATCGCGCGAGGCCGTACCACGACGATGTCGGCGCCGAACGGGGTGAGGGTGGTCACGGCGTGCCCCGGGATCACCAGCCCGGTCAGCTGGGCGCCGGCCCCGAAGGGCTGGTTGCCGTGCCGGGCGAGGATGACCCGGCCGGCCGGGGCGCGCACGGACAGCAGCTCGTCCGGGCCTGCCAGGTTCTTGATCGTGAGGTAGGCGGGGGCGGTCGGGGCCGGGCCGCCGCGGCTGGCGTGGTGGCCAGGGCTGGAGATAGCGGTAAGGGTGAACTGCAGCGGCATCCGGCGCAGGGTTCCGCCACCGCCGGTCGCCACCCACACGGACAGCAGCCCGGTCAGCGCCACCGCGCAGGCGAGCGGCGCAGCCACCGGGCCCGCGGCGCGGGCCAGGCGCCGGGCGGTCACGTCGCCCTGGCCGGGCTGACCGGCACGGGCCGGGCGGGCGGCGATGTGGTCCGGCCGCGCCGGGCACCGGCGGGCAGGTGGCGCAGGCGCAGGCTGTTGGACACGACAACCAGCGAGCTCAGCGCCATGGCCAGGCCGGCGAACAGCGGGTTGAGGTAGCCGAGCGCGGCCAGCGGCAGCGCGATGAGGTTGTAGCCGAAGGCCCAGGCGAGGTTGGCACGGATCGTGCGCATCACCGCCCGCGACAGCGTGATCGCATCGGCGATCCGCTCTGGGTCTCCGGTGACGAGGGTCAGGTCGGCCGCCCCGATGGCGGCGTCGGTGCCGGTGCCGATCGCGATGCCAAGGTCGGCCTGGGCCAGCGCGGCCGCGTCGTTGACCCCGTCGCCGACCATGGCCACGGCGTCGCCCTCGGCCTGCAGTTGCTGGACGCGGCTCAGCTTGCCGTCGGGCCGCACGCCGGCGAACACGTCACCGGGGCCGATGCCGAGTTGCCGGGCTACCGCCCGCGCGGGAGCCGGGGCGTCCCCGGTCAGCATGATGACCCGCAGGCCCAGGGCGCGCAGCCGGCTGACCGCTGCGGCGCTGCCGGACTTGAGCGTGTCGGCGACCGGCAGCACCACGCGGGCCTGGCCATCCCAGCCGGCCAGCACCGCGGTCTGGGCTGCCTGCTCCGCGGCTTCGGCGGCCTGGTCGAGTTCGGCCGGTATCGCCAGCCCGTTTTCGGCCAGGAACCGGCGGGTGCCGACGGTCACGGCCCGGCCGGCCACGGTGCCGCGCACCCCGGCGCCGGGCACGCTGGCGAACGCGGTGGCCGGCGGCAGGGAACCCAGCCGGGCGGTGGCGTGGCGGGCGATGGCCTGGCCGGCCGGATGCTCGGACGCCTCCTCGACCGCGCCGGCCAGCCGGAGCGCCTCGGCTTCGCTGGTGCCGTCGGCCACGGTGAGCGGCTGAACCGCCATGACGCCGGTGGTCAGCGTGCCGGTCTTGTCGAGGACGATCACATCGGCGCGGCGCGCCGCCTCCAGCGCCTGCGCGCCCTTGACCAGGATGCCGAGCTGGGCGCCCCGGCCGACGCCCGCGAGCAGGGCGGTGGGAGTGGCCAGGCCCATCGCACACGGACAGGCGACCACGAGCACGGCGAACGTGCAGCTCAGCGGGAACGGGCCGGGCAACCCGGTGCCAAGCCAGAAGCCGAGGGTGGTCACGGCCAGGCTGATCACGCAGGGAACGAAGATGGCGGCCACCCGGTCGGCCAGGCGCTGCGCCGACGACTTCGTGGCCTGCGCCCGCGTCACCAGGTCGATGATCCGGGCCAGCTCGGTGTCGCGGCCGACGCGGGTCGCGCGGATCACCAGGCGACCGCTGAGGTTGATGGTGCCGCCAGTCACCGCGTCCCCGGGCGCGACCTCGGCCGGTGTGGACTCGCCGGTCAGGAGCGAGCCGTCGACGGCCGAGTTCCCGGCGACGATCACCCCGTCGGTGGCGATCTTCTCGCCGGGTCGGGTCACGAACTCGTCCCCGGCGGCCAGGTCGGCGATTCCGGTGCGCCGCTCGGTTCCGTCCCGCAGCACGGCGACCGTGCCGGCGCCCAGCTTGGCCAGGGCGGTCACGGCGGATCCGGCCTGGCGCTTGGCCCGTGATTCCAGGTAGCGACCCGCCAGCACGGCCACGGTCACCCCGGCGGCCACGTCCAGGTAGAGGGTGCCCGGGCTCACCGGGCCGAACGTGACGGCGAACGGCATCTTCATCCCGGTCATGCCGGCCCTGCCGAACAGCATCGCCTGGACCGACCACACCAGTGAGGCGGTAATGCCCAGGCTGACCAGGGTGTCCATGGTCGCGGTACCGTGCCGGACGCCACGCCAGGCGGCCCGGTGCAGCGGCCAGCCGCCCCACAGCGCGACCGGGAGAGTGAGCGCCAGGCACACCCACTGCCAGCCGGCGAACTGCAGCGACGGGGCCATGGCCACCGCGATGACCGCCAGCGCGGGCGGCGCGCAGGCGGCCACCCGCCATCCCAGCAGCCGGCTCGCGGCCGCGGCTTGCGCGTCCGGGTCGTCCGGGTCGTCCGGGCCGGCCGCGGGCAGGGCCGCGGTATACCCGGCCGCCTGCACCGCCGTGATCAGTTCCGCGGGCTCATGGCCGCCCAGGCTGGTCACGTACGCCCGCTCGGTCGCGTAGCTGACCGTGGCGTCAACACCGTCGAGCAGGTTCAGCCGTTTCTCGATCCGCGCCGCGCAGGCGGCGCAGCTCATCCCGCCGATGACCAGTTCCACCGGCCGGGTCGTGGTCGGCTGGGTCACCGGCGCGCCGCCTGATCCCTGGGGACGGTCAGCACCGCACGGCCGGCACCCATGTTCATGTTCATCGAGGGCGGCGTGCCGTTGCCGGCCGGACGGACCGGCGCGTGCGCCGGGACCACCGGCCCCGCCAGCGCGCCTGCCTTGTACGCGCCGAAGAACACCGCCACCATCAAGATCACGAACCCGAGCACCTTGGCTTCAGGGCTCATCGTGTCCTCCCTGCCGACCTCGCCGCCCGCTCTGGCCGATTATCGCACCAAGACTATGGCAGGAAGCGGGTACTCCAACCGTCGGGAACGAGGCTCTCCAGGCGTCCGGCAAATATCCTGCCGGGCTAAAGGATCCTCCTGCCCGTATTAGCAAATACTCCGGGCTTGCCTCCATCATCCCCCCGTGGGCTCGCGTGCGCCGAGAGGATCCGATGAAATAAGCAGGTCAGAACTTGTCTGCGGATGGCGTTAGTGCTTCGGCAACATTCATTGCCGGCCCTTCGTGCCGGGGCTGAAGTTTCGGTTATTGCCCGCTCCGCAAAGCGAGCACGCCTAGCCGGGCATCGTGTAATGCCGACCTCCCAAGGTAGCGTCCGGCGGCGCCACGATGAAAGAACGCATACGGCATTCGCCGGCAGGTCCTGGGCGCTGAGCGGCAGCCACACCGCGGCGCGTGCATCACCTGGCGGGCGCCACGGCATCGCCGGCACCCACCGGGCAAACCGGGCACCCCAGACGCTGCACGGCCTGGCAGCGGAGATGATCGGCAGCGAGCCGGGCCGACTCGCGGGCCTGGACAAGGGAGCGCACCGGCTGCTCGCCGACCAGGGCCCGACCGCCTCGATGGGGCTGACCGTCGTCTTCGCCCCTCAAATCGCCTCGGCGGTGGTCGCGCGCGCCCACGACGGCCGTGGCCGCCGCGGTGGTCGTGGCCACGGTGAACTGGCCTGGTGTCGCGCGCGACCGCGGGTCAATCGGCTATCTCGTATCCAGCGGTGTCGACCGCGGCGCGCAGCGCCGCCTCGCTGGGCGGCGGGTCGGCGGTGATGCGGACGGCACCTGTCCCCAGGTCGACATCGACCCCGGTCACGGCGGGCAGGCCGCTGATCTCCTTCTGTACCGCAGACACGCAGTGTCCGCAGGTCATTCCCTTGACCATGATCACAGTCTGGTTCACGACGTATCCTTTTGAGACGGCTGGGCTCAGGCCGACGCCGAGAGGGGGCGCAGAGCCATCGCCCTCATACGCGACTTTACTGCCACTTGGCAGGCGTTCGTGGAGTGTGGAGCCCTGCCTGTCCTGCATCCGGCAGCGCCGCCCGATCTGTTCGGCCGGCTCCGCCACGCCACGCCGGCCGACCTGACTGACGCCGAGTGGCCACCTCCGGCACGGCACGCCGTTCCCGGCTGGGCGCACGGTCGTGCTCATATGCCCGGCCGGGGCGGAAAGGAATGCAGGGCCAATGTACGACGCTGACTGCATACCCTGTAGAGGTATTGCAGATACCCCTTCCAGGTATTCGGGTATACCTGGAAGGGGTTTATTGCGAGACTGGAATCATCAATTTAGTGACCCGGCCAAGCGCCTGTCTACCTGCGGATATGCGCGGCTCGCTGAAGCCCTGTACGCGTTTTCTGCCATCCCTCTTGCCCGGTTCACAAAGTGGCCTCTAATGTTCTGATTACAAAGTCTGAGTGTGCTGGGAAGACGCCCGGCCGCTCGGGCGCGCTCAGCTACTGGGCGTGCCCGCCGGGAATGTTCGGCCCCGGCCAGCATCCAGGCGCAGAGAACCAGGCACACAGGGCCCAGCCGCGACAGCGGCCCTGGGCCGCGGAAAGCCGAAAGGAACCGGGATGAGTGACATCGCCGTCGCCGGTGGAGAGGCCGCGAGGCGGGACAGCGCAAGCGTCACGACTGCGGATAGCTGGCAGCCTCCCGACACCAGGCGGGTGCTGCAGCTTTCGCTGGCGGTCATATGGCTGCTCGACGCGGTGCTGCAGTACCAGTCGTTCATGTTCAGCAAGGGGTTCGGCCAGATGCTGGCTGGTACCGCGTCCGGTAACCCCGGGGTGGTCGCCAGCCCGATCACCTGGGATGCGAATCTGGTCCAGCATCACACGGTACTGCTGAATACGATCTTCGCTACGATCCAGCTGCTGCTGGCCCTGGGCATCGCCTGGCGGCCCACGCTCCGGGTTGCGCTGGCTGCCTCCATCGCGTGGTCGCTGGGTGTTTGGTGGTTCGGCGAAGGTCTGGGGGAGGTGCTGAACAGCGGGGCGAGCCCGGTCAACGGGGCTCCTGGCGCAGTGATCATCTACGCGCTGCTCGCCGTGCTGCTGTGGCCCTCCGACGGGCACGCGGCCACGGCCCCGTTCGCAGCCGCCCGCGCGGTAGGCGCGCAGGTGGCCCGGGCGCTGTGGCTCGTGCTGTGGGGGAGCCTGGCCTACTTCGCCTTGATGCCGGGTAACCGGGCGCCCCAGGCTCTGAGCAGCATGATCGCGGGCATGGCCAGTGGCGAGCCCGGCTGGCTGGCCGCCCTGGACAACCACGCCGCCTCACTTCTGGCGCACCAGGGGCTGGCCGCCTCCGTCGTGCTGGCCGTCGCTCTCGCCTTGATCGCGGTCGGTGTCTACCTGCCGCGGCCGGCCGCCCGGGCCACGGTGGTGCTGGCCGTCGTGGTGGCCGCGGTCATCTGGGTCTTCGGGGAGGCGTTCGGGGGCATCCTGGCCGGGGGAGCGACCGACCCCAACTCCGGCTTGCTGCTGATCTTGCTTGCGGTGACCTACTGGCCGGCGCGGACCGCGGCTGCGGCGGCAGCGGCGGCCCAGCGCGCCGGCGCGGAAGGAGCGAGGGCATGATGACACCATCCTGGATCCTGGACCTCCTGGCCGCGGTCATGCTGCTGGTCGCGGCAGCCAGCGCGGGCCGGCTGGTGGCGGCCCGCCCGTGGGCCGGGTCCACCGGGGACGCGGACATCGACATCGCACACCTCCTGATGGGCATCGCGATGGCGGGCATGCTGGTCGCGAGCCTGACCACGCTGCCGAACGGCGTGTGGGATGCGATCTTCGCCGTGCTGACGGCGTGGTTCGGCTGGCGGGTCTACCGCGAATCGCGGGGGCAGGGCGCCCGGGTGCTGGCCGACGGTCACCACATGCCGCACCTGGTGCACAGCGCCGCGATGCTGTACATGTTCGCGGCCCTGAACGCGGCCGCCGCCGGCAGCGGGGGCGGGATGAGCGGCATGGGCAGTTCCGGCATGGCAATGCCGACGCTCAGTGCGCCCGTGGTGGCGTTCATCTTCGCGCTGTGGCTGGCCGCCTACGTCGTGCTGGACCTCGACCGGCTGTCCGGTCCGGCGCACGGGCACGGTAGCTACTTCGCCCGCCCCGCGCTGGCCGGCGCCACAACCGGGGCTGGGTCCGTGAGCCTGGCCGCCCCAGCTGTGCCCGCGGGGACCAGCGCCGGTGCAGCCGCCGCGCAGGACCAGGCGGCCGCCGACGGCAGCCATCCGGCCGGCGGTGGCCTGCTAGCCACCGGGAGCCGGTCCGGGTCCGCCCGCGCCTTGCTGCTCAGCCCTCGGGCGGCCGCTGGCTGCCGCATCGCGATGGGTGTGACCATGGCCTTCATGCTCGTCATCATGATCTAGCGGCGGATGACGCTTGGCTTACCGAAACGCACCCTCGGCTAGGCAGCGGCGGCCGAGGACGGCGGCGACCCGCCGGGTCGGCCTGCTGGCGGCGGCCGTGGTCATCAGCGCGGCTGCCGCGGCGTGTGGCCACGGCCCTGCGGGCGGCCCGCCACAGTATGCGGTGCTCGCTCGCAGCATCTCTGGCCTGGGCGAGATCATCACGGATGGCAAGGGTTTCACGCTGTATATGTACGCGCCCGATCACCGGGGCCGCTCGCAATGCAGTGGGTTTTGCGCGCAGCAGTGGCCGCCGCTGATGCTGCCGCGGGGGGTTACCCGCCCCAAGGCGGGTCCTGGGGTCCGGGCATCCCTGCTCGGGACGGTGCGCCGCGCCAACGGACGGCTTCAGGTAACGTATGGCGGCTGGCCGCTCTACTTGTGGATCGGCGATGAGAGTCCCGGCCAGGCCACCGGTCAGGCCGATGACATGGGCTTGTGGTACACCCTGTCGGTAACGGGTGCCGTGGACCGGGGCACCCCCCGCTGACCAGATCATGATCGGCTGCGACCACAGGTCGCCCTGAACCAAGAACGAGGCGCCGAACGGGACTCCAGCAGGCCGTATGCGCCTGCAGGGACGGGTGCTATCTTGACAGCACTGCGACTACGCTGTGCAGTTACGCGAACACGTAACGCTAACAAGCCCTGCCACATCGGAGCGGGTAGACCGGCTCCGCGGTCCGCGTGATTGGAGCGCATAGTGCAACGTGAACTGATCGAGAGCCTCGCAGTGCACGCGGCTTTCGATTCCCGGACCCTCGCGAACGTCGTGGACGCTCTTTCGAGTTGCGAGGAAGCCGTCATTGGGTGCTCAGCCGGCATGGTGGCCGAGCAAGACATCGACCGGATGCGCGCATCCGTGCTGCGCGACCTGGACTGCAGCGAAGTTGTCGCCACCACCCGTCGGCTGCTCACCCGGGCGACGGCGGACGACAGCGCGCTGATCTCCGCTCAGCTCGAGGCGTGCCTCATCGCGTGCCGGCGCAGTGAGGAACAGTGCAAGCTGACCGCGGCGGCGCACGAGCACTGCCGGCTGTGCACGGCCGCTACGCATCGGGCCGCCGAGGCCTGCCGCCAAGCACTGGAAGCCCTGCACGGCTGAATTATTTGCGGGCGGGTCTGAGGACGGCTGCCGGGCAGCGCCGCCGGTTGGCCAGTCATGGGTGGCCGAGCGCCTGGCGCTGCCCGGTGCCGGGCGGTGTTGCGGTTAGGAGGCGACGATGCCCTCGCCGCCGGCTGCGCCGGGGACGGTGACCGAGCCGGTCTGGGTCAAGGTGCCGCCGGGGTTGATGCGGTAAGCGTCGACGTTGCCGGGTCCGCCGGCCTGCACGTACAGGTACTGGCCGTCGGAGGACACGGTCGCGTCGACGGTGCCGGCGTCGGTTGGCGTCGTGCCGAGCAGGGTCACCGCCCCGCCGGGCTGGGTGCTCAGCGTGGACTCGGTGGCGCTGCCGGCGTTGGAGGCATACAGCGTGCCATCGGGTGCTGCGGTGATCCAGCACGTCGCGACCTGCCCGGTGGCGGCACTGCCCAGCTGGGTGAGCGTGCCGCCGGGGGCGATGGCGAAGGTGGCGACGGTGTCGGTGCCGGTCTCGGCCAGCGCCAGATGCCCGTCCTGGTCGAAGGTAAACCCGAACGGCACCTGGCCGGGCAGCGAGGTAACCGTGGGCTCGGCGGACGGGCCGAACGGCCCGGCCTGGAAGACCTCAACGCTGTTGGCCGCGCCCTTGGTCGTGACCACCAGGTGCGACCCGCCGGGAGTGAAGCCGATCTGGCCGGGCGTGCCGGTGAACACCGTCGAGGAACTCGTGCCCAGGCCGAGGTCGCGCTGCCAGGACGGCACCGGGAACAGGCGGCCGCCGGCCTGGACGAAGCCGGACACCGAGGCGCCGCCCAGCGCGTTGAGCACGAACACCTGGTTGCCGTGCACGGCGATGCTGACCGGGAACTGGCCGCCCGAGCTGATCACCTGGCTGCGGGTCAGCGTGCCGCCGCGGACCCGGAACACGGTGATGGTGTTGCTGCCCGCGTTGACCGCGTACAACAAGCCGGCCTGCCGGTCGTAGGTCAGCGAGCCTTCCGACGACAGGTGGTCAACAACCGACCCGGTCAGGACTCCTCCGTTCCCGCCGGTGGGGTAGCTGCCGATCTGCTGCAGCCCGCCGGCCGCGGTGCGCTGGTAGGCGACGATCGTGTTGCCGGCGGTGTTATCGGTCTGCACGAACACCGCGTGGGCCGGCCCGGGCGAGGCGGGCACGGTGGCAGCGCTGGCCGGCAGCGCCGACAGCGCGGCAGCCGCCGCGCCAGCTGCGGTCACCGTGGCCAGCTTCCAGATGGGTTTCATGACTCTCCTTCGTGTCATGAGGGTGAATGGGGACACCTGATCGGCGTCCGCGCGGTCGCCAGTTCTTACCGACGGGCGTGCGCGGGACAGCCGCACTGGCGTGGCCACTAAGTCTGGGTACGATGTCGCTGTGCAGCTCGCCAGGCCAATGCCGCTTGAACTGGATGCCGAGTCGGCCAGCTGGCTGTGCCGGCTAACCAGCGCGATCCCGGCGGAACGGCTGGCGGCCGAGCGGGAACTGCACGCCAGGCTGCTGCGGATCGCGCTGGCCGAGGTCCGCAGGCGTTCCAGCCGCACCCCGGTGACCGGGCCGGAACTTGACGATGTTGCCCACCAGGCCGCCGGGGACGCGATGCTGGCGATGCTCGGCAAGCTCGCCGAGTTCCGCGGCGAAAGCCGCTTTACCACCTGGGCTTACAAGTTCGTCATCCTGGAAGTGTCCAGCAAGCTCGGCCGCCATTACTGGCGCAACCCACCAGTCGAGCTCGACGCCGCACAGTGGGAGCGCCTGCCGGATCGGCTCGGACTTGATCCGCACCAGCACGCCGAGGCAGCATGCATCCTCACCGAGGTGCGCCACGTGATCGAGAGCGAGCTCACCGCCCACCAGCGGCGTATCTTCATTGCCATCGTCGTCGACGGGATACCCCTCAACGCGCTGGCCGACAAGCTGAACCTCCAGCGCAACGCGATCTACAAGGTGATCTTCGACACCCGCCGTAAGATCCGCCGCTCGCTGGTAGCAAAGGGCTATCTGGACGAGGCGGGTGGGGGGTGATGAGCGAACGGGACATGCTGGAGCGCTTCCTGCAAACCGATCCGCGCGACGTCGGCTGTGGCCAGGCAACCGCCGTGCTGCACATCTACGTCGATCTCGTCGCAGCTGGCCAGGATGCTCCCAGCCGATACCCCGGCGTGGCCGCTCACCTTGCAGCATGCGGGCCGTGCGGCGACGACTTCGCCGGACTTCTCGCCGCCGTCACCAGCGACGAGCCAGACGCGTAGCATCGCCAGACGGCGCATCGCGGCCCGTCACCGGACGCCAGGTTCATCATGTCGCCTCGAGCACGGTCACTCGCTCCGGAGGGCTTCGGCGGGCTGGATCCTGCCGACCATCCAGGTCGTTGCCACGCTGGCCAGGACGGCGATGACCACGGCGGCGGCCAGCGCGTCGAGGATTACTTCCCAGCCGACTTGGGCGTTGATGTTGGTCAGGTGGCTGAGAAACGGGCTGGGCGCGCCGGGCAGGCCGACGCCGCCGGTCGCCGAGGACGCCCCGCTGTGCGAGACGAGCGCCGAGGTGACCGCGCTCCCGGCGGCGGTGCCGACCACCGCGCCGACGACCAGGCCGAGCAGCGTGAAGGTCGCCGCCTCGGTGGTGAACTGCGCCATGATGCGGCCGTTCGAGGCGCCGATCGCCTTCAGGATCCCGATCTCGCGCTTACGTTCCCGCACGATCATCACCATGACGAGGAAGAGGATCACGACGGCGGCCCCGGTGGCCCCGGCCAGGCTGTACAGCGCGATCCCCGTCACGCTGTCGAGGTCCCCGATCGCCTGGCTGGCGTCGGCCAGGTTGCTGGTCACGCTGGCCACGGGGCCGAGAGCACGCTCGATCGCCGAGGTGGTCGCGGCGAGCTCGGTGAGCGAGGCGACGGTGACGACGGCGGTGCTGACCTGGCCCGTCTGGCCCGTCAGGTGCCCGAGAAGGGGCAGCGAGGTGATGACCGTGTCGTTGCCCGACTGGTTATCGCTGTCGAAGATGGCCGCGACGGTCAGCATCTGGCCATACGCAGTGAAGGCCGAGCCGACCTTGAGTCCGTTCTCCCGTGCCATCGATGTGCTGACCATGGCGACGTCGGCCGGACTCGTGCCCGAGATGGCGTAGCCGTTCACGATCCTCAGCGTCGAGGCGCCGATGTTGACCGGGCTCGTCGGCTGGGTCGACCCGGAGAAGTACACCGCGGGGCTGAAGCTGACGGGACGCAGCGATGTGCGGGCCGAGGTGCTCGGACCGTTCTGCGTGCTGCCGCGGGGCTTGGCCGCGCCGGCGAGCTTCTCGTCGATGCTCGTGACCCCGTGCAGGTGCGCGATGGGCGCGAGCTCCGCGGTTGTGAGGTTCTTGCCGGGCTGCCCGCCGGCTGAGAAGGGGGGCGGGCCGATGGCCACGGTGTTGCCGATCGAGCTGAGCGTCGTGGCGACCTTGCCGGTCACCGAGTGGTTCGCGATCAGCATGACGAAGGAGAGGCCGATCACCAGCCCGAGGATGACCACAACCGAGACCGTCCGCACGGCACTGCGGAAGGCGTTCCGAATGCCTCTTCCTGCTGCTGTCATCCGACTTCGTCACTTCCCTTGCCTCGAGCACAGTCACTCGCTCCGCAGAACTTTGGCGGGCCTGATGCTGCCGATCATCCAGGCAGCTGCGGCGCTGGCCAGGACGGCGACGATAACGGCGGCAGCCAGGCCGTCGAGGATCACTCCCCAGCCGACCTGGGCATTGACGTCGGTCAGGTGACTGAGAAACGGGCTGGCCGCGCCGAACACGCCGCGAGCGCCCGTGTCCGACGACACCCCGCTGTTCGAGACGAGCGCC
>Ga0335074_10006386_pt1 | contig 16352 bp, 15 predicted proteins | sample Lox_Sample_23_FD_206715 | JGI IMG/M metagenome (GOLD analysis project Ga0335074, IMG submission 206715) | Soil microbial communities from Loxahatchee National Wildlife Refuge, Florida, United States - Lox_Sample_2.3 | ecosystem: Environmental > Terrestrial > Soil > Wetlands | place: USA...
GGCCTCGACGTTGTGGTCAAGGGCCACCGTCATGGGAACCATCTCCTTGCGTGCAGGTTGGGCGGCTCGCGCTACCCATGGGGCCGTGCGGGGCAGCTCCGCGGCGCTAACCGGCCAGGGAGATGCTCGGTCTGGACCAGTAGTCACTATGAGACTACAGAAGGCAAGGCAGCACAAGCGCGTAGCAAGGATCCGACCTGCTCACACGGCGGCTGACGGCCGCCGGCGGCACCAAGCCGTAGTGTTGGACAGTGGCCGCTCCCGTTCCCCAGCTTTCCCTAGCAGAGTGGCTCGTCCTCTGCCTCGTCTGCGAGGCGCCATCGCACGGATTCGCGCTGGCCCGCACCCTGTCCGAAGACGGCGAACTCGGGAAGATCTGGCGCGTGCCCAAGCCTGTCATCTACCGGGCGCTACAGCGGCTCGAGGACGCCGCGCTGGTGGCAACCGTGGAACTCCAGCCGTCGAATGCGGGTCCGGTGCGCTCACTCGTTGATGCCACCGATGCGGGCCGGGATGCCGCCGCGGCATGGCTCGCCCAGCCCGCTCGCCACAATCGTGATGTCCGCTCAGAACTGCTGGCCAAGCTCGCCCTGCTCGACCGGGCCGGAGCTGATCCGGCAGAGTTGCTCGTCGCGCAGCGTGCGCAGCTCGAGCCGGTTGCCGACGCGCTCCACCGGAAACTGGAAAGGACGACAGGCTTCGACCGGACTGTCGTGGCGTGGCGCTTCGAGATGGTGGTGGCAACGTTGCGATTCCTTGACGATGCCTTGAGCGCGCGGCCCGCCCGGGCGCCCGCGAGATAAGTCCGGCGTTCCGGATAGCAAGCTTTTGCCGAGGATAGTAGTCTCAATGTAACTACTGCTCTCAGCGTTGCTGCTGCCACGGAAGGCCCGCACTGTGTCCGCTGATCCGGCCGATTCCTCGCTCGCACGGCCGGCGAACCCCGAACGCAGACCGGTCCTCGGAGTTCTCGGCGATGGTACTCAGTACTTCGCGCCCATCGGCGATGTTGTGGCAGACGGTGCCCGGGTGACCTGTCACCTCTGCGGTAAGGCTTTCCGGTCGGTCGCAGCGCATCTGGCGTCGCACGGCTGGACTAAAGCGCAGTATTGCGAGGCGTTCGGCCTTGAGCGCACGCAGTCGCTTGACGGGTCGGATACCCGCAAGCTGCGCGCGGCTGCCTTTGGCGCGCGCCTGGTCTTTGAGCCTGCACTACGCAACGGGAGCGCCCGCGGACGGCAGAGAGCGGTCAGCGGTCAGCTGACCCGGCAGGCCGCTGACGCGGCGCGGGGTCGGCCCTTTCCCGAGCAGCGCCGTCGGCGCCAGCGGGGCGCCGTGTCGGCAGCTGTGCGCGCTCAGCTCGCTGAGGCCAACAGGGAACGAGCGAACCAGCGGCTGGCCGCAGTCGCGGCAACCGTGGCAACTCGCTATGGGTATGCCGACATCGGTCAACTCGTCAGTGACAAGGTAAGCGCAGGACACAGCCTGGCTGCTATCAGTCGCGAGTGCGGGCTGGACAAGGACTGGATGCAACGCCACTTGCCACAGCTCGATCCCGTCGTCGCCGCGGCTGCCATTCGGCACGGCCACGATCGGCTTGATGCCCGCTGGCTGCTGCCTCTGCAGGCCATGGGGTTCTCCGACGTTGCCAGCTACCTCAGGCAGCGGCACCTCGTGGAGCATCTGAGCATCAACGCGATCGCCGCTGAGGTTGGCCTGTCGTTCCATACCGTGAAGTCAGCGCTCTCGCGACACGGGCTGGCTGTCACGGCGCACGCGGCAAAACGCCATGCGGCGGATCGCCGCGCTGCCGATGTGGCCGCAGTTCTGGGGGTCGACTCGATCACCGAGTTCATTGACCGGAGCCGGGCCCGCGGCTGGAGCTGGCGGCAAATGGCAACGGCGTCAGGCCAGCCCGAAACGTGGCTTCGCAGGCAAGCTAGCAGAGCTGCGCGCACTCCCGCGGGCAGCAAAGCTCCAGCCGGCTGACGCCACGGGGTCAGGGCTGTCGACCAGCTCCCATGGTCAGGCAGCAGCCGCTTTACCCACCGTTCCCGCGGATAATGACGACGGGGCAGGGCGCGTGGTGCACGCAATGCTGGCTGACGGAGCCGAGCAGGGCCTCGGTGAAACCGCCATGGCCACGGCTGCCTACGACGAGCAGATCCGCTCCGTCGGCAGCATCCAGCAGGACCTGCGCGGCGCTCCCCTCGCGGACCGTCGAACTGATCTCGACCGGAGCGTTCGTGCCGATCACAGCGCTGATGGCGTTACTCAGCGTGGTCGCCGCGAACCTGCTGAAATCGGCCTCTTCAAGCATTGCGAGCGGAGCGTACGGCATTCCGCCGATCACGACCGGGTAGTGCCATGCGGTCACCGCCGAGACCGACGCGCCCGTCAGCTGAGCCTGCCGGACTGCCCAGGCCAGTGCCTGCTTCGAGGCCCGCGAGCCGTCGATCCCCACAACAATCCGGTGATCCCGGTCGTCCTTACCTGGCCCAGCGCCCATCGCCCGCTCCCTGACTTTCGAGACGCATCCGTTTCCGTTCCCAGCATTCCGCCGGGCTCGCAAGTCCGGGCAGGGGCTTTTTTCTGCGGGAACGAGGACCTTGGTCCAGTCGCTTCGATTACCGAGCGCATTGCCAAACGCGGGAAAGCCCATCGGTTTACCCGTTGTCAGCTCTCGGGTAGCTAGCGGCCGTACACGAGTGAAACCGAGGGGGATCATGTCCTACGCAAGCCAGCTGCTCGACAGCTACCCGCGCACCTTCAACACGGACGCCCGGATGCTCGCCGCAACGATCGACGCGCTGACCGACTGCGCGCAGGCGTGCACCGCGGACGCCGACAACGACATGAGCGAGCCTGATGTCGCAGACCTCGTCAAATGTATGCGGCTCTGCATGGACTGCGCGTCCATCTGTACGACGACGGCCGAGGTCATCAGCCGCCAGACCGAGTCCGACCCCAGCGTCACCAGGCCAATGCTCGAGGCCTGCATGGCGAGCTGCAAGAGTTGCGGCGACGAGTGCGAGCGCATGGCCATGAAGCACGCCCACTGCCAGGTCTGCGCACAGGCCTGCCGGCGCTGCGAGCAGGCGTGCAAGCAGCTTCTCGACGCCATGATGATGATGATGTAACGGCCTGGCCGCTACGAGGAGGGCCGGGGCCACCTGGACTGTGCTGGCCTTGCAGGCATGTTTGCCTGCCGGTCAGGATCCGGGCTTGCTGCTCGGTGTCCAGCCAGCGTCCGGCTTCCAGCTGGCCCGGGTCCTCGTCGGCGAGCCCGCGATAGCTGTCTCCCTTGCGCCTGGTGAGGCGCGCAATGCCATGACCTCGGTGCGGTAAACCCGGACAATACCGTCATCCCGACGCCCGGAGGCCTGTCGGGATTCGGTTTCGGGACGGCCGCACCCCGGATTGGGCCGATCTGTCTCTGGGTAGTTACTCACGGTCGCTGCTCTGCGACTGTCCGTGGTGCTACCAGTTCGTGAATCACCCTTGACCGGCCGTCATACGCGCAAGGGAGTACCGAAATCGATGCCTCCGGATTGGGACACTCGGCGTGCGCGCCGGGAAGCGCTGGCAGGGTCACGGCGGCGGGGTGCTCGGGAGGCACAAGACAGCGAGGTCATCGCCGCTGACCGCGCTCTCCAGGCGCCGGCGGCAGAGTCGCTGAACGGACAGCCGACCGCCGTGCTGTCCGAGCCAGGCTGGGCGGACAGCAGGTGGCAGTTCAGGATTACGCGGAACTCGCCCGGCCCGCGGCAGGCAGCGGCACTGCACAGCAGGCTCGCCCGGTGGAGGCCGACGGTCTGGCCCCTCATTGTCGCCTTTGTCGTCGATCTGGTGATCGTCGGCTGGTACACCAAGCCATTCGGCGGCTTGCTTGGCTGGCCGCTGACGGTGCTGTGGACGTGGCCCATTCTCACCACGATCATCGGCCTTGTCGGCATACGACGGACTCGCAAGGCGGTACGCAGGTCGAAAGCTCGCTGGTCCGGCGGCGGGCAGACCATATGCCAGGACTTCCTGGTCCTTGTCGTTTCCACGATCGGCAGGCACGACACCTACCCCGCGCTCGAGCGCTCAGTTGAGTCTTACCTTGCCTATCTCCCCAGCTGCTTTCCGCGGCTCAGAATCGATATCGTCATCGACGAGGGCAGCGAGGCAACAAGCCGGATCGAAGTCTTGGCTGCCGGAAGCGACCTGGTGCGGCTCGTCACCGTGCCGAAGCGGTACTGCACGCCCAACGGGACGAGATTTAAGGCGCGCGCCAGCCACTATTCGCACGAACTGCGGATGCGCGAGCATGAGGCCCGCGACGACGTGTGGGTCCTGCACATGGATGACGACACTGGTGTAGGCCCCGATACCGCGCTGGCCATGGCCCGGTTCGTGGAAGAGCAGGTTCAGGCCGGTCCGGACGCCAAGCACATGGCACAGGGCATCCTGACTTATCCGCGCGAGTACGCCAGGAACAGGCTCACCTGGCTCGCGGACTCGGCCCGGCCCGCCGAAGACGTGGCCCGGTTCTCCGCCTGGACCGGCGGCGGAACGCCCCGCGCAGGCCTGCATGGCGAGCTGCTGCTGGTGCGCGCCTCGATCGAGGCAGCAATAGGCTGGGACTTCGGCCCTCGAAGCATTGTCGAGGACGCCCAGTTCGCGCTGATCTTCAGTGCTCGCTACCGGGGTCGTAGCGCCTGGTTCTGCGGGCGGTCCTACGGCGCATCGCCGGCTACCATCCGCGATTTCCTCCGGCAGCGCGAGCGGTGGTGCTGGGGCCTGGCGGCGCTGGTGTTCAACCGGTCACTGGAACTGCGCAACCGGCTGCTCATCGGATATTCGGTGATGTCGTGGGTTGTCGGGCCCATTCAGAATGTCGCTGTCGTCATGCTCGTCGCCTATCTCGTAGCAGATCACAGCACCTCCCCGGTGACGATCTTCATCGTTCCGTTGTGGGCCCTGAACATGGCCTACGTGATCTGGATGTACTGGGAGGGCCTGCGCCTTAATGCGGCCGTATCCGACGGCGGCCGGCGCAAGTGGTGGGAGCCCTGGGCAGTAATCCTGCTGATCCCGGTCTTCGGGCTGATGGAAGGGTTTGGCGGGATGCGCGGATTCGTGAAGTTCGCCCGCCGCGTCGAGAACAGGTTCGTCGTTATCGCGAAGCCGTCATGAGGGCACCGGGCAGCCGCGCCTTCGCCATGCTGGTCGGCGCGGTGCTCCTGCTCGGCATGGTGACGGCCTGCTCGATCCCGTCGAGGCCGCTCTGGTGGCCGCAGCCGAAGCACCACGCGCCGCCTATCGGCAAGGCAGTCACCGTGCCGGCCGTGAGTGATCCGTGGCGCCCCGGCATGCGGCAGCTCGGCATCCAGGTGTACTGGACGGCTAACCCCAATGACTCCTCAGCTGCCGTAGTCCGGGCGAAGGCCCAGCGGATCATTGACTACGCGATCGGCCTGCACGCGAACTCGATTGCCGTCACCTTCCCGTTTTTCACCTACGGCCCCACCGCGGACACCGTCTTCGCTGGCCGGCATCTAACGCCCAGTCCGGGGCATATCAAGGTCTTCCTGGCCGCGGCCGCGCAGGCGCACATGCGCGTCACGCTCCGGCCGGAACTCAGCGAGAATGCGCTCATCGCGAAGAACCCGGCGGACTGGCGCGGCTCTATCCAGCCGCACAACCGCGCCGCCTGGTTCCGCAGTTACCACAAACTGCTCGTTCCCTATCTCGTTGCGGCGGAGGAGGGTCACGCCGCGAGCTTCGTCGTCGGCACGGAACTCGACTCGCTCGAGGGCGCCCCGCAGTGGCCCGGCCTGATCCGGTCGTTCCGGTCGGTCTACAGCGGCCAGCTGGCCTATGACCAGAACTACGACGCGTTCGCCTCGCACACCGAGAACCCGCCAGTGCAAAGCTACGACGTCGATGCCTACCCGGGGTTCGGCCTTACCGACAGTGCCTCAGTCGCCCGGCTGACCGGGGCCTGGGACGCCTGGCTAGGAGCCCATCCGCTGTCAGTGCGCCGGCAACTGACGTTGAGCGAGATCGGCATTCAGGCGGTGGCCGGGTCGTACACGGCCCCGTGGAACTGGTACAGCGCGCTGGACGCGCCCATCGATACACACGTTCAGGCCTCCTGGTACCAGGCGGCGTGCAACGCCGTGACTGCCGAGCAGATCGGCGGCGGGATCTACTGGTGGGAGGTCAACTTTGACGCCAATCCGACCGCGCCGCGCCCGTTCGAGACCGACCGGCTGACTTTTCTGGATCGTCCGGCCCAGCAGGTGATCCGCGACTGCTTCGCGAAGCTCTCAGCCCAGCAGGTTCGCTGGAAGATTCTGCTTCATAAGGGCATTGACCCGGTCAGACGGTAATCACCGGCTGTGCGGGGGGTCAGAGGATGAACGGGATCAGCATCTTCGTGGACTGTTTGTACTGCGGATATGAGTCAGGAAAGAGCCGGGTCATGAGACGCTCTTCCACGACGGCGCTGTAGATGAAGTAGGCGCCGAGCACAACAACCGCTACCAGCCAATACAGGCTAACCGCGATCGTCGTGCCGATCATCGCAAGGACGATGCCGGAGTAAATGGGATGCCGGACGCTGCGGTAGGGACCGGTTGTGACGAGTTCCGGATCATCCTTCTGCGTCATCGGCATCCCCCAGTTCCGGCCGAGGTACACCCTGGCCCAGACAGCCAGCGCCAGCCCCAGCAGGAACACGGCCAGGCCGATGGCCTGCAACAACGCCTCGCGGTTCGTGGCCGTGTGCCCTTTGAAAGCCCTGATCCGCACCAGGAGAAGAATGATCAGGATGGCGGCAACCCGGACGCCCGCGAACCGCGTCCACCCGGTCTGACCAGACTTCACACCGATGGACATGGCGAGCCAGTAAATCCAGAAGACTACCCAGCCAGCGAGAATGACGACGTCGACGATAGGCATAAGACAGACTCCCATGCCTATCGTACGACAACGTAGGACTAGCCGCGTGGCCCTTGACGCCGCCGGCCCGCGTGGCGCGCCCGGCCCGCGAGCAGGCTCAGCTCACATCGCGTAGAGCGTTTCCCGGTTCTCGTGCATCTTCCGCGGCAGCGGCGGTGCTGTGTATTCGTCGGTAACGACCTCGATGTAGCAGGCGGAGCCGTCCTGGCTTGCCTCTTGCAGCGCCTTATCCAGCTCGCCGCACGTGGTGGCACGCGTGGTGAACCAGTCGTCGCAGCCGAGGGCGTGCGGCAGTTCTGAGTAGCGCCACGCCGCCAGGTCGTTGTAGGCAATGCTGGGGTCCCTGCACAGGAGCCGTTCGATCAGGTAGCCCGAGTTGTTGAGGACGAAGATCGCGGGCTTTTGCCCGCGCCGGCCCATCTGGCTGATCTCCTGAGCGGTGACCTGGTGGGATCCCTCCCCGGTAAACAGGACGACGCGGCGGTCCGGAGCGGCGATGCCCGCGCCGAAGGCCGCCGGCGTTGCCCAGCCGATCGCTCCCCAGAGGGTCTGGTTGTAGAAGGCCGCGCCCTTGGGCATCTGCGCGAAGGCCAGCCCCATCGACGAGGTCCCGGTCTCCGCGACGACGATGTCGTTCGGCCGCAGGAACTCAGCCCACCGCGGGTACAGCGCTTCGGCCGTGATGGCATCGCCGCCGCTGCCGGTCACCGGCCCGAGCGAGGCCGGATGCACGGAAATGTACCCGTCGCGGTGCTTGACCCGGCTGGTGAGCGAGCTGAGGACATCGCCCATCTCAGCGTCGTGGAACTCCTGCTGGCCCACGCGGGTGTAATGGTGCTTGATGGCGATCGTCTTCATCGGATCCAGCCGCGCAGTGAAGGCGCCGGTGTTGAAGTCGGTCATCAGCGTGCCGATCGTGACGACCTGGTCGCAGGACTCGACGTACTCGCGCACGTCCGGGTTCATCAGCCTGCCGTCGTACATCCCGATGAAGGCTGGCTGCTGCTCGTCGAGTACCGACTTGTCAGAAAACATCGTGGCGAACGGCATGCCGCTGGCTTCGACAAGCGCCTGCAGCTGTGACTGCAGCCCCAAGCGCTGCGCGAGCATTCCGGGCAGGATGCACGCCGTGCCGGCGCGGTCCAGAGCAGACACGATCGCGTCGGTAGCTGCCCGGACGTTGTCCGGGTTGCTGCGTGGCGGCTCGATAGGCTGCGCCGACCCGAGGACCTCCTGGTCCGCGACATCACTCGGGATCGCCAGGTACACCGGCCGCCGGTGGTAAAGGGCGCAGGCGATCAGCCGCTCGGTCTCGTAAACGGCATTCTGCGGGGTGATGATCGCCCGAGCGCAAACGACAGGGCTGGCCATCTTCGCGAAGAAGTCAAACTCGCCGTTCCCCAGGGTGTGGTGCACCAGCTGACGCTTGTGCTGGGCCGCTCTGGTCGGCATGCCAGTCAGGTGGAAGACGGGAATGTTCTCCGCGTACGCTCCGCCGACGGCACTGATGGCGCCGAGCTCGCCGACGCCGTAGGTGGTGCTGAGAGCAGCGACGCCGCGAACTCGACCGTACCCGTCGGCGGCGTAACCCGCATTCAGCTCGTTGCAGCATCCCTGCCAGTTGATGCCCGGGTACTGCACGATGGCGTCCTGAATGGGAAAAGCGAAATCCCCCGCGACGCCGAAGATGTCGTCTATCCCGATGTCCTTAAGCCGTCCGAGCACGTGCTGGATGACCGTCTTTGGCATTCCCTGATCCCCCGGTGACTCTGCTCGCCTGTCCGGCCACTGATGACCGCGAAACGACAAGGAGTGTCCCCGCCTGCAAGCGTTGCCGCACCACCCGCTGCGGGCGAATCGCTCAGCCGCGGGCTCCGGATGAGACTCCCTGAGCATGGGTATGGGACCCGGCGAGGTGCAACGCAATACGGGCGAAGTGCTGTTCCGCGGGGGGCTCGGGATGACGGCAGCGGCTCCAGCCAGCCGGGGCGACATCTCCGGACTTATCGACCAGGCAGTCAAGATTGCCAACCAGACCGAGGGCGCTTAGCCAGTGCGGATCGCCGTGATGGCTGCCGGGGCCGTCGGGGGCTACTTCGGTGCCAGGCTGGCTCAGGCAGGCCACGAGGTGGCGTTCGTGGCACGCGGACAACATCTCGAAGCTCTCCGCACTCGCGGACTGCGGGTGGAGAGCCCCCTGGGCGACGTGCACCTGCGCCACGTTGAGGTCACCGACGAGCCGGGCGGGATCGGCACTGTCGATCTCGTGCTGTTCGCAGTGAAGCTGTGGGACACGCTGACGGCGGCCGAAGCCATCGAGCCGGTGCTCGGAGCAGAGACCGCGGTGATGTCGTTCCAGAACGGCGTGGTGAAGGACGACATCCTGGCTCAGACCCTGGGTGCCGAGCACGTTATCGGTGGTGTGTGCTACATCGCCGCCACTGTCGCCGAGCCAGGGCTGATCCGTCATTCCGGCACTCTCGCGAAGCTGACGTTCGGCGAGTACGACGGCTCACTGTCGCCCCGCGTGCGGCAGTTCCGTGAGGCCTGCGCGCACAGCGGTATCGACGCTGAGATCAGCGAGAGGATCGAGCAAGCAATCTGGGAGAAGTTTGTCTTCCTGGTCGGGCTCTCCGGCACGACCAGCCTGGCGCGGTCGCCGATCGGCCCGATCCGCAGTCATCCGCGCTCGCGTGCCTTCCTGCACGACGCTATGGCGGAGGTGGTGGACGTAGCACGGGCGCTGGGGGTGCCGCTTCCTGCACGCTATGCCGATGGGCGGCTTGCCTTTGCCGATCAGCTGCCCGCAAGTATGACGTCATCGATGCATCACGACCTCGAACACGGCAATCGCCTCGAAGTCGCGTGGCTCAGCGGCGACGTGGTTGAGCGCGGAGCGGCGCTGGGCGTGCCGACGCCCTGCAACCGGGCGGTCTTCGACATCCTCTCGATTCACAGCGGCGGGTGTGCTGACTGAGCCGACCGGGGGGCACCGAGCGATCAGTAAGTCCTGCACGGCGTCAGGGAGCGGGCAGCCGCAGCTGCGGCCAGCGCTCGGCGGGCCGCAGGAAGTACTCCAGGTTCTTCCACGACTCCGCTGCGTCCTTTGTGTCGTCGTGTGCGCCGCGGAACAACTCGATGTAGCCAGCGATCTCGGACAGGTCGTACCACATCCTGAACAAGGCAAGAGCGCCGGAGTCAATGGCAGTTCCGGTGGCCTCGGTGTAAGCCGTCAGCGCGGAGTAATCGGTCTCGGCCAGTTCCCAGAGGTCCCGCTCTGGCGGTGCGAGCTGCACGAAGTCCCAGTCGACGACCACAAAGCCGGCGGGGGTCTTCAGCACATTCCAGGGGCCAGGCTCGCCGTGAGTGATGACAAAGCGCTCCGGCCGGGACCGGACTTTGCGGGCCAGCTCGCCGTAGGCGGCGATCAATGCGCTCACCCCGGCTGCGTGCCGGGCGAGCAGCACACGTGCCTGCTCTCCGTACGGTCCCGTGCGCCAGGGCTCGCCAGTGCTTCCCATCGCTGCTTCTAGCACGTCGGCGTTTTGCAGCTCGAAGTCGCACTGCTGCGGCGGAACTGCCGGCCTGGCTTGGTGCAGCCCGGTCAGCAGGCGCATGACCGCGGGCCGGTCGGCTGGCGGGAACTCGCCAGCGTAACCGGGCTCGCAGTCGCTCAGATACGGACAGGCGGCCAGTGAGTAGCGGTCCGCCAACCGGCGGACGACCTTGCTGCTGATCGTGGGCACCGGGGCAATCACGAACTCCAGGTTCGCGTCCCGGCACAACGACAACGCACAGGCAAATGCGCGCTCCAGACGGTCGAAGGCCGCCTGCGTCGTATCCAGCCGGCTGCGCAGCATCTGCGGCAGGTCATGGACGGTGAGGAACAGCTGACGGCCGGCGGCATCAGTCGCGCGCCAGTGATGACTGCCGAAGCCAACCGGCAGGTAGTTCAGCGTCTCGGCGGCAAAGTTCCAGCTCGCCGAGAGCTCGGCCCGGATCTGCCCGTCCGTGAGGTCGTCCGGGCGGGTAAACACGCCGCGAACTTACCGTGCGGCGAGATATCAGAGCCAGCGCTTAATGCCGAGTCCTGTCAGTCGTCGCTCTCCGCTTACGCTTGCCCGCGCCACCTGGCCGTCGGCTCGGCTGAGCTAGCGGGGCGACCGGGCAACGGTTCCGCGCCCGTGGCTGACACCCTCCGGGTTTGCCGAGGGCAAAGGGCGCGAAACGGGCGTCAAAGCCCGCCAAACCAGCAGGGTGTGGTTGGTGGCACATTGATGACTTCATCGAGCCGCTCCGCGCATTCGCTTACGCCGCTGCGCTTCCCCCGGAGCCAGCTGACGACGCAAGCGCCCGGCTGTTGCGCTACCTCGGCCGCGACCCCTGGTGGCAGGCCAGCGCAGTTGATCGCGGAAATGCCTGAAACAAACTAAGACAATCAGGCCGCGGTTCCGTACCGTGGACGCCAGCGCGCGGGAGAAAAGAGGGGTGACCACAATGAGTGATCTCGGCTGGCTCCGCGGTACGGGGCGGCCCGGCGTACCGGTGATAGCAGCAGGTTTAATGCTCGGCTCGCTGGTCTTGGCGCAGTCCGCCGTGCCGTCAGCGGCGGCTGCAGCAGCCAGCAATACCGGCTGGCGCGTGATCAGGACAATCGGGCCGGACAATACCGACCTCGCCGTGATCGCGGCCCTCCGCCATGACGTCCCGTGGCTCGGCGGCATGGCATACAACTCGACCGCCGGGGAGTTCTATGCCGCTGTCTACAAGCTCACCAGCGGGCCGGTGCACCAAGTAAAGCTGACCACGCAACTCGGCACCGCGCTCAATGGCCTGAGCGCGACATCGCCAACCAACGTGTGGGCTTCGCTGGAAGGAGTGCCCGGCGGACAGGTGGACCGGCTGACCCGGCATGGCTGGCATCCGTACAAGTTCGCGATCGGCGCGGGCGACATCCACGTGGCACCGGTGGTGACGACAGGCCCGAAGAACACCTGGGTGCTCACCGTCGACATCAAGACCAAGACGGAGATCGGGTACGGCTACCGCTTCAACGGTTCCAAGTGGCACCGCGAGAAGCTGCCCGCCATCCCCGATGCAAACAGCTCCATCGGTTATGTGACCGCTTCAGCGAGCAACAACATCTGGACGCTGACGTTCGCTGGCAGCCGTCCCGCGTCGATGCGGTACAACGGCTCGAAGTGGCAGGTCTTGAAGTTCCCCGCCAAGCTCGGGCCGGCCTCAGCCGATCTCGGCCCGCAGCAGATCCTAGCGCTGTCCCGCACGAACGTCTGGGCAACCTTCAGCCCCAACACGACCACCGGCGTCGGTACTCTCGTGCTGCTGCACTGGAACGGCACGAAGTGGAGCAAGATCACCGGGAAACTACCCGATGCCTCGCTGACCGGGGCCATCGCGTCTGACGGAGCCGGTGGCGTGTGGCTGGCCGCCGTCAACGCGTCAGACACCGTCCCGATGATCTTGCGTTATTCGCACGGCAGGTGGTCGAAGTTCGCGGTTCCGAAGGCCAAGGGCAAGCTGATCGGCATCGAGCAGCTGACGCTGATTCCGGGGACACGGTCCGTGCTCGGCACCGCGATCATCGCAGGTTCGGGCGAGTCGACCGGTGGCACAGCAGTGATCAAGTTCGGCCCTTAGCGGCATGGGCATAGTCTCGTTCAGCCGACGGCTGACCGCCCTCGCGGAAGCGGACCCTGAGCGTCCGTCTGTCACCTGCGGTGCGGAAAGCCTCACCAGGGCGCAGCTTGAGTCGGCAGCTAACCGGCTCGCTCGCGACCTGGCAGCAGGAGGCGTCCGGCTCGGCGACATGGTGACGATTGCGCTGCCGAACTCAGCGGATTGGTACGTAGCCGTAGCCGCGTGCTGGAAGGCCGGAGCCATCCCGCAGCCCGTTTCGGCCAGGCTGCCCGAGCGCGAGCTCAGCGCCATCGTCACCCTGGCCGATCCGGCGGCCGTGATCGGCATTCCTGCCGACATGGTTCCGGGGCGGCGGGCGCTGCCCGCCGGTTACCAGCCCGACGCCAGCGTGCCTGACGACCCGCTGCCAGATGTCACTTCACCGGCCTGGAAAGCTCCCACGTCGGGCGGGTCCACCGGGCGGCCCAAGCTGATTGTTTCCGGCGACCCGGCTGCCTTTGACGAGGGGACGGCACCCCGGTTCGGCGCGGCCGACGGCTGCATGGTGATGCCGGCGCCGCTTTACCACAACGGTCCCATCGTGTGGTCATGCTCCGCCTGGCTGCACGGGAGTCACCTCGTAGTACTGCCCCGCTTCGACGCCGAGGCCACTCTGGCTGCGATCGACCATTATCAGGCCGACACCGTTTACCTCGTTCCCACGATGATGAAGCGGATATGGCGGCTTGGCGAGGAGCTTCGAGACTCCTATGACCTGTCGTCCCTGCAGGCTGTCTGGCACCTGGCCGAGCCGTGCCCGCAATGGCTCAAGCAGGTATGGGTCGACTGGCTGGGCCCCGAGCGCATCTTCGAGCTTTACGCGGGAACCGAGGCGCAGGCGGCCACGATCATCACCGGAACCGAGTGGCTCGCGCACCGCGGTTCAGTTGGCCGTCCGGCGCCGGGCACCGTCATGATCTGCGATGCCGACGGCAACGAGCTTTCCGCCCGCCAGGAAGGCGAAGTGTGGCTGCGCAGTCTCCGGGACGAGCCGACGTACCGCTACATCGGCGCCACCGCGCGCGCCCGCGCAGGCGGCTGGGAATCCCTCGGCGACATGGGCTGGCTGGATGAGGATGGTTACCTTTACCTTGGCGACCGGCTTCAGGACATGATCCTCACCGGCGGAGCTAACGTCTACCCCGCCGAAGTCGAGGCCGCGCTTCAGGAGCACCCCGGCGTTCGATCCGTTGCGGTGGTCGGCCTCCCCGACGCCGACATCGGCAACATCGTGCACGCTATCGTCGAGGCCGACCCGCAGAGCGTGTCCGAGGCTGAACTGCTGGCTTTTGCCGCAGACCGGGTCGCCCGTTACAAAGTTCCCCGGTCAATCGAGTACACGGATCAGCCGCTGCGCGACGAGGCCGGCAAGCTCCGCCGGGGCGAGCTGCGAGCCCAGCGCATCTCCGAGTTCACATCGCGCGAGTAAGCGCGGGCCGGAACGGCACAGGTTGGTCGATTCCGGACAGTGCGGCGCCGGGCACGGCCGTCGCGACAGGGCGTGTTTGAGTGGTAACAGTCCCGAGCGCTGGGGAGACCACCACGATGATGCCCGTTAACACTCCAAACCCCTCACCTGGGCCTCGCCGTGCGCAGGTCAACGAGCTGCTGCCGCTGGGTGACTGGCTCCGGCATCACTCGCTGCGCAGCTGGGCCGTGCTGCTGTTCCTCATATTGATCTGCGTGCCGTCGATCGCGCTGGTCATCCTGGGCACGAGGCCAACCATCAGCACCTTCGATCAGGTCGCCTGGATCTTCGCTGCCTACTTCGCCATCGCCTGGCTGCTGCTGCTCGGGGTGATCATCCGTCCTGAGCACGTCACCCGGCCCATGCTGGTCGTGCTGACGGTGATAGCACTGGTCACGCAGGTGCCGCTGGCCGTCGCGCTGGAGGTCGCGCTGCATGGCAGCACCGCGAAGCTGGTCCCCAGCATCTTCACCGTCGGCATCCCGGAAGAGCTCGCCAAGGCCATCCCGGTCCTCGCCGTCACACTGATCTACTGGCGCCGGCGCCGGGATCTCATGCCTCGCGACTACCTGTTCCTCGGCGCCGTCAGCGGTCTTGTCTTCGGGGCCAGCGAAGTCGTCCACTATTTCACCATCAACGGCGTTGACGAGTTCTACGTGACGGTGCGGTCGGCCGCGCCATCTATCAGGCACCTGGTCAGCACCGGGCACTCCCCGGCGAGCTCGGTATTCTCCGTGCTGATCGGCCCGGTGCTGTACTTCATCCTCGAATTCGTCTGGCGGTTCCTCACCGATCCCATTAGCCATGCCTGCTGGTCGGGCCTGACCGGCTACTTCATTGGCCTGGCGGCGACAGGCCGGTACAAGTGGTACCAAGTCGCCTGGATCGGAGTCGCGATCGCCGCGCTCCTGCACGGGCTGAACGACTGGGGCCGCGTCAACGGCCACCCGGTATGGATCGTGGTTGTCCTGATCAGCGGCATCCTGTTCCTCGGCTACGCGAAGGTCGGATCCCGGGGCGACCTGCACCTCGAGGCGGGCAGCTTGTCGGCGCGCCTGCTGCATGGGGCTCCGGCTGCGCATGCAGTCGGATCGGCGGCGGGGCAACCCGGTGAGCCGGCTGCCGGACACCCGGCGCCAGTGACGGCCGGCCAGCCGGCCGGTGGCGCGAGTTCCGCACGAAGGCACGGAAGACCCTGGTGGGAGCATTGACCCGGCTCGGCTCGCGCCTGCGAGATCAGCGTCGTGCGAGCTCGTTTCGCTGGATGGTGTAGTCGACCATCATGGAGTCGAGGTAGGCGCGCACTTCTACGACCGTGTCGCCGTCGAAGCGGCAGACCCAGCAGTAATGATTGTCGAACGAGGCACCCTCGTTGGTGGTGGAAGTCGACAGCAATTCGGCAATGGCGGTGTCGCCGTCAACGTACAGGTGCTCCACGTTCAGCTTGACACCGCCTTGCAGCACGCCATCGAGCCGGTCGAATGTGGCATCGATGAACTCCCGCTTGGAGTGGTAGCGGCCGGCCAGCGCGTGGGTGCCTTCCACCGTCCAGTCGACGTCATCGGCTACCCGGGCCCAGAACTGCGGCTGGGTCGCCGGGCTTTGCAGGTTGCGGAACAGGCCGATTCGGTCGTCGCGGATGCTCGTCACAACGTTCTCCTACGGAGAGCGGATAAAGAACCGGTTGTAGTGGTTGGCGAAGATGTCGGTAAAGGCGAGCGCTTCGCCTATGCTCCCGCCAGCTGAAGTGGTGGTTGACAGTAGCTGCATGGTGCTGTTGCCGCGGGCCGCGTACAGGGTGAAGGGCGTGCTGGCGGGCAGGTTCCAGCCAATCAGGATGACCTCGTCGATGCCCGGAAGGGCGCGCACTTGGACCGTTGCCTTGCCGGTGGCTCCCTCAACGGCGACGGGCAGGTATTCATTCCTCATACCCAGGCCCTGGTGGCTGAGGCCGGTCGTACTGCCCGGGCTTGACCGGGCAACGTAGACCAAAGCCATCGGAGACTGCCCGACGTGCAGGGTCTTGATGACCTTCATGGTCTTGGTGTTGATGACATCGACGCCATCGGAGTACTGCAAGGCCACGTACATGCGGGTGTTGTCGGGGCTCGGCCAGATGCCGTGTGGTCCGCAGCAGGTGGGGATGCGCTTGACCAGGACCGGCGGTCGGCCGGTGCCCGAGCGGCGGTAAACGAGGGTCTGGTTCAGGTCGCCGACGCTGAGATAGGCGTAGTTG
>Ga0335074_10006387_pt1 | contig 16352 bp, 10 predicted proteins | sample Lox_Sample_23_FD_206715 | JGI IMG/M metagenome (GOLD analysis project Ga0335074, IMG submission 206715) | Soil microbial communities from Loxahatchee National Wildlife Refuge, Florida, United States - Lox_Sample_2.3 | ecosystem: Environmental > Terrestrial > Soil > Wetlands | place: USA...
CTGCGTCGTGCTAGAGGGCGTGGCCGACGACACGCGCCTGCCCATCCGTATCGGCGACACAGAAGGGCTGCACCTGTCTGCCGCCCTCACCGGAGTGCAGTTCGCCCGGCCGATGAGCCCGCAGTTCACCGCCGGGTTGCTGCATGCCCTCGGCGGCCGCGTACGGCAGGTCCGCATCGACCGACTAGTAGAAGTTCACGGCGGGACAGCTTACGGTTCCACCGTGGAAGTGGAGAGCCAGTCAGGCGTGACGCTAGTCGACGCCCGGCCAAGCGACGCGCTGAACCTCGTCGCGCTCGTGCCTGCGCCCATCTTGGTCGCCCGCGAGGTGCTGGCCGATGCGCACGCCAGGCTAGAAGGTGATTCCTCCGACGCGCTCCTTCTTCGCCGTGCCATAGACGCCGACCAGACCATCATTCAGCGGCAACCATCTGATCCGTAGCAGTCTCAGGGCACGTCGGGCACGTGTGTCAGATCATCGATTCAGGACCGAATCGACCGCTGTTTGTAATCAACCGATTCACACTTGGGACAACACCGGAGAGCTGCCGCTCTCTCGCTCAGTGCCGCGTTTGTCGCGATCATCGCATCAGCTTGCGCGAGAGCTCCTCCCGCTGCGCCAGTCATGGGAATTCCTCGCATACGGGGCCGCGCGACTTCCTTAGGCACGCGCCAAACGTATCCGCAGTCATTGCAGGTTCTCTCGTACTCCCGCGTTCGCCAGGGAATGCCCACAACATGATCCTATGGTCGGTAGACCTAAGGTTCATAGCGCTGTGCCGGGCCGGTTCGGCGTCATGGCCTTTGAGCTGGGTGGGGGTACGTGGACTTGAACCACGGGCCTCGTCCTTATCAGGGACGCGCTCTAACCGACTGAGCTATACCCCCAAGGGAGCGTCGCGCGCGGCCTTGGCCCGCTGCCGCGACTGGGTTACTTTACCGCATCAGGGCCACCGCTCGCACCGCGGCAGCGCGCTGGCTGGCGGCTACTCGGTTTCGCGGAGGGTCACCTCGACGCCGCCGATCGTGGTGGCTATGAGGTTGTAGATCACCGCGCCGATCGTGGACATCGCGGTGATCAGGACGATGTTCAGCGCGCCCAGCATGCCGGTGTAGCCCAGGATCCGCGACGCCGAGAACCAGCTTGAGATGTCGGTGCCCGCCGAGCCCTGGCTCGAGGTGATAGAGGACACCGTGTGCTGCAGTGACGTGAAGACACCCAGCGCGGACAGCACCAGGTAGAGCACCGCGACCGCGACGAACAAGATGATGAACGCCACGACCGAGACCACGAAGCTGAACTTCATCACCGACCACGGCTCGACCCGGGCGAGCGTCAGTTGAGCCTGGCGCTTGGGCGAACGCCGCACGCCGGCGGAGGGCCGCCGCCTGCGCTGCTTGGTGCCAGTGTTGCGGTTAGCGCTGCGGTTCTGGAAGGCCGACGTGACCGAACCCGCCAGTCCCGCCGCCGCACCGCCGACCGCGGCGGCGGCCGCGGAGAGACCCTGACCGCCGGACGAGCCGGCGTGCGCACCCGGTCCGGATGACGATCCCGGCCTGGGGCCGGTTGACGGCGCCGCGTAAGCCTGGCTCGAGTAGGACGAACCCGCCGACGGTGACCCGGCAGGCCCTGTGGGCCCGGCAGGCCGCGAAGGGTCGGTAGGCCTGGCAGGCGCCGCACCAGTCGCAGGCGCGGCGGACGACGACGCCGGCGAGGGCCGGCGCACCTCCCGCCACAGCGACTGCCCGCCGGAACCCCCTCGCCCAGCGGACGAAGAGGGCGCGGCCGACGCGGACGGTGCCGTCGGCGACGAAGACGCGGCCGACGGAGAAGCCGCTGAGGAAGACGAAGGCGACGAAGACGCGGCGGAGTCCATCCTGTCGTGGGACGAGGACGGCGTGAACGAGGGCCGGCGCTCGGCGGGCGTGAAAACCGAAGGAGCCGCGCTGGCGCTGGCGGTGCTCACCGGCGGCGCCATGATCGAGCCCTGAGTCATCGCAGGCCGGGCCGGAGCCGGGCGTACTTCCTCGGTCTCGTCCTCATCAGGGGAGGAGTCGCTCTTCGCCGACCGGGTGCTGAACGCCGCCATCGCATTCCGGACCTTCTGACGGCCGCTGTCCAGCACGCTGCTGGCCGCGGTCGCGGCACCGCCTAGCCGGTCGTCATCGGAATGACCGTCGGCAGACCCGCCGTCGTCGGCCGCGGAACCACCGGCCGCGGGGTCCGCCGCGGCCTCCCGCGTCGGCCCCTTCGGCTTGCCGATCCCGTCGGCCGGGAACGGAACGTCCGCGGCCATCTCACGCCGCCGCGGCGCATCACCGTTGCCGTTGCCGTTACCGTTCACGGTGTCATCCTGCGAAGAAGGCACGGTCCTATTGTCGACGACCTCGTCCACGGCCTTGACCTCCGGGTCGATGTCCAGACCGGGCGGCGCCACAATCACGGGCGGTTCCGCAGCTCGTCCCGCCTCGTCCACGCCGTCCTCCTCGGTGCCCACGGTTCCCCTACGTACCTTCAGCAGAGACTATCCGACTACGGGCAACTTGCCGTTATTGTCAAGTCCTCTGCCTGAGATCCAGAGGAAACCCTGCGGGCGTGGTTTGCTCCGTCTATCTACCTTCAGACGCCGTCGTCCCCCGAATCGTTGCTCTCATCCACGATTTCGTTACCCGAGTTCTCCGCCGTCGCAACGTCCTCCGCGGCATCGGCATCGGCATCGGCCTCCGCCTCCACGGCATCGGCCTCGGCGGATTCCGCGTTCCGGGCGAGCGCGACGACGCTGTCCCCGGGCGCCAGGTTCATCAGCCGGACACCCATCGTCACCCGGCCGGACTGGCGCACCTCGCTAGCCCTGGTCCTGATGACGCCTCCGGCCGACGTGATCGCGAACACCTCGTCCTCAGGACCGACAAGCAGCGCGCCCACCAGGGCGCCGCGGCCCTCGGTGATCTGGGCGGTCATGACGCCGAGGCCGCCCCTGTTCCGCAGGGGGTAGTCGTCGGCCGGGGTCCGCTTGGCGTACCCGTTCTCGGTCGCGACCAGCACGTCTTCGCCATTGCGGATGACGTACATGCCGAGGAGCTCGTCGCCGTCGTTGAACCGCATGCCGATCACGCCGGAGGTCGCCCGGCCCATCGGCCTGAGCTGGTCGTCAGACGCGTGGAACCTGATCGCCTGCGCGCCCTTGCTCACCAGCAGCAGGTCCTCGTCGGGCGATACCAGCGAGGCGCCGATCACTTCGTCGTCCTCGCGCAGGTTGACCGCGATTAGCCCGCCAGCACGAGGGGAGTCGTACTCACCGAGCTTCGACTTCTTCACCATGCCGGACCGGGTGGCGAGCACCAGGTACGGCGCCACCGTGTAGTCGCGCAGCGCCAGCACCTCGGCGATCCGCTCGTCTGGCTGGAACGCCAGCAGGTTCGCGACGTGCTGGCCGCGGGCGTCCCGGCCGGCCTCGGGCAGCTCGTATCCCTTGGCCCGGTAGACCCGGCCCTTGTTCGTGAAGAACAGGATCCAGTTATGCGTCGTGGTGACGAAGAAGTGGTCGACGATGTCGTCCGACCTCAGCGCCGCGCCGCGCACGCCCTTGCCGCCGCGCCGCTGGGCCCGGTACTGGTCGGTGTTCGTCCGCTTGGCGTACCCGCCGTGCGTGATCGTCACGACGATGTCGGACTCCGCGATCAGGTCCTCGTCGGCGACCTCACCGTCGTAAGCGACGATCTCGGTACGCCGGTCGTCGCCGTACTTCGTCACGATCTCGCCGAGCTCGGTGCCGATGATCTGCCGCTGCCGCAGCGGCGAGGCCAGGATGGACTCGAAGTCGGCGATCTTCGCCTCGAGGTCGTCCCGCTCGTCAATCAGCTCCTGCCGCTCCAGGGCGGCCAGCTTGCGCAGCTGCATGTCCAGGATCGCGCGGGCCTGGATCTCGTCGATCGAGAGCAGGTCCATCAGCCCGGTCTGCGCGACCGCCGCCGATTCCGAGCGCCGGATCAGCGCGATGACCTCGTCGATCGCGTCGATCGCCGCGAGCAGCGCGGCCACGATGTGCAGCCGCTCCTGGGCCCTGCGCAGGCGGTACCGCGTCCGACGCTGGATCACGTCGATCTGGTGCGCGACCCAGTACCTGATGACCTGGTCCAGTCGGAGCGTGCGCGGCACGCCGTCGACCAGGGCCAGCATGATCACGCCGAACGTGTCCTGGAGCTGCGTGTGCTTGTACAGGTTGTTGAGCACGACCTTGGCGATCGCGTCCCGCTTGAGGACGATCACCAGCCGCTGCCCGGTCCGGCCGCTGGTCTCGTCGCGGACGTCGGCGATGCCGGACAGCCGCCCGTCCTTGACCAGCTCGGCGATCTTCGTCGCGAGGTTGTCGGGGTTGACCTGGAACGGCAGCTCCTTGACGACCAGGCAGGTCCTGTTCTGGATCTCCTCGACGTCCACGACCGCGCGCATGATGATCGAGCCGCGGCCGGTGCGGTACGCATCGCGGATGCCGCGCCGCCCGACGATCAGCCCGCGGGTGGGGAAGTCCGGGCCGGGGATGCGCTCCATCAGCCCGTCGAGCAGCTCGGTCGCGATCGCGCGCCGACGCTCGTCGGAGACCTCCTCCGCGCCGGGAGCGCCCGGCGCCGGGATCTCGAACCGCTCGTAGTTGTCCAGGTACCACTGCACGCCGGCGGCCACTTCCCGCAGGTTGTGCGGCGGGACCTTGGTGGCCATCCCGACGGCGATGCCCTCGGAGCCGTTCACCAGCAGGTTCGGGAATCGCGCGGGCAGCACGACGGGCTCGGCGGACCGGCCGTCGTAGTTCGGGCGGAAGTCGACGGTCTCCTCGTTGATGTCCCGCAGCATCTCCATCGCCAGCGGGGCCAGGCGGCACTCGGTGTACCGCATGGCGGCGGGCGGGTCGTTGCCCGGGGACCCGAAGTTGCCCTGCCCGTCGACGAGCGGCATGCGCATTGACCACGGCTGGGCCATCCGCACCAGCGCGTCGTAGAGCGCGCCGTCGCCGTGCGGGTGGTAGTTGCCCATCACGTCGCCGACCACGCGGGAGCACTTGAAGAACCCGCGGTCCGGCCGGTACCCGCCGTCCAGCATCGCGTAGAGGATGCGCGTGTGCACGGGCTTGAGCCCGTCGCGCACGTCAGGCAGCGCCCGGCCAACGATCACCGACATCGCGTAGTCGATGTAGCTGCGCTGCATCTCGACTTGGATGTCGACCGGTTCAGTGCGGTCGTGCCCGCTCTCTCCGATGACTTCGGTCACGTCAACCTCTCGATCAAAAACCATTTAGTCCGAACGGACCCGTGCCTTCGCGCGGCCCGTCCGGCTTCCTCGCCAGCAAGGGTGAGCGTTAGATGTCCAGGAACCGGACATCCCTCGCGTTACGGGTGATGAAGGATCGCCGGGACTCCACGTCCTCGCCCATCAGCACGCTGAACAGCTCGTCCGCCTGCGCCGCGTCGTCCAGCGTCACCTGGAGCAGCACCCGCCGCGCGGGGTTCATCGTGGTGTCCCAGAGTTCCTCGGCGTTCATCTCGCCGAGGCCCTTGAACCGCTGCACCCCGTCGCGCGGCCGCGGGTCCTTGCGTCCTTCGGCGATGCCCGCCTCGATGATCCGGTCCCGCTCCGCGTCGCTGAACGCGTAGCCGGGCTCGGCGCCGCGCTCCGTCCACTTGATCTTGTAGAGCGGCGGCTGCGCCAGGAACACGTGGCCGGCTTCGATGACCGGCTTCATGAACCGGAACAGCAGCGTGAGCAGCAGCGTCCTGATGTGCAGGCCGTCCACGTCCGCGTCCGCCATCAGGATGATCTTGTGGTAGCGGAGCTTGGTGATGTCGAACTCGTCGTGGATGCCCGCGCCGAGCGCGGTGATCAGCGACTGGACCTCGTTGTTCTTGAGGACCCGGTCGATGCGCGCCTTCTCGACGTTGATGATCTTGCCGCGGATCGGCAGGATGGCCTGGTAGTGCGGGTCCCTGCCGCCCTTCGCGGAACCGCCAGCGGAGTCTCCCTCGACCACGTAGATCTCGCACCGCGCCGGGTCAGTCGACTGGCAGTCGGCCAGCTTGCCCGGCAGCGACGACGACTCGAGCAGCGACTTGCGCCGCGTCAGGTCCCGCGCCTGGCGGGCGGCGATCCGGGCCCGCGCCGCCTGGCTGGCCTTGTTGATGATCTCCTTGGCCTCGCCGGGGTTGCGGTCGAACCAGTCGCGCAGGTGGTCGTTCGTCACCGTCTGCACGAACGACTTGGCCGCGGTGTTGCCGAGCTTGGTCTTCGTCTGCCCCTCGAACTGCGGCTCCGCGAGCTTGATCGAGACGATCGCGGTCAGCCCCTCGCGGACATCCTCGCCGGTGAGGTTGGGCTCCTTCTCCTTCAGCAGCTTCTGGTCGCGCGCGTACCGGTTGACGACCGACGTCAGCGCGGCGCGGAAGCCCTCCTCGTGCGTGCCGCCTTCGGCGGTGTTGATCACGTTCGCGAACGTGTGCACCGACTCGGTGTAGGAGGCGTTCCACTGCATCGCGACCTCGAGAGACATGCCCTCGGTCTCGCCCGCGAACTCGATGACCGTGTTGTGCACCGGCTCCTTGGAGGCGTTCAGGTAGCGCACGAAGTCGGCGATGCCGCCCGGGTACTCGTAGACGACCGTGCGCGCCTTGCCGACCAGCGAGTGCGGCGCCGACGGGTCGGCGTCCTCGTCGTCTTCCGAGATCTTCTGCGGCCGCTCATCGGTCAGCGAGATCCGCAGTCCCTTGTTGAGGAACGCCGTCTCCTGCAGCCGCCGGGACAGCGTCTCGAAGTCCCACTCGGTGGTCTCGAAGATCCCGCCGTCCGGCCAGAACGTCGTCGTCGTCCCGGTCTCCGCCGTCTCCTCGCCGCGGACCAGCGGCGTCACGGGGTTGCCGAGCTCGTAGGACTGCGACCAGACGTAGCCGTCCCTGCGGACCTCCTCATCGAGCCTGCTCGCCAGCGCGTTCACCACCGACACGCCGACGCCGTGCAGGCCGCCGGAGACCGCGTAGGAATCCCCGCCGAACTTGCCGCCCGCGTGCAGGGTAGTCAGCACGACCTCAACCGCCGGGCGATGCTCAACCGGGTGCTCGTCCACGGGAATGCCGCGGCCGTCGTCCTCAACCCGGACCCCGCCGTCGGCCAGCAAGGTAACCTCGATGCGAGTGGCGTAGCCCGCCAGGGCCTCGTCGACCGAGTTGTCCACAACCTCATAGACCAGGTGATGGAGTCCCCGCTCGCCCGTTGAGCCGATATACATGCCGGGACGCTTACGGACGGCCTCCAGGCCCTCAAGTACCGTGATCGACCGCGCATCGTACGACAAAAGAAACTCCATCCTGCGTCAGGCAGCGCCCCTGGGCTCCCGCCCGGCGCCCGCGCTGCAATCGCGCGGCCCGCAACCACCGTGATCTGTATCCGCGTGACTACCTGTTATTTTAGCTTGGATTACGGACTCCCGTGGGCGTCGCGGGGCTTGTGGCGTGTTCGCCTCGGGCTGCCTGCGCCTGGCTCCGACGGGGGGTGCACGGCTGCGCTATGTATCCGCTATACATAACATCTCAGCGGGGTCTGACATTCCGGCGGGTACGGGTGGACGGGCCGCGTATTCGCAGGTGACGGACTTGTCCGGCGCCTTCTTCGGCCAGGCGTTTGAGGATCTGGGGGGACAGCAGGCGGACCTGGGTGGCCCAGGTGTCTGAGTCGGCTATGACCGTCAGTTCGCCGTCGTCGAATGACTCTGGATGGGTGTGGGCGGCTAGCTGGGGCCCGACGATTTCGGGCCAGTTGCCGAAGACCTGGCCTACGGCGGCGCGATCGCGCCACCCTCTCGCGGAAAGGAGACCTCCCAGGGCCGCGGTTAGGGGCTGGGGATCGTCTCTTCTTGGTCTTGCTGACCACTCAGGGGACAGTGAAGCGTCCGCAGTCAGGCCCGTACGTTCCGGATCATTTGCGGAGGACCGGCGCGAACCTGTGGCTGATTGCGGACGATCGCCTCTCGCCCAGGCGTCGGCTCTCGCTCTTGCCAGGGCCTCGGTGGCCAGGCGGACTCGGTCCGGGTCAGGCGGCATCGGTGAGCTCGCCGCCGGACAAGGTGAAGCGGGCGCCGGTGAGCAGGACCGGTACGTCGGCGGGGACGGCGGCCGTGACGAGGACCTGCTCCGCGTCCGCTACCAGGGCGGCCAGGCGGTCGCGGCGGCCCGCGTCTAGCTCGGCGAACACGTCGTCGAGGATCAGGATCGGGTCCTCGTGGCCGGCCCGCAGGAGGTCGAAGCTGGCCAGCCGCAGCGCCAGCGCCAGCGACCAGGACTCGCCGTGGCTGGCGTAGCCCCGGGCGGGCAAGCCGCGGACCGCCAGGTCGAGCTCGTCGCGGTGCGGGCCGGCCAGGCACACTCCCCGGTCGAGTTCGCTGTCCCGCACCTCGGCCAGTGCCGCGCGGAGGGCTTCATCGGCCGCCTTGACGCGATCCGCGTGGCCGCTTTCGCTGGCCGGCGGCGCTGAGCTTGCCGACGGCGCTGGGGACTGGAACGAGCGCTTGTACTCGATCGTGGCGGGGCCGCGGTCACCGGCCACCGCCGTGTACGCGCGCTCCACGTGCGGCCGCAGCGCGCCGACCAGGTGCTCGCGCGCGACCAGCAGTTCCGCGCCCGCCCTGGCCAGGTGCGCGTCCCAGACGTCGAGCGTGTTCATCACCGCCTCGCGGGACTGGCGGTTTCCCTTGGCACCGCCCTTGGGACCCGCGGACTTGAGCAGCGCGGTCCGCTGCCTGAGCACCCGGTCGTAGTCGGCGCGGACCGCGGCGTACCTGGGCGCCATCGCGACCAGCAGGTCGTCGAGGAACCGGCGCCGCTCGCCCGGATCGCCCTTGACGAGCGCGAGGTCCTCGGGGGCGAACAGCACCGTGCGCAGCACGCCGAGCACCTCCCGCGGCTTGGTCAGCGGGGCGCGGTTCAGCCGGACCCGGTTGGCGCGGCCCGGGTTCAGCTCGATCTCCACGAGGGCGTCCCTGGTGGCGTCGTGCACGCTGGCCCGGATGATCGCGCGCTCGGCGCCCTGCCGGATCAGCGGGGCGTCGTGCGCCACCCGGTGGCTGGCCAGCGTCGCCACGTAAGCCACGGCTTCGACGAGGTTGGTCTTGCCCTCGCCGTTCGGTCCGCTGAAGATCGTGACACCCGGCCGCAGCGCGATGTCCACACTCGGGTACGAGCGGAAGTCGGTCAGCGCCAGGCGGGTCAGGTACACGTCCTCAATTATCCCGTATCGCGCCGAAAGCTACCCAGCCGAACGGATCGGCATCAGCACGTACCGGTAGTCGGGCTGCGCCTCGCCCTTGCCCGTGATCACCGCTGGCCGGGTGGGCGTGGTGAACGACACGCGGGCGACGTCGGAGTCGATCGCGCCAATGCCGTCGATCAGGTACTGCGGGTTGAACGCGATCTGCATCTCGTCGCCCTCGAACGATGCCTCGATCGCCTCACTCGCCTGCGCCTCGTCCCCGCTGCCGGCCTCGAGCAGCACCTGGCCGGTGCTGAACGTGAGGCGCACCGGGGTGTTCCGCTCGGCGACCAGGGCGACGCGCTTGACGGCGTCCGCGAACGGCGCCGCCGACAGTTCGGCGACCGCGGAGAACTCGCTCGGCAGCAGCTGCTGGACGCGCGGGTACTCGCCGGAAAGCAGCCGGGTGGTGGTGCGGCGCCCGGAGCCTTCGAAACCGATGATGCCGTCGTTCCCGTTGCCCTCACCGGTGGCCAGCGCGACCGACACCTCCGCGCCGCTGGTCAGCGCCCGGGCGGTGTCGCTGAGCACCCGGGCCGGGATGAGGACTGCGGTATTCAGCGCGGTGCCGACCGGATTCCAGCGCAGCTCCCTGACGGCGAGCCGGTACCTGTCCGTCGCGATCAGCGTGAGCGCGTCGTCGTTGATCTCCATCCTGATGCCGGTCAGTGCCGGGAGCGTGTCGTCCCGGCCCGCGGCGATGGCCACCTGGCCGATCGCGGAGGCGAACGTGTCGGCGCCCACGGTCCCCGTGGTCTCCGGCATGTCCGGCAGCGTCGGGTACTCATCGAGCGGCAGCAGCATCAAGGTGAACGTGGCGCTGCCGCACCGGACGGTCGTCCTCGCGCCGTCGGTGGCGAGCTCGACCGGCTTGGCCGGGAGGCTCCGCACGATCTCGGCGAGCAGCCTGCCGGAGACCAGCACCGTGCCCGGCTCGTCGGCGGCCACCGGGATCGTCGCCTGCGCGGAAACCTCGTAGTCGAATGTGGACAGGGTCAGTTCGTCACCCGCGTGCAGGCGCATGCCAGCCAGCACGGGGGCCGTGGGGCGCGCCGGCAGCGCGCGTGCGGTCCATGCGACTGCCTCTGCGAGCGGGTCACGCTCAACCTGGAGCTTCACGGTTTGCCTCCTGGCGGTGCTGTTCTCGTGCTTGTCCGGAGTGATGTTTGGGAGGAGCGGCGTGCGGGGTATCTCGCTGCCAAGGCGGTTCCCCGCTTGGCCACCTTGGGCGGTTCCCGCTTCCCCCATACGGACCGGCAACCTACTGGCTTTTTGCTTTTCTTTAGTTAGCAGAACGTCGTAGTCATAGGGGCCGTGGATACCGGGGATATCGACGTCTTCCCAGGCTGACAATGCCGGCTTGTGCACAGCCGGTGTGGTGGAGGCGGGGATAGCCGACGGGGGGCTGTGTACGTTTTCTGTTTGTCTCCGCGTTACCCACGCTCTTTCCCCCGGTTGTCCCGAACCCTTCCACAGAGTTATCCACATGCTGTGTGCACAGCCCTGGATAACTTTTGTGGATTGGCTGTGAGTTGCGTTTCATCGTCAGCTAGTCCGTGTCAGCTAGTCCGCGCTTGCTGCTTGATCCGGTTAGTGAGCTCGGTCACCTGGGTGTAGATAGAGCGGCGTTCGGCCATGAGCGAGCGGATCTTACGGTCAGCGTTGATGACGGTCGTGTGATCCCGGCCGCCGAACTGCTGGCCGATCTTGGGCAGCGACATGTCGGTCAGCTCACGGCACAGGTACATGGCGATGTGCCGGGCCGTGACGAGCACCCGGGACCGGCTCGCGCCGCACAGGTCCTCGATCGAAAGCCCGAAGTACGCCGCGGTCTGGCCCATGATCGTCGCCGCGTTGATCTGCGGGCCCTGAGCCTCGGGAATGAGGTCCTTCAGCACGATCTCGGCCAGCGCGAGGTCGACACCCTGCCTGTTCAGGCTCGCGAACGCGGTCACGCGGATCAGGGCGCCTTCCAGTTCCCTGATGTTCGTCGAGATCCGGCTCGCGATGTACTCGAGGACGTCCGCGGGCGCGTTCAGCCCCTCCTGAACCGCCTTCTTCCGCAGGATCGCGATGCGGGTCTCCAGCTCGGGCGGCTGCACGTCGGTAAGCAGGCCCCATTCGAACCGGCTGCGCAGCCTGTCCTCCAGCGTGACCAGGCGCTTGGGTGCGCGGTCGCTCGAGATCACGATCTGCTTGCTCGCGTTGTGCAATGTGTTGAAGGTGTGGAAGAACTCCTCCTGAGTTCCTTCCTTGTTCTCCAGGAACTGGATGTCGTCAACGAGCAGCACGTCGACATCGCGGTACCTTCTCCGGAACCCGTCCTGCTTGCCGTCCCTGATCATGTTGATGAAGTCGTTGGTGAACTCTTCCGAGCTCACGTACCTGACCTTCAGCCCTGGATACAGGGTCTGCGCGTAGTGGCCGATGGCGTGCAGCAGGTGGGTCTTGCCCAGGCCCGAGTCGCCGTAGACGAACAGCGGGTTGTACGCCTTGGCCGGAGCTTCGGCCACCGCGACCGCGGCCGCGTGCGCGAACCGGTTGCTCGAGCCGATGACGAACGTCTCGAACGTGTACTTCGGGTTGAGCCGCGCCGCCGCGGGCCGCGTCTGGTCCGGATGCTGCGGCTGTTCCGGGCGCGCGTGGTTCACGAGGCCGCTGCTGGCCAGTCCCTGGTTCGCCAGTCCCTGGTTGGCTAGGCCCTGGTTCACCAGCCCGTTCATGGGTTGTCCCGGGTCCGGCAGTCCCTGGCCGGGCGGTGTCTGGGGGTCCGGCCTGCGTGGTTCGCCGATGATGCCGGGTGCGCCGTGGAAGGTGATCTCGGCGGGGGCCGGGGGTTCGGCGCGGTTTTCATGCTCGCCCGGGCGCGGGCCGGCCGGCGGGATGCCGACGGCGGCCGGGACCGGTCCCGCCGGGGGCTGGGTGACATGGTTCGGCGCGCCAGGCGAGAGCGGCGAGCTCAGGGGTGCCGGCGGCGACTCTTGCGGCGCCGGGCTCGGGTCCACGGTGACCGCCAGCTGGATCGGGCGGCCGAGTTCCCGGGAGAGGGCATGGGTCACGAGCGGGCGCAGCCGGGTCTCGAGCTGTTCCTTGACGAACGCGTTGGGCGTCGCGATCAGCGCCGTGTTCTCGACGAGCCCGAGCGGCCTGGTCAGTTTCAGCCAGGCGAGCTGGCTGGGCTGGACGTGAAGCTCCGCGAGCCCGTCTAGCGATCGTGCCCACACATCCGCTAGATCCGTATCAGTCACTGACGGGCTCCCCTCGCCTCGCTGTCTTGCCAGAGCCTGATCAGTGACCACGCTCGTTGTCCACAGGGCGGTCCACATGGTGTGCACGTAGAGCGCGCCGGGGCCGCTGCACCGCGCTTTCGCCTCCCGTGGCGGCGGCTAGCGGACCCTGGACCGGCGTGCGGACTTAATTTTCCACAGCCTAAGTCGCCGGAGCGGGATGCGCGCGGCAAACGGCAGTGTTCCACGATGGTAGACCCGGCCGCGCGCGACCGGAAGACGGTCTGGCTGGTAGCATCGCAGGTCGCGGTCGCCAGTTTGACCTGTGCCGGTATCCCCCTTACCGTTAACAGGCTGACCCCTTTGAATCCCTAATAGATCACGAATTGCACTTGTGGAGCTCCAGTGAGCAAGCGTACGTTCCAGCCGAACAACCGTCGGCGGGCGAAGGTTCATGGCTTCCGGCTGCGGATGCGTACCCGCGCGGGCCGCGCCGTTCTTGCCGCACGCCGTCGCAAGGGCCGCGCGCAGCTGAGCGTCTGACCAGGCTGCCCGGCAAGGTCGCGCTGGACCGACCGGTTGACGGCCCCGGCGCCCCAGCTGCCCGGGCTGCGCAGGAGGTGTCGTGCTCCCGCAGCAGTCGAGGATGAGGCGCGCTGAAGACTTCAGGCGCGTGCTGCGGACCGGCCGCCGTGCAGGCGGCTCTGTGATCGCTGGGCACCTGCTGCTCGCTAACAGCTCTCATGCGGCCGGCTCGGATGGAGCGGTACGTTCCGGTGACCCGGCGAAGGTAGGCTTTGTTGTCAGCCGTGCGGTTGGCTCGGCGGTGGTTCGCAACCGGGTGAAGCGACGGCTCCGGGAACTGATGCGCAGGCGTCTCGCCTCGCTTCCTGGGGGTTGCCTGCTCGTCCTGCGCGCCCACCCGGCGGCCGCTCGCGCACGCCAGGCGGATCTCGCCGTCGATCTTGACCTGGTTCTCGAAAAACTGCTGCGGCGGCAGGTTGGGGCGCTGCGCTAAGGAAATGAGCGCGTCGGACGTTAAAGAGACAGATGCGGCCGTGCCGACACGAGCGGCGCGGACGCTCGTCGTCCCCATCCTCTGGTATCAGCGTTTCATAAGCCCGATGCTGGGTGCGAGGTGCAGGTTCGCGCCGTCGTGCAGTCAGTACGCGGTGGACGCGCTGCGCACACACGGCGCGGCACGTGGACTGTGGCTGGCGGTGCGCCGGCTCGCCCGTTGCCATCCCTTTAACCCCGGCGGATACGATCCCGTGCCGGCTAGGCCCCAAGGAGTTGTCAGGTGAGCATTCTCAACCCGCTGTTTGAGGCGGTGGCATGGGTAATCATGCGTATCCATGCAGTGCTCTCCGTGCCGTTCGGCGCGTCGAGCGGCTGGGCGTGGGGCCTGTCCATCGTCATCCTCGTGATGCTCATGCGGGCCGCCATGGTGCCGCTGTTCGTCAAGCAGGTGAAGGCGCAGCGGAAGATGCAGTCGCACATGCCGCAGCTGCAAGAGCTCCGCAAGCGCTACAAGAACGACAAGCAGCGTCTCAACGAAGAGACGATGAAGTTCTACAAGGAGAACGGCATCAACCCGCTGGGCGGCTGTCTGCCGCTGATCGCGCAGCTGCCGCTCTTCTATTCCCTGTTCTACGTGCTGCGTGCGATCTCCGAGTGGGAGCCTGGGCAGGTTCCGAAGTACGGGCTGACCGAGCCGGTCGTGGAGAGCGCGCGCAACGCGCACATCTTCGGCGCTACCTTGGCGGACAGGTTCCTGTTCCCCGTCGCGGGAGAAACCTTGACGTCCAGGATCGTGATCCTGCTGTTCGTGCTGGTGAGCGCCACGACGACCTACCTGACCATGCGGCAGAGCTCCAAGCGCGGCATGATGCAGCAAGGCCCGGTGGACCCGGACAACCCGGCCGCGAACATGCAGAAGTACATGATGTACATCGCGCCGTTCTTCGCGTTGTCCGGTCTGTACTGGCAGTTCGGCCTGGTTATCTACTGGGTGACCACGAACGTCTGGACGCTGGGACAGCAGCACATCCTGTTCCGCAACCTTCCGATCGTGGGTAGCGATACGGTAGGTGCGTCTGCGGCGCCGGCTACTACTGGGAACGCTGTTGTGTCCAGTAGGAGCAGCGCCGCTGGCAAGTCCGCTACTGCCGGCAAGTCGGGTAGCACTGCCAGGCAGGGTGGCACTACTGCTCGGCCAAGTGGCACTGCTGGCAAGTCCGCTACCGCGGGCAAGAGCAGCGCCTCGGCTAAGGGCAGCAGTGCTTCCGGCAAGACGTCGTCTGGGTCGGCGAAGCCGGTTTCGGCGAACGCGAACGCGAACGCCAACTCCGGCGCCAATGGCGGTCCGGCGGAGGGCTCGTCGCGCGGGCTGCTGCGAGGGTTCGGCAGGAAGTCCGAGCCTGAGCCGGTGCCGGCCGCTCCGCAGACGAAGGTCGTCCGGCAGCAGCCGAGCCGGCAGACACGCAGCAAACGTTCGGGCAATTCGGGCAAGAGGTGAGCGACTGTGGGGGATGATCCCGGTGAGGGTTTCGGCACGGTGGTAGGTCGCGAGGACGTAGTGCCCGTTTCCGACCTTGAGGAGCAGGAGCTGGACAGCGTGGCTGACTCCGAGGACGTGCTTGAGGAGGTCGAGGGCGACGAGCTCGACGACGAGCTCGAGGATGACCTGGACGACGAGGACGACGGTGCCGATGAAGACGACGACGCCGAGGAGGACGTGGGCTCCCTCGAAGAAGAGGGCGAGATCGCTGCCGACTACATCGAGGGTCTGCTAGACATCGCCGACCTGGACGGCGACATCGACATGGACGTCGAGGGCGACCGGGCGGTCGTCTCCGTCGTGGGCGCGACGCTTGACGAGCTGGTCGGCGACGATGGGCAGGTCCTCGAGGCGCTGCAGGAGCTGACCAGGCTGGCGGTGCACAGGAAGACCGGTACCCGGGCCAGGCTGATGCTCGACATCGGCGGATTCCGCGCCCGACGCCGGACCGAGCTCGCTGAGCTGGGCCGTAACGTCGCCGAGGAAGTAGAGCGCACCGGCGAGCCCAAGAAGTTGCGCGCCATGTCGCCGTTCGAGCGGAAAATCGTCCACGACGCGGTCGCCGCGGCGGGACTGCGCAGCGAGTCGGAAGGCGAAGAGCCGCACCGGCGCGTGGTGGTCTTCCCGGTCAGCTAAAGCGGGTTCGCTAAGTGCCTGCCGCTCCGCCGCCTCCACCCGAGGCTTCTCAGGTGTTCGGAGGCGCGATTGACACGGCCGTCCGGTTCGCGGAACTGCTCGCGACTGATGGCGTGCAGCGCGGCCTGGTCGGTCCGCGCGAGACGTCCCGCCTCTGGGACCGGCACCTGCTCAACTGCGCGGTTGTCGCCGAGTTGCTGCCGGACCACGGCGATCTCGTCGACATCGGGTCCGGGGCCGGGCTGCCAGGGGTGGTGCTTGCGATGCTTCGGCCGGAAATGCACGTGGTGCTGCTCGAGCCGCTGCTCCGCCGTTCGGTTTTCCTTGAAGAGTGCGCGGCGGCGCTGGATCTGCCGAACGCCACCGTTGTCCGCGGCCGTGCCGAAGATCTCGCCGGTGCCATCCAGGCGGATGTCGCGACGGCGCGAGCGGTCGCGCCGCTCGACCGGCTCGCTGGCTGGGCGGCGGGGCTGCTCCGCCCAGGTGGCCAGCTGCTGGCGATCAAGGGGCAGTCCGCCGAACAGGAACTGGCGGCGGCGCGTCCCGTCCTGTCGAGCCTTCGCGCGCGGAGTGCTGAGGTTCTGCGAGTCGGTGACGGTAGGGTCATATCTGCGACCACGGTAGTCCGTGTCGTCATGGGAGG
>Ga0335074_10006390_pt1 | contig 16348 bp, 12 predicted proteins | sample Lox_Sample_23_FD_206715 | JGI IMG/M metagenome (GOLD analysis project Ga0335074, IMG submission 206715) | Soil microbial communities from Loxahatchee National Wildlife Refuge, Florida, United States - Lox_Sample_2.3 | ecosystem: Environmental > Terrestrial > Soil > Wetlands | place: USA...
TCGGCGAGACGAACGATGGCCGTTTGAACGACATCCGCGGAATGCATGTCCACCGCGAGCACATCATCCAGGCGATCGAGAGCGCGGCCGGTGGCGCCGTGGAAGAAGGCAGTGTAGGCGCGGGCACGGGCACCATTTGCTATGAGTGGAAGGGCGGTATAGGCACCTCATCTCGTTTGCTGCCCGGGCAGTTTGGCCGCTATTGTCTAGGCGTTCTGGTTCAAACAAATTTCGGCGGCGTGCTCAGCATGGGAGGTGCGCCGGTCGGCAAAGAATTGGGGAAATACGCTTATGGACCGGGCAACGGCGACGGCTCATGCCTGATCGTGGTTGCGACAGATGCGCCCCTCTCGGGCCATGAGTGCCAGCGGCTCGCCGCGCGAGCTGTTTTCGGACTGGCCCGAACCGGTTCATCGTTTTCCAACGGCAGCGGAGACTTTGCGGTCGCATTTTCGACCGCGGCCTCTTCGCGGATCAAGTTCGGCGCCGCCGGCGTCATTACGCCAGGGACGTTGTCCAGCGAGAGCATGTCGCCTCTGTTTGAAGCTGCTCTGGAGGCCACCGAAGAAGCCGTCTATAATTCGCTTCTCAGGGCGACGACCCCTACAGGGAATGGAGTGACGGTAGAAGCGATTCCCATCGATCGAATCCGTCAGATTCTTCAAAAATATGGAATAAGGGCCAATTAGTTGGTGAAATTCCGGCTGCTAATCTGCCCGCATTCGTTCTTCACCCAAATGCTCATGGCCTCCAGGGCGATGAAGTGCGCGCAATCGAGTTATATTTCCATCCCGTCCTTGCGCGCGATCTGGAATGTTCATGTGCCGCTTCGCTAAACTTCGTCAGGTGGATTGGCGCCGTGAGGGAGTCCGTTTGCCGAGGCTTCGGCGCCGGGTGGTTCTCGGAACGGCTCCACCGAAATGCGCTCGTAACGCACCTCCAACACATCGAGGTAGTCTGTACCGCCCGGCGCTTGGAGAACTACGCGATCCCCCGCTGCCGACTTCATCAACGCGCGCCCCAGAGGCGACACCCAACTGATGTGGTTGCGGTTGAGATCGACCTCGTCGGTACCCACGATGCTCACCACTCGCTCCGTTCCCGCGGCATTGACATAGCGCACCGTCGCTCCGAAGAATGCCCTCGCCGCCGCCTGCCCCGCTCTCGGCGTTTCCGGGTCAACCACTTCCGCGGACTCGATTCGCTTGGTGAGAAAGCGAATTCGTCCATCAATCTGGCGCAGCCGCCGCTTGCCGTACTGGTAGTCGGCGTTTTCACTGCGATCGCCGTTGCTCGCAGCCCACGCCACCACCGCCGTCACGGCCGGGCGTTCCCTGGTGAGCAGAAACCGGTGCTCATCTTTGAGCCGCTGCAGGCCGTCCGGCGTTATGTAGTTCTTGCCGGGCGTCGCGGGCTCGTCCGCTTGTGGTTTTCTTGTAAAACCTTTTCGCATATTCTCAAGTCCTTCCAGCGTGAATCCAGTGGGCGCCACAAAGCTGCGAGCAAATTGGGGCAACGCCCTATAAAAACCACGGTAACCTGTCGAGCGGCGCCAAGCCGGCCGCGTCCAGTCGCGCGCGTCCAGTCCATTCGGCAAACCCCCGATGTATACTGTCCATACCGAAGCTGCAGCGCGGGACCTCGCGCGGTTCGTCGCCTTTCGGAAACGTGTCTCTGAAGCAATACATCGGGAGTTAGATTATGTGGATCGTCCGGCTGGCTCTCGGCCGCCCTTATACGTTCGTCGTCATGGCGGTTCTGATCGCCATCCTGGGCGGCGCCGCCATCGCCACCATGCCGGTGGATATCTTTCCGTATATCGACATCCCTATCGTCAGCGTGCTCTGGTTTTATCCCGGCCTCGGCCCGGAGGAGATGGAGAAGCGCGTCTCCACCAACTTCGAGCGCACTCTCACCTCCAACGTCAACGACATCGAACATATCGAATCGCAGTCCTATAGCGGCTACGCGGTGCAGCGGGTTTATTTCCATCCCAACGTCAAGATCGATATGGCCGTCGCGCAGGTCACCGCCACCATGGAAACCGCGCTGCGCAATATGCCCACCGGTATGTTTCCCGCTAACGTGCTGAAGTACGATGCGTCCAGCGTGCCCATCCTGCAGCTCGGGCTCTCGAGCAAAACCCTGCGCGAGCAGGAAATCTTCGACATCGGGAACAACTTCATCCGCACCCCGCTCGGCACCGTGCAGGGCGCGTCCGTTTCTTACCCGTTTGGCGGAAAACAGCGCAGCGTAATGGTGGATCTGAATCTGGACGAGCTCTACGCGAAACAGCTTTCGCCGAGCGATGTTTCCAATGCCCTGAATCTCCAGAATCTGGTACTGCCCACCGGCACCGCCAAGATCGCGAAAACCGAGTATCAGGTTCGCGTGAACAGCAGCCCGGTGAAGCTGGACGATCTGAACAATCTGCCCATCAAAACCGTCAACGGCGCCACTGTCTATATAAAGGATGTCGCGCAGGTTCACGACGGCTATTCGGTGCAGAACAACATCGTCCGCACCAACGGCGCGCGCGGCGTGCTGATGACCGTCACGCGAAACGGCAAGGCCTCCACTTTGTCCATCGTGGATGCGGTCAAGGCCGCGCTGCCTCGCATTTTGGCCAACGTAACGCCGGACCTGAAAGTGACCGCGCTGGCCGATCAGTCCGTTTTCGTGCGCGCGTCCATCAAAGGCGTCATCCGCGAGGCGCTGATCGCCGCCGGTCTCACTGGTTTGATGATCCTGCTGTTCCTGGGAAGCTGGCGCAGCACCATCATCGTTTGCATTTCCATTCCGCTCTCGATCCTCACTTCGCTTTGCATCCTGAATCTGTTGGGCGAGACCATCAACGTGATGACGCTGGGCGGTCTGGCGCTCGCGGTCGGCATCCTGGTGGACGATGCCACCGTCGAAATTGAGAACACGCATCGCAACATCGCCATGCGGAAGCCGTTGGTGCGCGCGGTGCTGGATGGCGCATCTCAGATCGCCGTTCCCACCTTTGTCGCCACGCTATCGATCTGCATCGTTTTCGTTCCCGTGATCCTGCTCACCGGAACCGCGCGCTACTTGTTTACACCGCTGGCCATGGCCGTGGTGTTCGCCATGCTCGCGTCCTATCTGCTGTCGCGCACGCTGGTTCCAACCATGATGGCGTTTCTTCTGGAATCTGAAATCGATGTCTATCGCGAAGGATCGGAGGGCGCGCCCAAAGGCGGACGCGGACCCATCTGGGCCGCGCATCATCTGTTCAATCATCTTTTTGAAAAACTCCGCTATCGTTATCTCGGCTTGCTCGATTGGTCCCTCGCCCATCCCGGACGCGTGCTGGCGGCCTTCATGGGCGTATCCGTGGCGTCCTTCGGGCTGGTGGCGCTGATCGGTGAAGATTTTTTCCCCGCCGTGGACGCCGGCCAGATGCGTCTGCATGCGCGCGGCCCGGCCGGCACGCGCATCGAAGAAACGGAACTGCGCTTCGCCGCGCTCGAACGTGAAATCCGTTCCATAATTCCTCCCGCGGAGCTGGAAATGCTGATCGACAACATCGGCATCCCGAATAGCTGGCCGGCCATCGCGCAGGGCGATATCCCGACTATCTCCTCGGCCGACGGCGAGATTCTGATCTCGCTCAACAAGGAACACCACGCGCCCACCCACGGCTACGAAGAGCTGCTACGGAAGCGGCTGCGCGAAGATTTTCCCGACATGAATTTCTTTTTCCAGCCGGCCGACATCACCAGCCAGATCGTCAACTTCGGGCTGCCCGCCCCCATCGATCTGCAGGTGGTGGGCGGCAACTCGACCGCCAATTACAAAATCGCCCAGGCGCTGGCGAAGCGAATCTCGCTCATCCCCGGAGCGGCCGACGTGCATGTCCATCAAGTGGAGGCGCAGCCGGAAATCGATTTGAACGTGGATCGGGTGAAGGCATCGCAATTGGGCCTGACGCAGCGCGATGTCACCAACAGCATGCTGATCTCCCTCAGCGGCAGCTCCACTTTCGCGCCGAATTACTGGATGAACTGGCAGAACGGCGTGCAGTACAACATCGGCGTCCAGACGCCGCAGTATCGTATCGATTCGCTCGACGCCCTGCTGCGCACGCCCATTTCCGTGGCGAGCGACGCCGAAAGCGGTGTTACTTCCACTTCGATGTCCGGCGCGGCTGGTGGTACGAATTCCTTCGTCGCCACGTCGCCCAACGGATCGTCGCAGGCCTATGGGAATCCCGGCGCCATCTCGGGCAGCACGCAGCTTCTCTCCAATCTGGTAACTGTAAAGCGCGATTACGTCCCGGTGATCGTGAATCACTACAACGTGCTTCCGGTGTTCGATGTCTACGCCAACGTGGACCGGCGCGATCTGGGCGGGGTGGGCGCGGAAGTACGCAAAATCATGCGCGACGAAACGCCGCACCTGCCGCGCGGAACCACTTTCGCGCTACGCGGCCAAGTGGCGACCATGGAATCGTCATTCTACCGGCTCAGCCTGGGCATGATTTTCGCCGTGGTTCTGGTGTACCTGCTCATCACCGTGAATTTCCAATCCTGGGTGGATCCGTTCATCATCCTCACCGCCCTGCCCGGCGCGATGGCCGGAATTCTCTGGATGCTCTTCGTCACCGGCACCACGCTGAGCGTGCCGTCGCTGATGGGCGCCATCATGTGCATCGGCGTCGCCACCGCCAACAGCATCCTGATGGTGACCTTCGCCAACGATGAACGCGCCGGCGGAGTCCCCGCGCGCGCCGCTATGCTCTCGGCCGGCCAGGCGAGAATGCGTCCCGTGCTTATGACCGCCACCGCCATGATCCTCGGCATGCTGCCCATGGCGCTGGGCTTGGGCGAAGGCGGTGAGCAGAACGCACCGCTCGGCCGCGCGGTCATCGGCGGCCTGATGTTCGCCACCGTCACGACATTATTTGTGGTTCCGATCATCTACACCTATTTACGCAAGCAGCCGCCCGTGGATTACGAACAGCGCTTGATCGAAAGGGAGCGGGAAGTACTCTAATGCCCGATCCGCACACCAGCCCGCCCGAAACCGTGGAGGAACGTCTTCGCAGGGAAAACTGGGAACTCAGGCGGCAGCTTGAAGAGCTGCAGGGTCTCGGCCATGGCGGCCCGCCGCGCAAACTTTGGCGCCCTTCATCCGTTACCATCTGGGGAATCTTCCTGGCGGCAACCGTGGGAATCGCGATCGCCTTTTTCGCCGGTTACATCCCGCTTGAGAAACGCCGCGCGGTGGTTCTGACGGAGGCCAAGGAAGAACAGGAAGCGTTGCCGCGCGTCGAAGTGATGAAGGTGGGCAGGTCCACACGGCAGAGCGGGCTGCGGCTGCCCGGCAACATTCAGCCCATCACGGAAGCTCCAGTATTGGCGCGCGCGGACGGATACATCGCCAAGCGTTTGGTGGATATCGGCGACCGCGTGAAGGCCGGGCAAACGCTGGCCGAGATCGATGCGCCTGAGCTGACCGATCAGGTGGCGCAAGCCAAGGCCACCGTCCGGCAGGCGGAAGCGGCGCTCCAACAAGCCACCGCGAACGTGCAACAAGGTAAGACCGATATGGAGCTCGCGCGCGTGATGGCTCGCCGCTCGGCGCAACTGGTGGCCAAGGGCGCGGTATCCAAGCAGGACGACGATCAATCCCAGGCGCAATACAATTCCAAACTCGCCGCCTTGGAAGCGCTGGAACGGGCCATCGACGTGCAGCGCGCCAATATTCTCGCAGCGCAATCGAATCTGGGCCGGCTGGAAAAAATGCAAAGCTATCTGGTCGTGCAGGCGCCCTTCGACGGCGTCATCACGCTGCGCAACGTGGATGTCGGCGCATTGGTAAATTCCGGGAGCACGATGCTTTATCGCATCGCGCAGATGGGCACGCTGAGAACCTACGTGAATGTGCCGCAGGCCTACGCCGATTCCATCAAGCCCGGCCAGCCCGCGGTGCTCACCGTTTCGAACCTTCCGGGCCGCGAATTCGACGGCCAGGTGGCCCGCAGCGCGGACGCTTTGGACCCGGCCAGCCGCACGCTGCTGGTGGAAGTGCATGTGCCGAATACGGCGAACCTGCTGCTGCCGGGAATGTACGCGGAGGTGGAGCTGCGCAGTATTCGCGCCGATCCGCCGCTGCTGGTGCCGAGCGACGCACTGATCGTTCGCGCGGACGGCGCGCAGGTGGCCGTGGTGGGGGTCGATCGCATCGTGCATCTCAAAAAAATCGAGGCCGGACGCGATTACGGGGATCGCGTGGAAGTGATCAACGGACTGCGCGAAGGCGACACCATCGTTTCCAATCCCGGCGACGCGGTGCGGGAGGGCGCGAAAGTGGATATCGTCCCGGCCGCGGCAACCGGTAACTAAGCAGTGCCGAGAACTCCAGGCATGGGCTTGACAGGCCGCTCGGAATGCTTCCATAATGAAACTATTGCAGAAGGGAAATAATATCGAGCGACAATCCGGCCAGTTGCTCGGATATCTGGACGCCCTGTTTCGCCGCCTGATTCTCCCGCGCCAGCCCGCCGAGGAACCGGGGTTCGAATGTTCACGCGAGGAGATGCGCGCGTTGATTATGCTGCGATCGGCCGGACGCACCATCATGACGGACTTCGCCACCGATCTGGGAGTTCCCTTGAGCACCGCCACCCATACCATCGACCGGCTGGTGCGCAAGGGCCTGGTGATGCGCGTCCGGTCCGAGCAGGACCGCCGCGTGGTGCAGGTGGAAATGAGCCAGCGCGGGCTGGAATTCCAGACCGCTCTCAGGTCCAGACACGAGGCCATGGCGCGCAGCTGGCTGGCGCCGCTCAGCCCGTCGGAGCGGCAAGACTTTCTGAAACTGATGTCCAAGATCGCGGAAAACGCCAAGCCGGAGTCGCAAATTGTCAGCGGCGCAACGGCCGCGGCCCGCCGCGTTGCCTTGGGGAGCAATTCATTACGATGACTCAAACGATGATCCGAGTGAGCAATCTCGTTAAATCCTACGGCGATTTCATGGCCGTCAAGGACATCTCTTTCGAAGTCCAGGAAGGCGAAATCTTCGCGTTTCTCGGCCCCAACGGCGCAGGCAAAACCACCACCATCAAAATCCTCACCACGCTCCTGAAGCCCACCAGCGGCAGCGTGCAACTGGATGGACTGGATCCGAGCGTCCACCACAACGAAGCGCGGAAACGTTTCGGCATCGTGTTCCAGGATCCCAGCCTGGACGACGAGCTCACCGCTTACGAAAACATGGATTTTCACGGCGTGCTCTATAAAGTGCCGCGCAAGACGCGCGTGGAGCGCATCGAATCCCTGCTCAAGCTGTTCGAGCTTTGGGAGCGCCGCAACGATCCCGTGAAGCAATTTTCGGGCGGCATGAAAAGGCGTCTGGAGATCGCGCGCGGCTTGCTGCATACGCCGAAAATCATCTTCCTGGACGAGCCGACGCTCGGCCTGGATCCGCAAACCCGCAACCAGCTCTGGACGCATGTCAAGAAATTGAACGAAGAGGAGCGTGTCACCGTGTTCCTGACCACCCACTACATGGAAGAAGCAGACCGCGTGGCGCACCGCATCGCCATCATCGATCACGGCAAAATAGTCGCGCAGGGCACCGCGCAGCAGCTCAAGGAACAGACCGGCGGGGAGACTTTGGAACAGGCCTTTTTAGCCTTGACCGGTTCCACCATCCGCGAAGAAGAAGCCACCTCGGTGGACCAGATGCGCAACATGGCGCGCATGTTCCGGGGGCGACGCCGATGAGCGCCATCTACATTCTGTGGCTGCGCACGGTAAAGCGCTACGTGCGCTCCAAGCCGCGCATCATCGCCGCGCTGGGGCAGCCGCTGCTGTTCCTGATCGCGCTCGGCTTCGGCTTCGGGCCGATCTTCCAGCGCGCGGGGCAAGGCAACTACATCCAGTTCCTGGCGCCCGGCGTGATGGCGATGACCGTGCTGTTTACGGCGATTTTCAACGGAATCGAGCTGATTTGGGACCGACAATTCGGATTCCTCAAGGAGACCCTGGTGGCTCCCGTGCCGAGAATCCTGGTGATGATCGGCCGCACGCTGGGCGGCGCGACAGTGGCCATGATCCAGGGGCTTATCGTGGTGGTGATCTGCTTCGCGGTCGGTTTTCGCGTGAATTCCTGGTCCGGCCTTCCCCTGGCGATCGTGGCGCTGCTGCTGATCGCCGTCATGTTCACCGCGCTCGGCACCGCCATCGCTTCGCTGTTGTCGGACTTCCAGGGTTTCCAACTCGTCATGAATTTTCTGGTGATGCCGATCTTTTTTCTCTCGGGCGCCCTTTTCAAATTGGACGGGCTGCCGAAGGCCATGAGCATCGTGGCGGATATCGACCCGCTTTCGTACGGAGTGGACGGTCTGCGCGGCGCGCTCATCGGGCAGGCGTACTTCGGCATGGCGCTGGATATGGCCGTGCTTCTGGTGATCACCACCGCCTTGCTGGCCACGGGCGGCTACTTGTTTTCGAGAATCCAGCTCTAGACGATGAATAAAATCTTCCCTTCCAGCGACGCCGCGGTTGCCGACATCCCGGACGGCGCCACCATCATGCTCGGCGGGTTCGGGTTGGCGGGCATCCCGGAGAATCTCATTCGCGCGCTGGTGCGGCGCGGCGTGAAAGGACTGCACACCATCAGCAATAACCTGGGCGTGGACGGCGTCGGCTCCGGAGTGATGCTCGAAAAAGGAATGATCGACTCGCATGTGGGCAGTTACGCCGGCGAAAACAAGCTGCTCGAATCCCTGGTGCTGGCCGGCAAGCTCAAAATGACACTGATCCCGCAAGGTACTTTGGCCGAGCGAATTCGAGCCGCGGGCGCGGGCATCCCGGCGTTTTATACTCCGGCGGGGGTGGGCACCGTCGTGGCCGACGGCAAGGAAGTCCGCGAGTTCGACGGCCGCGGGTACCTGCTCGAGCACGCTCTCAAAGCCGATTTCGCGCTGGTGAAAGCCTGGCGCGGGGACCGCATGGGCAACCTGGTTTATCGCAAGACCGCTCAAAATTTCAATCCCATGATGGCGGCCGCGGCCAAGATTACGATCGCCGAAGTGGAGGAACTGGTGGAAGCCGGCTCCATCGATCCCGATCAGGTTCGTACGCCCGGCGTTTATGTGCAGCGTATCGTGCATGGGGAGCATTACGACAAACGCATCGAGCGCCGGACATTGCGGGCTGAAGCGGGGCGCGCGGAAGCGAGGAAATCCTGATGGACGCGCGGGAACGCATTGCACGGCGCGTGGCCGAGGAACTCCGCGACGGCTACTACGTGAATCTCGGCATCGGCATTCCGACATTGGTAGCCAATTATGTACCGGCGGGAATGGAAGTGATCCTGCAATCGGAGAACGGGATGCTGGGCGTGGGCCCTTATCCGTTTTCAGGGCAAGAGGATCCCGATCTGATCAACGCGGGCAAGGAGACTGTGACTGAAATCCCCGGCAGCGCCTATTTCTCCAGCGCCGAATCGTTCGCCATGATTCGCGGCGGCCATATCAATCTCAGCATCCTGGGCGCGATGGAAGTGGACCGCGAAGGCAATCTCGCCAACTGGATGGTCCCCGGCAAAATGGTCAAAGGCATGGGCGGCGCCATGGACCTGGTGGCAAGCGCGCGCCGCGTGATCGTCGCCATGGAACACGCTACAAAAACCGGCGCTCCCAAGATCGTCGAAAAATGCACGCTGCCGCTTACCGGGTTGCATGTTGTGGACACTATCATCACGGAACTCGCGGTAATCAAAATCAGACCCGAGGGACTCATCCTCGAAGAACTCACTCCCGGCGTCACTGCCGAGCAGGTGCAAAAACTTACTGGCCCGAAGCTGATTGTGCGCTAGCAGCCGCCGGTTTCGGCAATGCGGCTTTGCCATCCAGCGCATACACCAACAATCGCGAAGGTTGCGGAGGCCCCTTGCTTTCCATGGGTCCGGAACCGAAGGGATTCTTGGTATTGGCCGGACTGCCGGCCAGCGCGACGTACTGCTTGCCGTCGATCATGAACGTGATGGGAGGCCCCATCAGGGAGAGACCGGTCGTAATGTCGAGAAGCTGATCGCCGTTGTCGGCGCGATAGGCGAGCAGACGCGTATTGACGCTCACGAATACCAGATTCGCGGCCGAAAGCGTTCCGCCCTGATTGTATCCCGCCGAAATCCCTCGCCAGCGTTCCTTCTGCGCTACCGGATCCCAGGCCACCAGGATATTGCCGTGGCCTTCGGGGCCGATGCTGGGCGGAGCCGGCACTGGCGCGGTGGCGGGACCCGTTGTGTTCTCGTGAACTCCGCCGGTAGTGGCGGCGGCTCGAGACACGATCTTGTTTCCCATGTTGAATTCGCCCTTGCCCGCCGGGCCAAGGTCCGTGGACTTCGGAACAAATTTCGGATCCGCCGCATAGTTCATCGAGCCGCCGATGGTGCTCGGAATATAGACCAGGCCCGTGGTGGGATTGTAGGACCAAGGCGGCCAGACGTGCCCGCCGCCCGGACCCGGCATCACCGGAACGGCGGCATCGCCGTAACGAGCTTCGGGATTGATCACCGGCCGGCCCGTCTTCAGATTGACCCCCGAGGCCCAGCTTACCGTGACCCACGGGTCAGCCGAGAGCAGTTCTCCGGTTAAGCGATCCAGCACGTAGAAAAAGCCATCCTTCGGCGCGTGAATGACCACTTTCCGCAGCTTGCCGTCAATCGGCAAATCGAGCAGCATGAGATCGGCGATGGAATCCAGGTCCCACACATCGCCGGGCACTTCCTGGTAATACCAAACCAGGCGGCCGGTGGCCCCGCGCACGGCCAGGATCGAATCGGTGAAGAGCGCGTCGCCTTTGCCGCGCGACTGCTCGGTCCAGGGGCCCGGTTGCCCGGTGCCGACATACACGATGTCGGCGTCCGGATCGTAGGCGATGCCGCCCCACACCGGACCGCCGCCGCCCAGCTTCCACCATTCGCCCGACCAGGTTTTGGCCGCCTCAGCCAATTCGGGCTGCTCGAAGGGCTTCGAAGGATCGCCCGGAACGGTATAAAACTTCCAGGCGATTTTGCCGGTTTCGGCATCGACTGCCGCGAAGAAGCCGCGCACCGCATACTCGCCGCCGGCCGCTCCAATGATCACCTTGCCGCCCTTGATGACGCGCGGCGCCATGGTAAAGCTGTAGGGACGGTCCGCGGGCGCCACTCGCGTCTCCCAAACAATCCGGCCGGTTTTTGTATCGAGCGCGCGCATGCGGCCGTCGATCACCGGCGCGATCACCATATTCTTATACAGCGCGATCCCGCGATTCACCACGCCGCAGCAGATGCGCGATTGCCAAATGGCCTGATCGACTTCCGGATCGGATCGCCATATTTCCTTGCCGGTGCGAACATCCACCGCGTAGACGATGCTCCAGGGCGCGATGCCGTACAGCACGCCATCGTGCACCAGCGGCGTGCCTTCCTGATGGGTCTGCGGGTGGCCGGGCGCGGCGGGAATATCGAAGTACCAGGCCAGGCCCAGACGGCTGACGTTGCTCGCGTTGATTTGATCGAGCGGGCTGTAGCGCTGCTCGGACCAGTTGGCGTTATAGCTGATCCATTCGTCGCCGGTCCGCGCGGCGTTCTGCAAAGCGGAATCGTCGACGGGGTGTGCGGACTGGGCCGGCGCAATCGACGCGGCCGCGAGCGACGCGGCAAACAGTGTGAATGAACGAAAGTGCATGAGTCCCTTAGTAACCGGTCTATTTTCCCGCGGCGCCCGCCGCAACCGCCGCCGCCAGATCCTTTGGAAGCGGCGTTTTTCCGTCGAGGGCGTAAACCAGCAATCGCGCCGGCGGCAGGGGCGCCTTGGTTTGCACGGGCTCGGAACCGAACGAACTCTGCGCCGCGTTCGACGGACCGCCGCTCACCGCGATGTACTGCTTACCGTCCACCATGAACGTCATCGGCGGGCTCATCAGGGTGAGGCCAGTAGGAATGTCGGCCAGCAGGTCTCCGTTGTCGGCCCGATAGGCCACCAGCCGCTTGTCCAGACTCACAAAGACGAGATTGCCGGCGGACATTGTGCCGCCTTGAATCTGCCCTGCCGAAAGTCCGCGCCAGCGCTCTTTGCCGGCGATGGGATCCCAGGCCACCAGAATATTGCCCTGGCCTTCGGGCCCGATCTTGGGCAATGGAGCTTCCGCTTTGTCGTCTTTCTTAGCGCCCGCCGTATCGGAATGCGCGCCGGCGCCGGGAGCGCGCGCGGTGGTGATCGAGATGCCCATGTTGTATTGCCCTTTGCCCTTCTCGCCAAGGTCAGTGGAATGCGCGGCGAACTTCGGATCGACGGCGAAGTTAAACGGCTGGCCGATCAGGCCGGGGATGTAAACCAGCCCCGCGCCCGGATTGTAGGACCACGGCGGCCACACGTGCCCGCCGATCGGCCCCGGCATCACGGCGACGGTATCGTTACCGTACATCGCCTCGGGATTGATCACCGGACGGCCCGTCCGCATGTTGATTCCCGACGCCCAGTTCACGGTAACCCACGGCTGAGCGGATAGCAGCTCGCCGGTATAACGGTCGAGCACGTAGAAGAAGCCGTCCTTGGGCGCCTGCATAATCACTTTGCGCGTCTTGCCGTTCACCGGAAGGTCGGCCAGCATGAGATCGGCAACGGCATCGAAATCCCAAACATCGCCTGGGACCTCCTGGTAATACCAGACGAGTTTGCCGGTGGCGCCGCGGACGGCCAGAATGCAATCGGTGAACAGGTTGTCGCCCTTACCGCGCGCCTGCTCGGTCCACGGACCGGGTTGGCCGGTTCCGACGTACAGCAGGTCGGCATCCGGATCGTACGCCATGCCGTTCCACACCGGTCCGCCGCCGCCCAGCTTCCACCAATCGCCCGACCAGGTCTTAGCGGCTTCGGCCAATTCGGGCTGCTCGAACGGCTTCGAAGGATCGCCGGGGACGGTATAAAACTTCCAGGCGATTTTGCCGGTCTCGGCATCCACGGCCGCGAAGAATCCGCGCACCGCATACTCGCCGCCGGAGGCTCCAATAATCACCTTGCCGCCTTGTATCACGCGCGGCGCCACGGTGAAGGTATAGGACATGGTGGCGGGAGCAACGCGCGTTTCCCAGATGATGCGGCCGGTCTTGGCGTCGAGCGCGCGCATGCGGCCATCGATCACGGGAGCGATCACCATATCCTTATATAGGGCCAGCCCGCGGTTCACCACTCCGCAACAGATCCTTGACAGCCAGACGTCCTGATTCACTTCCGGGTCCGATCGCCACAGCTCCTTGCCGGTCCGCACGTCGACCGCATAAGTGACGCTCCACGGTGCGATGCCGTAGAGGACGCCGGCGTGCACCAGCGGCGTCGCCTCCTGGTGCAGTTGCGGACGGCCGGGTGCGGCGGGAATGTCGAAATACCACGCCAGGCCCAGACGGCCAACGTTGCTCGCGTTGATCTGATCGAGCGGGCTGTAGCGCTGCTCAGACCAGTTGACGTTGTAGCTGATCCAGTCTTCGCCGGAGCGTCCGGCATGTTTGAGCGCGGCGTCGTCGATGGGCGAAGATTGGGCTGCCGCAATCGCGGCCCCCACGAACGGCGCAATGCAGAGTATCAACGGGCGTATCAAAAAACGACGACGCATAGGTTAGTGACCGGCCCTAGTGACCTGAGAGTCCGCCCCAGGGCGAATTCAAATGATAGAACGCCGCCGGGCCGATCATCTCCACGCGGCGAATCTTGCCGTTCTCGATGAGAAACGCTTCCGTGACCAGGATACTGGACGGCCGGTTGAATCCGCGGAACGAGAAGGGGCGGCCGTCGGACAGTACGCCCGAATTCACCGTGCCCTGATCGAAAACACTGTGCGCCCACACCACGCCGCGTTCGGCATCCACGAGCGGGTATCGCCGGTGATGGATGGATTGCACGACGAAGTAGAAGCCCAGCTTGAATTGCGACATGCAATCCAGCGCGAAGCCGTTGATGGCGTCCTTGGGCTCATTGGGAGGGCGCGGAAGGTTGGTGGTGTGCGATCCGTTCTCGATGCGATCGCAATCATTGGTGAAGGGATAGGTTCCGGTGCCGTTGACGCCTTTGCCGTCGTTCTTCTGGAGCCCGCTGAAATAGGCGTCGGCGATGGAAATCATCTCCGGACGCGAGAGCCGCTGGGCGGGTGGAATGGACTTGAACCATATGCTTTCGGGCTGGTAGCCGGGCTTATCGAGCGCGGCGATGTTGTTGGGTCCTCCGCCGCCGGGGCGAAAGTAAAGGCTTTCTACCTCGGTGATGCGGCCGAGCTGGATGCGCAGCCGCAGGCTCATCAGGATGGGCCCACCCGCTTCGCGCATGGTGCCCATGAGAGCCACCTGGCCGAATTCGGGATCGGCGAAGATGTGTTTGTAATTTCCCGCGCCCTCCACCGTTTTCCAAAAACCGTCGCCGAGTTCCATGGCCTGATCGTTTTCGGTGTAGCGGACGTCGGAAGAAAGCGGCAGGCGCTTGGGATCGTGCGCGACCAAAGCCGCGAGATATTGATCGACCACGCCTTCGAGACATGCACGGTCGCAATTGAGCGGGATGGGTCCGATGGAGGCGTTCGCTCGCGAGGCAAGTAGGAGCGCCGCAGCCGAGAATGCGCCGACGGCGAAACGGGAAAAGGGCATGCAGAAATTCTATACCTACTTCAACAGGTCCGCGACCTTGGCCAAGCCGGCCTTGGCGCAAGCATCGTCCTGCTCCTGGCTGGAGCCCGAGCTGCCGACGCCGCCGACAATCTCGTGGCCCGCGAGGATGGGAACGCCGCCGCCCAACGCCAGAATATCGGGGACATCGCGCTGCGCGGCGAAAGCCGGGTCCATGGTGTGCTTTTGAAAATCGAGCGTGCTGGTGCGAAATACGCGCGCGGTGAAGGCCTTGCGGCGCGCCATTTCGGCGGTGGTTGAAGTAGCCTGCTCATCTCGCAGCAGCACCAGCAACTGGCCGTCGCGATCGACAACGGCGGCGGAAGTGTGAAAGCCTTTGGCATGGCATTCGCCGAGCGCGGCTTCGGCGATGGTTTTCGCGAGGCCAAGAGAAAGCGTGCGCTCGGTGACCAGACCTTGCGCCCAGGCGGCGCCGGGCAGGATGAACACGGCGAAGACCGCTGAAAAGCATTTCGATTTAGACGACATGACGCCTCCGATCCGGCCAACATTATACTCGCGCGCGAAATTTTGCGAGATGTCTGGACGAAGCACTGTCCGGGTGTCTAAGAAAATGCGCGAGGGATGTTACAGCAACTTGTCGAGAGTGATCGGCAGGTCTCGAACGCGCTTCCCGGTGGCGTGGAAGACGGCGTTGGCGATGGCCGCGGCCGCGCCCGTGATGCCGAGTTCGCCGATTCCGCGCGCGCCCAAAGGCGCATGTTCATCGGGTATGTCCGTAAACAGGATGTCGATATGCGGCACGTCCAGATTGACCGGCACATGATACTCGGCAAGCGACGGATTCATGATTCGCCCCCGGCGCTCGTCGAACAGAGTTTCTTCGGTCAGCGCCATGCCGATTCCCATCACAATTCCGCCGCGCAACTGGCTGGCGGCGGTTTTTGGATTGATGATGGTTCCGCAATCGAACGAGCCGAGCCACCGGGACACGCGCACTTCACCCGTCTCTTCGTGAACTTTGACCTCGCAAAACTGCGCTCCGTAAGACGCCATGGAATATTTCATCATCTCCATGGGTGGACCTGACGATGCTTCGGCCTCCACGGACGCCCGTCCCGCTGTCCGCAGGATGGCGGCATAAGTCTCGCCATTCGCCCGATCCCCGGCGCGAAAGAGCCCGCCATTGTGGGCCTCCAGGTCCTCATACTTCGCGCCCTTGAGCGGCGAATCGGAATGCTTTTGCGCCAGCTTCAGAAGTTCCCGGTGCACTTGTTCCACCGCGGCCCGGACGGCCGCGAAGGTGGTGGCGGTCTGATTGGAGCCACCCGCCAGCATCGGGGTATCGGGCAAGCTGGAATCTCCATATTGAAAAGTAACCCGGTGGAGCGGCAATCCGAGCCTGTCGGCGGCATGCTGAATCTGCACCGTTGCGGTCCCCATTCCCATTTCGCTCGCAGGCGCCTGCACCATCGCCGACCCATCCGCGCAGATCCGTACAAAAGCCTTGGCGGGAAAACGCAGGAAAGGATAATAGGCGGTAGCGACACCCTGGCCGACCAGCCATTTTCCGTCGCGTTGCGAGCGCGGCCGGGGATTGCGCCGATACCATCCGAACTTCTGGGCGCCGCTTCGATATGCCTCCGTCAGGTGGCGGCTCGAGAACTCGGTGTCCTTTGTGGGATCTTTTTCGGGCTCATTGATTCTCCGAAGT
>Ga0335074_10006391_pt1 | contig 16347 bp, 13 predicted proteins | sample Lox_Sample_23_FD_206715 | JGI IMG/M metagenome (GOLD analysis project Ga0335074, IMG submission 206715) | Soil microbial communities from Loxahatchee National Wildlife Refuge, Florida, United States - Lox_Sample_2.3 | ecosystem: Environmental > Terrestrial > Soil > Wetlands | place: USA...
CACGGACCAGAGTCAGATTCTCGATATTGCCTTCTTTGCTGATGATGGCGGTGAATTCGACGCTGCCCTGCACGCGCGCCGATTTCGCCAGCGCTGGGTAAACTGGCTGAACGCTGCGGATCAGATTGGCCGCCGCAACTTTGCCGCCGATCCTCATAGGGCCAGAGGAGGTTCGCTCCCGAACCGGCTGCGGAGGCGGAGCCTCGTGTATGATCGCGCTCAAGCCGTCCATGGCAGCACCCATTGCAGCTTGGGCGTTCGTGGCGGATCCAATCTCCGGCGCTGCCGGCGCTTCCTGAACCGGGTGAATGCCCACGGGAATTCGTGCTGGTGTGACGAGCTGCGGAGCAACAAAAACATGCGATACGCTTTTTGTTTGGGTTCGAACCGCTTGGTGCGTAACCGAAGACTGCGGCGGCGGTGGCGCAATTACCAGATCCTTTAGCTGCGCAAGCGGAAGCCTTTGAGTGTATACGAGCGGAAGCGACGCCAGCACGCAAATCGCCGTCACCTGCATCAAGAGCGACAATGCGATCGTTGCGGGCTTCTTGGTCTGGTGCACGTCGCCGATAAAAGTCTGGTCGAACATGCCAGATCAGACACCGCGGGCACGAGCGAGGTTCCCGCAGGCAGTTTAGAAGAGGTGCTTGATGGCTCGGCCGACGCCTTTCGTAACCTTGGCGGTGCCCTTCACAGCGCCCACTCCCGCGTCCTTACCCGCCCCCGCGGCGCCTTTTCCCACCGATGTTGCCGCGTTGACGGGATGCAGCGTCACGAGATCGGCCGCGCCTTTGCCTACGCCCTTCGCAGCACTGCCGGCGCCTCTGGCCGCACCTCCCGCCATATTGCCGGCGCCGTTCGCCATCTGCCTTCCAGGGCTCGGCTCCCTCTTCTGGTTCTGGGCCGTCTTGTGCTTGGTCTCGGAGGTCGTAGTCTGACCATTGCTCGATTGCCCCCACGCTGACAACACAAGCGCAAGACCCAAAAATGCACATGCAGTTGATCTCATTTTGCTGCCTTCTTCATTAGACGTAACTGAGAGCCTCGAAAGTTGCGGGTTCTGCCACCACGAGTCTCTAAACTGAAACCATGAATCGTCGGCAATTTCTTCAGACCAGTGCGGGGGCGGTGCTGGGAAGCGCGGCCTACCCATACGCGGAGGACAAGCACCGCAGGGTGGGACTGATCGGCTGCGGCTGGTACGGCAAAATCGATCTCGTCAGGCTCATTCAGATTGCTCCCGTCGAGGTCGTGTCCTTGTGCGATGTCGATAGCGTGATGCTCGCCGATGCCGCGGCCATGATCGCGGCGCGCCAGGACTCGAGAAAAACTCCGCGCACTTACTCCGACTTTCGGCAGATGCTCGCAGCGAAGGACCTCGATCTGGTGCTCATCGCGCCGCCCGATCACTGGCACGCGCTGATCATGATCGAAGCCGTGAAGTCCGGGCTCGATGTTTGGGTGCAGAAACCCATCAGCGCCGATGTCGCCGAGGGGATGGCGATGGTCTCGGCCGCTCACAAGTACGGGCGCGTGGTGCAAGTCGGGTTGCAGCGGCGCAGCACGCCACATATCGTCGAAGCGCGCGACCGCTTCATTCGCGAAGGCAAGCTGGGCAAGATCGCCCTGGTCGAAATCTACTGCTACTACCACATGCGCGCCACCGAAAACCCGCCCGATACCGATCCTCCGCCGAACCTCGACTACAACATGTGGACCGGTCCGGCGCCCATGCGGCCGTACAACAAGCTGGTGCATCCGCGCACCTGGCGCGCTTTCATGGAGTACGGCAACGGCATCGTCGGCGACATGTGCGTGCACATGCTGGACATGACGCGCTGGATGCTAGATCTCGGCTGGCCCACCCGCATTGCTTCCACCGGCGGCATCTTCGTCGATAAAGCCAGCAAGGCGAACATTTCGGACACGCAGACCGCGACCTTCGATTTCGACGATCTGCGCGTGGTTTGGCAGCACCGCAGTTGGGGCGAAGCTGCCGATCCGAAGTATCCTTGGGGCGCTACCTTTTACGGCGACAAAGGCACGCTGAAGGTCAGCGTCTATGGTTACGATTTCGTACCGCTCGGCGGCGGGCAGCCGATTCACCGGGACGTCACTTACGAGTACGAGCAGTATCCCGAAGACCGGACCGAAAAGGATCTGGAGCGGCACGTTGCGCCGGCCATCCGCTATCACATGAAGAATTTTCTGCATGCGATCGATACGCGGTCGAAACCCGTTTCGACCATCGAAGAAGGCTACATCTCGACTGCCTCTTGCATCATGGCGAATAACGCGATGAAACTCGGCCGCACACTAACCTGGGACGCCGAGCGGCAGCAAGTGGTCAATGACGATGAGGCGAACCGGCTGCTGGCGAGGCCATATCGCCAACCCTGGATTCATCCCAACGCGCAGAATGTATAACAATCTCGTCTACTACGTAGTGGCGCACCAGGACGATTGGCAGCTCTTCTACGGACAGCAGGCGTTTTTGGACTTAAGCGAAGCCGGCAGGCGGGTCGTGTTCATCTACACGACGGCGGGCGATGCGGGCGGATCAGAAGCCTGGTGGCGGGCACGCGAACTGGGCGCGGTCGCTGCGCAAGCGCTACCGGCCCAGAGCGTAGTCACGGAGGCTTCCAACGAAATCGCCGGGCATCGCATCGCCGTCTACGAAGCGGGCTCGTTCGCCAGCTATCACCTGCGTTTGCCTGACGGCCATCCCAGCGGCGATGGCTTCCCCAGCACCGGCCACGCGTCCCTCCGCAAATTGCAAAACGGCGAGATCTCACAACTCGCCGCCGTCGATGGTTCTACTACTTACACGAGTTGGCACGATTTCTGCGATACGCTGAACGCCATCATCGAGCGCGAGGGCTCGAACGCAAATACGTGGGTGAATGCCGCCGACTGGAATCCGGCTTGCAGCCCGGGTGATCACGCCGATCACAAAGCGACCGCGGATGCTGTCAGAGAGATCGTCGGGAACAGGTTCAACCGGCTCTGGTTCGTCACATATTCGACCAAGGATCGTGCCGCGAATCTCAGTGGCGAAGGGCTCGAACGCAAGCACCTTGTATGGCTGGCGTACAAGCAGCATGTCGAGACCGACGAAAATAGAGCATTTCTTGAATGGGAGTGGGATAGCTGGGGCGCAAAGAATTATTATCGCCGCGTGTTAGCGGGCGAAAGGGATTGCGAGATCTGCTAAGGGATTATTATGGCGAGCCAGTTTGCCGCTGATCGATGATTTCAACGGGTTGGCGACTTCTACGTCAAAGTGCCCTCGCGAATCGACTGCCGCTGTCCTGAAAAGCTACGATTCCTTCTGCGGCAGCGTTTTGCAACACGCCCGGCACCAATCGTGACAACGTAGAAATCCGAAAAAGGACAGTACATTCGCCAACAGACATTTGCAACGTTACAAGGCCAATGTCTATGCGGGTTCCGCGCATGGTGCAAGACTTACCGTTTACGAACACGCGGGGAGGAATACACTTCGAGATATATGCTTCACTACGATGAGGTTCAGGGGAAATCAGCGGAAGAAATCTTGCGAACTGCTGGTGGCACGGCAGCGGGAGGGCCCGTGGATGGTGTCGTCGGTGAGTACTACCGACTGGCGGCGCAGGTTCGATCAACACAAGAACTCATCGAAGCACTCAAGAAAGCATCAGCTTCAAGCGATGCCCTTTCTACGCGGGTGTTTCGCCTAAACTGTGTGCTGGTCTGGCTGACGCTAGCACTAGTCTTCGTGGGCCTCTCTGAAGCTTTGGGTACAGCGTGGCCGTATTTGGCGTGGTGGTGGCAGCACCGCTAGTGCAGAGGCTCGGAAAACTCGAAACTTACCGTTTGTGAAACACGGGGGCTGACGCGCCCGGAAGGCTGCGAAGATTGGTACAATCCCTAATGACTGGCGAACCTGCTGGAGAAACTCGTTCCTAAAATTCCGGCGTACGCTCATCGTTACCCGGACTCTTTCATCGGGATGTGCTTCGTTCTCGCCGGCCTAGCTGCATTCCTGCAAAAACTTCCTCACTTCAGCGGCGTGCTGCTTCTCGGGTTCGGCCTAATTACGTTAAGCTTTACACGGCAAGCGATGCACTACATTGGCTACCTTGCCGAATTGTTCAGGGTGGAACCGCGGCGTAAGAGAAGAGCTGTCCATTATCCACGGGCATTGTCCGTTGTATTCTGGGGCAGCGTTTCGTGGGCCTGCTTTCGCTATGCGTTCATCGATTTCAATATTACTGAGCAATGGCTCCGTTGGGTCTTTCGCTACTGAGGCCGACACTTACCATTTGTGAGACATCGGAACAAGGTTACTGCGTTCTAAAGCCTCGTATGATCCACGGAAGGACTACAAAGAAGAATGCGTATCCCGTAAGCGGGGGAACCGCTATAAGCGCAATTTGGCGAAGCAGACGCGTGCGTCGGTATACAGTGAAATCTCGTGATAATTTATCTAAGACCTTATTTTGTTCAATTAATGGAAGACCCGCAAAGTCGTGACCTACACTTCCCGGTTGCCGTATAACTAGTTTCCGTTGCTCTTCGCGCGGAAGTCGGTAAAACTTTGCGCCGTTGAGCAACTCAACTGTCCAGCCAGAGAAGGGCGGAGCGGTACTGGTCACGCTGATAAACACTGTCGCGATAACCCAACATGCGGCGACGGTCAAATAGAGCCGAAGAAAACCCCTACGCTGACTCATGTTGTTCTTGTTCCCCAATTACGAAGCTTAGACCAAGGGCCGAAAAATGGCACGGTCCCAAGAGCTTCTCGGGAATTCGAAAAGGACCGTTTTTGAAGCGTCCCTCTCCCACCTGGGCGAAAAACGCGCAGCCCTCCGAGCTGCGTATTCATGCGAAGGCCGTCCGGAGAGCGACGAGACATTCTCAGCCGACCGCTAGCACCTCACTGCACCGGCAGGATCAACTTCGCCTCGCAGCCGGGCCCACGGTCGGCGTTGCGCAGGGTAAGCGAACCGTTGTGCGCCTCGGCGATCTGCCGGCTAATCACGAGCCCGATCCCGGACCCGCCGCGCTTGGTGGTGAAGAACGGCACGAATAAATTCGCGGTATTCGAAAGTCCCGGTCCTTCGTCACGCACCGTGATCTCAATCGCGTAGGGGGTTTGATGATGCCGGACGAAGACTCGGCCGCCGGTTTCCTGCGCCGCATCCACCGCATTGCGGATGAGGTTGATCAGCACCTGCTCGAGTTGATCCGCATCTCCCTGGATTGTCAGCGCAGGGCATTCTTCGAAAAACACCGGCATCCGCGTCTCCAGGCTGGTCACGCGCCGCAACAAGGAATTCATCTCCACGGGGCCGAATTTCGGCGGAGGCAGTTTTGCCAGCCGCGCATAAGAACTCATGAAGCGGCTCAGCGATTCCGAACGCGAAGCGATGACGTTCAGCCCGCGCGACATGTCCTCGCTCCAATCGTCGGGCCGGGGCTCGTTCTTGATCAGTTGCTCCAAGCTTTGGGCGATCGACTTGATGGGGGTGAGCGAGTTGTTCAACTCGTGACCAATGACGCGAACAATCCGCTGCCAGGCTTGCAGCTCTTCCTCGCGCAGCGGGCGAGTCAAATCCGTAACGACCAGCAGTTGGTGTTTTACGCCGCCCTCGCGGAACTGGCTGCGCCGGATGCCCCAGCGGCCGCTGGCGCCCGGAAACGTGCGCTGAATGATTTGTTCCGATTCGCCGGCCAGGAATTCGCCCAAACCGAGCGAGGTCGCATCATGGGCCAGCAGGCGCTCTGCCGGCTGAGCGAGCAGACGTTCTCCGGCGCGGTTCACTAAGCGCAACGCTTGCTGCGGATCGAACGCGAACGCAGCCACGTCAATCTCCTCCATAACCTTGCGAAGCAACGCCGTGGCTTCGAGCGCGCCCAGCCGCTGGTCCCGCAACGTAGCGGCCATGGCGTTGACCTGCTGCATGACTTCGCCCATCGCCTCTTCGGGGTTGTCGACACGCGCGCGAATGGAGTAGTCCCCCTCGCGCATCGCTTCCAGCAGATTGGCCAAGGTGCGCAGCGGATTCGCGACCCGCCCGCGCGCGGCGAACGAAAAGCTCAACCACATGATGACCACCAGCAAGTCGAGCGTCCACTGTTCCCTGCCCGAATAATTGCCAACGGCCAGCAGGATGACGCACACCAGGACGGCTGGGAAACCAGCCGTTAAGGCCAGCAGCAGCACCCGCACGTCATGGCTGATCCTTAGTCTTCGTTGCGCCATTTTTATGTGCGCGTTATAGGTAGTGGTCGCTAAAAGCCAAAGCGTTGCAGCCGGCGATACAGCGCGCTGCGGCTCAAGCCGAGAGCATTCGCTGCGTGACTCACGTTTCCACCATATCGAGCCAGCGCTTTCTTAATGAGGAATTCTTCCACATCTTCCAGGCTCATCTCTTCCAATCGCGGCGAGCCTGCCATCGCGGCCCGTAGCGCCAGATCGCCTGCCTTGATGCAATTCGTTTGCGCCATCAGCACAGCGCGTTCCACCACGTGGTTCAACTCGCGCACGTTACCCTGCCAGGCATGCTCCAGCATGGCCTGCGTCGCATTGTGATCGAAGCCGGTGATGTTTTTGCGATAGCGCCGCGCGTGCACGCCCAAAAAATGGTTGGCCAAGGGCCCGATGTCTTCGCGCCGCTCGCGCAATGGCGGTATATGGATCTCGATGGTATTCAGGCGAAAGAGCAGGTCCTGGCGAAAGCGCCCGTTCTGCACCTCGTCATTGAGATTTGCATTGGTCGCCGAGATCACGCGCACGTCCACTTTTTTAGTTTTGGACGACCCGACGCGCTCCATCTCTCCTATCTCCAGGACCCGCAGCAGCTTGGCCTGCAGATTCGCGGGCACATTCGCAATCTCGTCCAAGAAAAGGGTCCCGGTATCGGCCAGCTCAAAACGCCCAACGCGGTCCATCTTCGCGTCGGTGAAGGCGCCCTTGACGTGTCCGAACAGCTCGCTTTCGAAGACGCCTTCCGCAAGTCCGCCGGCATTCACCGTCACCATGGGCTTGTTGGCGCGCCCGGAAATGGCGTGCATGGTTCGCGCCACTACTTCTTTGCCCGTGCCCGGCTCGCCGGTGATGAGAACGTTGGCATCCGACGGACCCACGCGCGAGATCAGGTCCAACACCGGCTGCATGTGCGGCGATTGAGCAATCATGGTGGGCAGATTGTCAGCGCGCAAGAGCTGGTTCTCGGCCTCCAGGCGCTGGCCTCTGCGGATGGCTTCGCTCAGCTCGAGTTGCGTCCGCACGATGGAAGACAGCCGCTCGTTCTCCCACGGCTTTTGAATGAAATCGCGCGCTCCGCGCCGCATCGCCTCGACCGCGATATCGACGCTGCTCCAGGCGGTCATCACAATGACCGGCAGCATGGAATCGAGCGTCTGAATCTTGGCGAGCAGATCCAGGCCTTCTTGCCCGGAGGTGGTGTCGCGCGTGTAGTTCAGATCGATGAGCGCCAGATCATAGTCGCGATTTTCGATGGCCTGCAAGACCTGTTGCGGCGATTCGAATGACTCGATCTTGTATCCCTCGCGCTTGAGCAGCAAGCGCAATGCTTCGAGGACGTCGGCCTGATCGTCGGCAATCAGGATGCGCATCTGGGAGGGTACGATTTTCATATCAGGTTATTCGCCCTGCGTGCCTCGGCAGAGAGCACCCACTGGCAACGCGCTCTCCCCCAGAGCCCTTGGCCAATTCGGCGGAACGAATCGAACCGGCTCTCAATTGGGGGTGATCCAGCCGTCTTCGATGTAAATGACGCGGTGGCCGTATTCGGCATTCTTCTCGTTGTGCGTGACTTGAACGATGGTGGTGCCCTGGTCGTTCAGCCGCTTAAACAGCTCCATGATTTCTTTGCCCTGGCTCGAATGCAAGTTGCCGGTGGGTTCATCGGCTAGGATCAGTTTCGGGCTGGCGACCATGGCGCGCGCAACCGCCACAAGCTGTTGCTGGCCGCCCGAAAGCTGGTTGGGGTAAAGGTCCTTCTTGCCGACCATGTTGAAGCGGTCCAGCGTATCGCAGACGATGCTCTGGCGCTCCGCCTTCTTGATGTTGCGATAGGAGAGTGGAATATCCAAATTCTCGTAGACCGTGAGCGAATCCAGCAGATGATAGCTCTGAAAGACAAAGCCAATGTACTTCTTGTACAGCTCCGAGCGGTCCTTTTTGTTCATCTTGTGGATCGGCTGGTCGAGGAAATGGTATTCCCCGGTCCAGGCGCTGTCATGCATGCCGAGGAGGTGCAGCAGCGTGGATTTTCCGGCTCCGGACGGTCCCATGATGGAGATAAACTCGCCGTCTTTGATGTCGATGTTGATGCGCCGCAAGACGTAGGTCTTGGTAGGGCCATGCTCGAAAAATTTTTCGATGTTTCGAAGAGAGATCATTGGTAGACAGTTTCGGTGCGCCGTGATCAGGTCAGTAGCCGACCTGTGCGCTCATTCATAGCGTAAGGCAGACGCGACACGGAAAGCCCTCTGGGCAACTCGCGACCTAGTCAGGAGTGACCGGGAGATCTGCCACTACGACAGCTCGCCGAACGGCAGGGCGCGTAACTCGAACCGATCTGGGACACCTAAAGACGCGTTGCACAGCCTGTGATAGAGCGATGCGCTGATTCGGAACAACCTCTATCAGGGACAGGTTGCGAGCTTCGGAATACAGCGCCGCACCACCCAGCAGAAGAGCAATTGCTATCACGTCAACATGTTTGACGGTCACACAGGTACCTCCAGATTTTCCTCCACTACGCGGCCGTCGAACAGATGAATCGAACGGTCTGCGTAACGGGCATAACGCGGATCGTGCGTAACCATGCAGATGGTAGCTCCGCCGCGGTGCAACTCGCGCAGCAGATCCATGACCTGCTCGCCATTTTGAGAGTCAAGGTTTCCGGTGGGCTCATCGGCGAGTAGAATCGAGGGATCGCCCGCCAAGGCGCGCGCCACCGCGACACGCTGTTGCTGACCGCCGGATAGCTGGGATGGATAGTGCTTGATGCGGTGCGACATGCCGACGCGCTCGAGCGCTTCATGCACCTTCTTCTTGCGGTCCGCCGATCCCATGCCGCGATAGGTCAGCGGCAGCTCCACGTTTTCATACACGTTTAGATCGCCGATCAGGTTGAAGGCTTGGAAGATGAAGCCGATCTCGCGGTTTCGAATGCGTGCGCGTTCCGACAGTTTCAGGCTCTGCACCGGTTTGCCGTTGAGGATGTAGGTTCCCGAGGTCGGCGAATCGAGCAGCCCCAGGATTGCCAGCAGCGTCGACTTGCCGCAGCCGGACGGTCCGGAAATGGAGACGTATTCGCCCCTCGCGATATCAATGTGGATACCCGCCAGCGCGTGTGTCTCCACCTCGTCGGTGACAAACACCTTGGTCACGCCGTCCAAATGGATCAACGGCTCAGATGCATTCATTCTGCTTCAATCCTCCTGCAAATTTGCTGCTGTGCTACCTGACTTAATACGTATCCTGCGGCAAATGGGTTCATCCATTCAGCCGAATTCGTTGGTATGAGTCGTACTGGGACATGTCGGACAGGATGACGCGGTCGCCGACCTTTAACCCATCCAAAACTTCGATGGTGTTCACGGAGGCGCGCCCCAGCTTTACGTTCACGCGCGTGGCGCCCTTGCCGTCCGGATCAATCTTGAAGAGACCGATCGTGGTATCGGGCTCGCCCGAAACCGGCCGATCCACGTAGATGACATCGGGCAGCCGCTCAATTTCGATAGTACCGTCTACGCTCAGCTCCGGCCGCGCACCCTGTGGCAGCGGGCCCAGCAGCGCGACGTCCACGCCTACCGTTCCGTTCTGGGCCTGTGGGTCGATTCGAATCACGCGTCCCGGGACCAAGCCGTTGCGCGTATCGATGGTGGCGTCCAAACCGATGCGAACGTCCTTCATCTGCGTTTCCGCGATCTGCAGAACGGCCTTCAACTTCTTGGGATCCGCGACCTTGGCCAAGATGGTTCCGGCGGGGACGCGCTGCCCCACCTCGACGTCCACTTCCTGCAAAACCCCATCGATGCCGGCGCGAATGGTCAACTGATCGACCTGCTTCTTTTTCAGCTCATAGGCTGCCTGGGAGGTCTCTACAACTACTTCCTGGGCATCAATTTGAGCCTTGATGGCAGCGTCCTGGATGGCCAGCCGCTGCTTTTCCAGAGCCACCCGATTTTGGAACTGCTGCGCCTGGTCCACCGAGAGCTTCGACTCAAGATCGCTCTTGAGGTTTAGCCGCGTCAATTCCAAATCCCGATCCGCGGTCAATTTCGCTTGCGTATATTGCGATTCGAGTTCGGCGAAAGTGGCGCGCTGGTCGAGCTTGTCGCTTTCCAGTTTTACTTTCAGGTTGGCCAAGTTCGCTTGGTCCTGCTTGACTTGCCACTCTGCCTTCTCCGCGTCCAGTTCCAGATCCGGGTCGCTCAAAACCAGAATGACGTCATTGGCCTTGACCGGATCGATGCCGGCGCGGCGAATAATCTGCGAAACGCGGGAATCCTGGGCCGCCGCAATCCAGTGGATTTCTTCGGGTTTCAATGCACCCAACCCGCGGACCTGCCGTTCCATGGGACCTCGCTTCACGGTACCGGGCCACAAGCCGCTCATGTCGACAGAAGGTGCTGCCGGTTTTAGACGGGCGAGAGCAACAGTGGTGCCGCCGATTGCAATGACTGCGACCGCAATCAGGGCGATGCGCTTAATTAAACGTTTGCGGGCGACTTCCTTCCCGCGAGGTACATCCATGGCCATGACGTTTTCCAGATTATAGAAAGCATTTCAGCGGCCAATCCACAATCGACAGCTAAATGATTTGAAACAAATGGATACGTCCAGCTTAGCAGAATTCCAGGTGTCCGATTTTGGGACCAAGCGATGTAAAGATGCACGCCTGAGGTAAGAGCGATTTAGAAGATCTAGAATAAGAAGCGAGGAACACGAGGTGCCACTCCAATTCGACGTCGTGATCGAACGCGATGAAGAGGGTTACTATGTCGCTTCCGTCCCGCAACTTCCCGGATGCCATACGCAAGCGCGATCGCTCGATGACGTGATCCAACGTATCCACGAGGCAATTGAATTGTGCCTTGAGGTGGAAGGCACGCCGGAAAAGTCTCTAGAGTTCATTGGAATCCAGCGAATTACAGTTGCGGCATGAGCCGAACGCCACGGGTCACTGGTTCCGACTTGGTCAAGGTTTTGGAAAAGGCGGGCTTTGGGGTTGCTCGAATTAGAGGAAGCCACCATTTTCTTCGCCACGAAGACGGCCGGCGAACGGTGGTTCCAGTGCACCATGGCGAGATAATCGGGCCGGGTCTCCTCCACAAGATCCTTCGTGATTGCCAGCTTAATGTTGATGAGCTTAAGGAACTCTTGCACGCCTAAGCGTCTCGCCCGCTGCCTTGGAGCATCATCATACGCAAGCAGAAACGGCAGCGAATCAGAGCCCCTGCAGGAACGGATTGCGCTCTCGCTCACGGCCGATGGTGGTCTTAGGTCCATGGCCGGGAATCACGACCGTCTCGTCGGGCAAATCCAGAAGCCGCGTCTTAATAGAGGATAAGATCTGGCGCCCGTCGCCGCCTGGAAGATCGGTTCGGCCGATGGAATCGCGAAACAGCGTGTCGCCTGCAATCAGCTTGTTCTGCTGCGGGATCCACAGCGAAATGCTGCCTTGCGTGTGCCCCGGCGTGTGCAGAATGTGGAAAGTCGCCGGCCCGAGCTGCAGCACGGCCCCGTCCTCGGCTGGCGTGTCGATCTCCGTGCGTGGCGGCGCGGCCATGCCGAGCCAGGTGGCCTGCACATCCAACATCTTCAGTAGTTCGCGATCGCGCTCATTCAGGTACACAGGAGCACCGGTCAACTCGCGCAACTGGTGTGCGCCTGCAATGTGGTCGATATGCGCGTGCGTAATGACAATCGCCTTCACCTTCAACTGATGGCGATCGAGCACCTCGGTAATTTTCGCGATCTCGTCCCCAGGATCGACCACAATGGCTTCGCGAGTCTGCTCGTCGCCGAAGACGGAGCAGTTACATTGCAGCGCGCCAACAGGGAGGATGACGTGTATCATTGCCCTCTAGCGAGACCCTCTAGCGAGCTGGCGTTGCTGCTCGAAGCTGGCTCTTGGATCGCGCGCCGAGGCTTTGCCGGCATAGAAAATGCCGAAACGCACGAGCAGGCTCGCGGCCGAACCCAGCAGCCCAGAGACCACGCGCTTGCCTCGCGATTTGCCGGGTAATGCGGAGACTACGATGCCCGCAACGGTCGTCCACTTGGCGGCGCTCCAAAGGAATCCGCTGAAGCCTTCCTTGAGCGGGCGGCCCACGCGCGAAACGCGGCTGGCTTCGGATTCGAGCACCAGCGCAGCGGCTAGCTCGATGATTTTGCCCATCAGCGCGAACCGCTCCACGGCATGCGCTTCGCGATCGTTCAGGCGAAAGAACTCAAAGAAGGAGGCCGCAGCCGCGGTTCCCGAAGCAAGGAACAGAACCGGGCTGGTGCGATAGGATTCCTGCCACACCGGAACGGCAGTCTGCGAAATGAGCACGCCCGTGTAGCCGGAGAGGCCGAGGCCAAGCAGTCCCGCCACGAGCCCGCCGAATTCCCCGAGTGGCCGAAGCAACCGCGGGCCATACGGTAGCAGCGCAGCGGCTCCTGCTGCGCCGGAGAAAGCGGAAAGAATCCAGGAGCCCATGCTCATGGGCGAACTGACGCGGAACACACGCAGCATATTAAGGAAGCGCTCCGGCCGGCCGAGATCGTGAATCAGCAACGCCGCGCTGAGCGCGCCGCCGGCAGTCGCCACCCAGCGCGAACGCACCACCAGGGAGCGCATCGATTTGGGAGCTATCAACTGCGCCGCCGCACCGAGCGTTGCGCCCACGCCGGCCACACCGCCGACATAAAAGTAAGTGGGGATAGACCAGATCCACACCGGTTGCTTCAGCATCGGGTGGTTGTAGTAACTCGGGCTCGATTGCGGCTGGCTACTCGGCACATAAGGGAAGGACTGCGAGTGCAGCACGACATCGTGCTTGGCCGCTAGAGTCGCTTGCGTTGCCGCTTCGCCGCTCAACGTGCCGAGTTCGGTGTCGATGTTGCGGCCATCGTCCACGCTGCCGGTGAGGAACTCGATGGTTTTAGGATCGCTTCCCCGCGCAATCTGCTCGCTCATTTGCTACTCCGGCCTTTACTCACGTGCCCTATCGCCCAGCATGACAGACGCGAACGCGAGCGCCGTGACGCCAATCGCCGCGAGGCCCACAGAAATCCAGCTCTTCTTGCCTTTGTGCGTCGGCACTTCGGGATGCGGCGGCAAGTTGTAGACCTCGGGCTTATCGAGCAACAGAAAGAATGCGTTCAGGCCCTCTGTGCCTGGCTGGCTGGCGGCATCTTCGCCGTAGAGATAAGCTTCCTTGACGCCCAGCTCATGCAAATGTTCCACGCGCGCACGGGCGCGATGCCGCAGTTCATTCACTTCGCCGAATTGAATGGATGCGGTGGGACAAGCTTTCGCACAGGCCGGCTCCATGTCGTCCTTCTGGCGGTCGTAACAGAGCGTGCACTTCCAGGCGCGGCCGTCTTCGTGATTGCGATCGATCACGCCGAACGGGCAGCCCGAAACACAATAACCGCAGCCGTTGCACACATCGGGCTGCACGTAAACAGAACCGAACTCGGTGCGGATAATCGCGCCCGTCGGACAGTTCTCCAGGCACCCGGCGCGGGCGCAATGCTTGCAAACGTCGGACGCCATCAACCAGGCAAGGCCGCTGGTATCGGCATTGCCAATGGGTGCTGGACGCTCGATGAAGCTGACGTGCCGCCAGGTGCTGGAGCCGAGCGCCATCGTGTTGTCGTAGGACATGCCGCTGAAGTGGTAACCATCGTCGGGAAGCTGATTCCACTGCTTGCATGCGACCTCGCAAGCTTTGCAGCCGATGCAGAGCGTAGTGTCGGTAAAGAAGCCGTTGGCCATGGTTTATCAATGAGCCCGTCAGGTCTGGTCGCCTTGTTTCGATTGCGGTGCGTGGACGTGATGTTTGCCGACCGGACGAACCTGGGCGGCGGGCAAGTCGCGGAGAAGTTCATCCGGCGCATCTTCCCCTTGCTGCGGCGGCGGTTTGCGGCGATCTCGCCGTCCTGGACGAATATCGCCGGTCAACGCCTTGGATTCCTGGATGCTGACGTTGGGATCGGCGCCGAAGGCAATCAATTCGTTAGTGGAGTCGCCCGTCACCAGACCACGGTTTCCCCAATGGTATGGCATGCCGATTTGATGAACGATGCGGCCCTTGATCTTCAGCGGGCGGACACGCGCCGTCACCAGCACTCTCGCTTCTATCTCTCCGCGCGCCGTGGAAATGGTCGCCCAATCGCCGTTGTGCAGGCCTCGTTCTTCCGCCAATTCGGGCGAGACTTCGCAAAACATCTCGGGTTGCAGCTCCGCCAGCCAGGAGAGCCAACGCGACATAGCGCCGGAAGTGTGCTGTTCCGTCAAGCGGTACGTCGTGATGACGTAAGGGAAGCGCGGGTCGCCGAATGGGCGCGCCATTCGATTATCGGATCGCGGATATTCGAGCCGCACCGGATTGCACTGCTGGCCATACAGCGGGTTCTGAATAGGAGATTCAACCGGCTCGTAGTGCGTAGGCAGGGGGCCATCCTGCAAACCGCTGGGCGCAAACAGCCAGCCCTTGCCGTCGGGTTGCAACATAAATGCGTCATCCCCGGAAATAGTGTCGGTGCCGCGCGAATCTTCCGGCGCGCGATAGTCAGGCTTCTTGTCTTTCGGAAAATCCGGCACATCGTGGCCGGTCCATTGCTGTTTCGCCTCGTCCCACCACACCAGCGCCTTTCTATCCGACCACGGCCGGCCTTCGGGATCCGCCGCCGCGCGGTTATAAAGGATGTGCCGATTAGAAGGCCAGGCGAAACCCCACTCGGGCCCGTAGTGATATGGATCGGTAGCGCGTTTGCGATTTGCCGCGCGATTCACCCGGTTCGCGTAAACGCCTGAATAAATCCAGCAGCCGCACGCGGTCGTGCCATCGCTCTTCAGCTCCGTGAAACCGCCCACCGGCTTGCCATCGCCGATCGTGTAGCCGTTCACTTCCGCAAGCACGGCTTCGGCCTGCGGTTCCTCAATGCGGCCGTGCGTCGGGTAATCCCAGGCAAGGTCCTGAACCGGCCGATCCTTCGGATCTGTAGATCCGGCATACAGCTCTTTCATGCGCTTGCCCAGGTGGTAAGCGAAGTGAAGTTCGCTGCGAGCGTCGCCGGGCGGCTCGACCGCTTGATGATGCCATTGCAGCACGCGTTGCGTCTGCGTGAAGCTGCCGTCTTTTTCGACGTGCGTGGCCGCGGGGAAAAAGAAAACCTCGGTTCCGATGTCTTCGGCACGAACTTCGCCGCGCTCATGTTCTGGCGAATCCCTCCAGAATTCGGCCGTCTCAATCAGCGAGAAGTCGCGCACCACCAGCCACTCTAGATTGCGCAGCCCCTTGCGCTGTAAGCCTAGATTCGGCGAGCCCACCGCGAGGTTCTCGCCCATGACAAAGTAGCCCTTCACGTCGCCATCGGCCATGTTGGCTACGGTCGTCATGTGCGAGTGGTCGCCCGTCATGCGCGGGAGATGATTGAAGCAGTAATCATTCTCGACAGTCGCCGCATCGCCGTACCAGGCCTTGAGCAGCGAAATAATGTACTTCGGGAATTCGGTCCACCAACCCGAGCGCGGCGTGTAGTTCTCGATATACTTCTCGAGCGAGGTGTCCGTGCCCGCCTTGGGCATCGGCAGATAACCGGGCAGCAGATTGAAAAGCGTCGGCACGTCTGTCGATCCTTGTATCGTCGCGTGCCCGCGCAACGCTAGAATGCCGCCGCCCGGACGCCCGATGTTGCCGAGCAGCAGTTGCAAAATGGCGCAACTGCGAATGTTCTGCGCGCCGGTAGAGTGCTGCGTCCAGCCCACCGCATAACAGAATGCCGCCGTGCGTTCGCGCCCCGAGTTGCGGCACAACGTTTCCGCCAGCCGATGAAAGTGCTCCGGCGCAATCCCGCAAACTTCTTCTACCATTTCCGGCGTATAGCGCTGGTAGTGCCGCTTGAGGATTTGGAAGACGCAGCGCGGATGTTGCAGGCTCGGGTCCGTAGCATGCGCCTTGGCCTTTTCTGTCTTGAAACCAGCAGCCTTTTCGGCGTGCGATTCGGGAACGTTGTGAACATCGCGCGATTCGTGTTCGACGTTCTCATAGGTCCAGGTATCCATCTCGTACTGGCCTTTGCCTTCCTGCCAGCCGCTGAAGAGGCCG
>Ga0335074_10006393_pt1 | contig 16346 bp, 14 predicted proteins | sample Lox_Sample_23_FD_206715 | JGI IMG/M metagenome (GOLD analysis project Ga0335074, IMG submission 206715) | Soil microbial communities from Loxahatchee National Wildlife Refuge, Florida, United States - Lox_Sample_2.3 | ecosystem: Environmental > Terrestrial > Soil > Wetlands | place: USA...
GACGCTACACCGAGCGTCCCGCTCCCCGCGGGCCAGGGCCGGATGAGCGCCGGCCTGTTGGGCGGGGACGAGGAAGGGCGGACCCCGCCATTGACGGGCATTTACTATTTGTACGGCTTGCCGGGACGTGCTGGCGTTCTGGATTAATACGATGGTTCCGTGGCTGGGATCAGATGGCGCGCCCTCGCCCGGCCGCTCGGGGCTCTGGTACTGCTGGGCGTGGGACTGTGCATGGTCATCGCCGTGGTTGTCACCGTTGTCGTTCACGGGCCGGCCGCCCGGCTGGCCCTGATCCCGGTCTTCCTCATCGTCGGGTTCGCGCTCGACTACGCCGCCGTCCGGGTACTAATGGCACCGGCCCGGCGAAGAGCCAGGATGGCACAGGCTGACGGCGGGAATCCGCCCGGTTCTTGAACGCCCGCCAATTCCGGTGACCGCCCGGCAGCCATGGGCCAGCGGGCGTCAGAGGCCTGGCCCCCGACCACGTGTGCTGGTGGTGCGGCCAGTTGATGTCATCAACCGCGGGCCTTGCCTCTGACCTGTACTCTCTATATGGCCATTTAGAAGGGTATGGGCGCAGATGAGCGGGACGGACAGCGGGTTCCAGGTCACCAAGTCGACACTCGAGGTATTCGCGCAGACCTCCCAGCAGCGGGCTGAAGCGTTCGCGCAGTGCCTGTCCGAGGCCAGGCAGCTCAACCTCAGCCCGGACGCGTTTGGCCGGCTTCCCATGATCTCGGCCCGTGTCTACCACTCCTACGAGAATTACGTCAGCGGATGTGACAAGGGCATAAGCCAGGCGTCCACGACAATGTCCCAGATCAAAGGGGCCATCAACACAACCATCGCCGACTACCACCGAGCGGACACCGCAGCGGAAGACAACGCTGCTGCCATCGCCTGGGAGGCTATCAAGCCAATCCAGATCACCTCGCCGAGCGAGCCTGCGTCATGACCGCCGCAGCGGCCTACACCAACGAGCTGGAGTCGATGTTCAACCGGCTGCCCGGGTTTCTGCAGGACCCGCTGCGGGAGCCCTTTAACGTCATCAACGGGCTGCTGCTGGACGTCGCCGGGCAGCCCGAGGAACTGACGCAGGCCGGGGAGAAGTACGCGGCCCTGGGTGCGCGCATCATGCAGCTGGCGCAGCAGCAGTCCACCGACCGCGCAGCGCTGTCCGGCCACTGGGCAGGCCAGGCCTTCATCGAGTTCTCGACGCTGATGCCCGAGGTGGAGACGCGGATCGAGACGCTGGGAAATGACGTCACCAAAACCAGGGACGTGCTGGCCTCCGCCGCGCAGGCGTGCACCGACGGCGCCAACACGATCTGCGAAATCGTCTGGGCTCTCATCTCGTGGCTGCTGACGAGCCTGGTCGCCAACGCAATTCTGGCAGTTGTCTCGTTCGGGGCCTCGCTCGCGGCCGAGGTCGCGGAGGCCTTGGGCGGCACGCTCGTTGCGCTGAAGAACGTCTTTGAGGCCGCGGAGCGGGTCAGCTCGGTCATCGAGAAGGTCGGCCAGGTCATCGAGAAGCTCGAGCAGGCCTTGAGAACCATCTCGGGGGCGCTGTCAGCTATGCTGCGCGGCCTGGACGAGACCGGCGAAATCAGCCAGGATATGAAGTTCACCAGCATGCTGAAGGTGGACAACCCGGTCGACGTCCTGGGCAAGTACGGGGAGCAGCTCGCTAAGGCGGAGGCCGAAAGGCTGGGCATTAACCCCGAAGAGGAAGAGGCAGCGGAGGACGCCTTTAAGTTCGCCCGCTCCGGGGGAGCCAAGAAAACCATCAGCTGGGCCCACCAGCACCGGGGGAAGGTATTCCCCGGTCCCCTGCTGACAATGGCGGGCGAAGCGGCGCTCCGCACGCAGAACGAAGCCGGGCAGGCCGAGGCGGAAGCCAATCCCTCTGGGGCGGGGGCCAACCCCTAACCCGTGGCCGGCTGTCAGCGGACGAGGCCGCGGTCGATCCGGTCCAGCTGGTCGAGCAGCAGGTCCATCCGGCTGGCGAGGGCGTCGAGCGCGGTTTTCCCGGCGGACCACGGATCGGGAGCAGGCGACAGCGCCCTCGCGGTGACGTGATCCCGGGCGCGTTGCTCGGCCCCGGCCAGGGCCGCGTTCACCGCCTCGGCGACGGCTTCACCCAGCCGGGCCTGCCCTTCCTCTCGCGAGGCCTCGTGCGGCAGCTCGATCGAGACCACAGTGGCCGAGCCGCTGACGGTCGCCGTCACGGTGTCATCTGTGCTGGTGGCGGTGGTCATCCGCGCGGCGGCTTCGGCGCGCGCCGCAGCAGCCAGGCTCCGTCCGGACCCGCCGGGTGCGTCGGCCCCCTCGCTGATCCACGCTTGCAGCGCGGGGTCAGCCTCGCCGAGCAGGGTCTGTGTGCCGAGGCGCGCGTCCTCCAGCGCCCTGTTCACTGTGTCGGTGAGCGCGCGCGCGAGCCCGTCCGGCGCCGAACTGGCCGTCTCGCCGGTGATCCGGATATCGGCCACCCGGGGCCGCCCGTCAACTGTGACGGTTATGCCGCCATCGCCCGACCTGGCCTGGTACTGCCTGCCCGAGGCAGCTCGCGCCGCAGTCGTCAGGTCGGCGGCGCGGCGTTGCAATTCGGCCGCGACCTTGTTCACCGTGACGGCCCAGCTAGCCAGGCCGGAGCCTGCGGCCGCACCCTGACCGGCAGCACCCTGACCGGCAGCACCCTGACCGGCAGCACCCTGACCGGCAGCACCCTGACCGGGTGCAACGGGGCCGGGCGCAACGGGGCCGACCGCGGTGGGAGCGGCTGCAATGGGGTCGGCACTGACCCTCACGTTCAGCTGACGGCTGATCCGGTTTCCGCCCCCGTCTATCGGTCTGTCATCGTTCATCCGCCGACCTCCTACCTCTGCGCCGGACGACCGGCCGCGTGCAGCTCGGTGTTGAGCCCGCCCCACTCCACGGTGCGGGAGAGAGCCTCCACCACTCCGGTCACGCTGTTGCGCCGGAACAGCAGGCCCGACTGCCCGGACAACTGGCGGGCCTTGGCCCGCTGCCCGTCCGGAAGAGTCACGACCGTGCCCGCTGTGAGGTACAGGCCAGCCTCGATCACGCAGTCGTCCCCGAGTGAGATGCCGAGCCCGGAGTTGGCGCCGAGCAGGCAGCGTTCCCCTACGGTGATGCGCTCCTTGCCGCCCCCGGACAGCGTGCCCAAGATCGACGCACCGCCGCCTACGTCGGTGCCGTCTCCGACCACGACGCCCTGGGTGATGCGGCCCTCGACCATCGCTGCGCCGAGCGTTCCGGCGTTGTAGTTGACGAAGCCCTCGTGCATGACCGTCGTTCCCTCGCCCAGGTAGGCGCCGAGCCGGACCCGGCTGGCGTCGGCCACCCGGACGCCCCGCGGGACCACGTAGTCGGTCATCCGCGGGAACTTGTCCACCGAGTGGACCTCAAGGCGGCGCCCGGCCGTCCGGGCGCGCAGCAGCACCTCCCCGGCGTCGGTGGCACTCGCTGGCCCGTCGGACGTCCAGCACACCGTCGGCAGCACGCTGAACACACCGTCCAGGTTGATCGTGTTCGGCTGCACCAGGCGGTGTGACAGCAGGTGCAGCCGCAGGTACGCGTCCCCGGCGTTGTGGGGCGGCGCGTCAAGGTCGTCAATCTCCACCCGGCCGTACGTGACGCGCACGCCGCGCACCGGGTCCTCGCGGTCGGGACCCGCGGCGAACTGCGAGCGCTCACTCGAGGGCCCGAGCCGCGGCTGCGGGAAAAAGAAATCGAGCGGGCCGGAATCGGCCGCACTCCACGTCAGGATCGCGTCTCCCCATGCCTGTCTTGCCATTGCACGAACCTACCCGCTGTCAGCCCTGGATCATCGGCACTTATCGCTGCGTCACGATGTTGACGATGCGACCAGGCACCACGACTACCCGGTCAACAGGCACCCCGCGAACCTGACGGGCGACGTCCGGGTGGTCGTCGATGATCGCGGCTATCTGGTCGCTGTCAGCGTCCGCCGGGACCTCGATCCGCAGCCGGGTCTTGCCGTCGATCTGGACCGGCAGCACGACGGTGGGCTCCGCTGCCAGCGCCAGGTCGGCCTGAGGGAACGGCGCCGATGCCAGCGAGTGGCTGTGGCCCAGGCGCGCCCACAGTTCCTCGGCTATGTGCGGGGCCAGCGGCGCGACCATCAGCACCAGCGGCTCGGCCAGCTCCCTGGGCAGTCCGTCCTGGTCAGCAGCGATGCGCGCCGACTGGCTGACCAGCTCCTGGAGCCGGGCGATGGCAATGTTGAACCGCAGTTCGGCGTAATGGTTGCGGACGGCCAGGATCGCGGCGTGCAGCATCCGTTCGGTGCCTGAGTCCAGCGGGCGGTCGCGCACAGCCAGGTCGCCGGTGCGCTCGTCGATGATGCAGCGCCACAGCCGCTGCAGGAACCTGTGCACGCCAGCGATGTCGTCGGTCTGCCACGGCCGGTCGGCGCTGATCGGGCCCATCGCCATCTCGTACATCCGCAGCGTGTCCGCACCGTACCGGGCGTACATGTCGTCCGGGCTCACACTGTTCCGCAGGCTCTTGCCCATCTTGCCGGCCCGGCGGGTCACTGGCTCACCGCCCAGCACGAACCGGCCGTCGCCCAGCGCCCGCACCTCGTCGGCCTGGACGTACATGCCGCGTGAGTCGGTGAAGGCGTCCGCTGTGATGTAGCCCTGGTTGACCAGCCGCCTGAACGGCTCCCGGGTGGAGACGTGGCCCAGGTCGAACAGCACCTTGTGCCAGAACCGGGCGTACAGCAGGTGCAGCACCGCGTGCTCCACACCGCCGACGTACAGGTCAACGCCCCCGTCCCCGGCCGGAGCGCCCGGCGGCACCATCCAGTACCTCTCGGCCTCCGCGCCCACGAACGCCTCGTCGTTGTGCGGGTCGAGGTAGCGCAGGTAGTACCAGCACGATCCGGCCCACTGCGGCATCGTGTTCAGCTCACGCCGGTAGGACTGGCGGCCCCCTGACCGGCCGGCACCGCTCAGGTCGAGCTCGACCGTGCCCCAGTCCCCCGCCCGGGCCAGCGGCGGCACTGGCTCGTCGGCCCAGTCCTGCCCGTCTGGCTCGCTTCGCGGCGCGGCCGCCGCGAAGTCGGTCATCTCCGGCAGTGTGACCGGCAGCATGTCCTCGGGCAGCGCGACTGGCATGCCGTCAGCGTCGTACACGATCGGGAACGGCTCGCCCCAGTACCGCTGCCGGGAGAACAGCCAGTCCCGCAGCCGGTAGGTCCGGCGGCGGCGCCCGTGACCGGCCCGCTCCAGCCAGCCGATCGCGGCGTCGATCCCCGCGGCTGTGCTTATTCCTTCGGCCAGGCCGAGCCCGGCGGCCTCCCAGCCCGTGTACTCGCCGTCCTCACTGATCACGGTGGTCACAGGCAGGCCGAAGCGCGTCGCGAAGTCCATGTCGCGCTCATCGTGCGCGGGGACCGCCATGATGGCCCCGGTGCCGTAGCCCATCAGCACGTAGTCCGCCAGGTACACCGGGATCGGGGCACCGGTAACTGGGTTCGTGACGTACGAGCCGGTGAATATCCCGGTCTCATCGTGGTAATCGAAACGGTGCTGGTGGCGGGCCATCGAGGCCCGGCGCTGGTACTCGGCCACCGCAGCCCGCCGCTCCGGCGTGGCCAGGGCCGCGGCCAGCGGATGCTCGGGCGCCAGCACCATGAACGTGGCCCCGGGCAGGGTGTCGGGCCTGGTGCTGAACACCTCGATGCGCTGGCCTGCCGCTGCGGGCGCCCCGTCGGCGACCTCGAACACGATCGTGGCGCCGTCGCTGCGGCCGATCCAGTTCCGCTGCTGCTGCTTGATCGGCTCCGGCCAGTCCAGGCCGTCCAGGTCGGCCAGCAGCCGCTCCGCGTACGCCGTGATCCGCAGCAGCCACTGCCGCAGTGGCCGCCGGTACACCGGGTAGTTGCCGACGTCGCTGCGCCCGTCCGGGGTGACCTCCTCGTTCGCCAGCACTGTGCCCAGGCCCGGGCACCAGTTGACCATCTCCTCGGCCTGGTAGGCCAGCCGCCAGCCGTCCACCACCCGCCGCCGCGTCAGCTCGTCCAGCTCCGCCCACGGCGTCAGGTCGGGGTTGGCCGGGCCCGACGCCGGGCGAGTGCCGGCCTCGAACTCTGCCACCAGCTCAGCGATCGGCCGGGCGCGCTGCTGGTCCTGGTCGAACCAGCTGCCGTAGATCTGCAGGAAGATCCACTGAGTCCAGCGGTAGAACCGCGGGTCGGTGGTCGCCAGCTCGCGCCGGGTGTCGTAGCCGAGCCCCAGCCGCAGCAGCTGCCACCGCATCCGCTCGATGTTCTTGCTGGTGGTGACGGCAGGATGCTGGCCGGTGTTGATCGCGTACTGCTCGGCCGGCAGCCCGAACGCGTCGAACCCGAGAGTGTGCAGCACGTTGTGGCCAGTCATCCGCAGGAACCGGCTCAGGACGTCCGTGGCGATGTAGCCGAGCGGGTGGCCGACGTGCAGCCCCGCCCCGCTCGGGTAGGGGAAGAAGTCCAGGATGTAGGCCTTCGTCAGCCCGGCCACCCGGTCGAATCCGGCAGACAGGTCCCCGGCCGGGTTCGGCGCGTCGAACGTGCCGTCGGCCTGCCACCGCTCTTGCCAGGCAAGCTCGATCCGGTTGGCGACGGTTGCGTTATAGCGGAACGGAGGCTGGTCGTCACCGGGTTCGGCGATGCTCTCATCGAGGGACTCAGAACTCCGCTGGGGCATCCCGGGCGACGAAGGTCCAGTGCCCCAGCCCCCCACCGTCTCCGGTGCGACGGTCACGTCCTCGCTCATCGTGTTCCCCTGTGCTCTGCGGAAATGAACGGAAATGAAAAAGCCCCTCGCCATGAGGGGCTGCCGCGCTGACTGTGGACGCTGTCAGCGCGGCTAGGTGAGGAGCAGGCTGTAACAAGCCATGCAGCCAGATTACCGGACAGGCTTCCAGGCGGCACTCCGGAAACTTGGCCGGGATCCTCCGGCCCGGGCAATGACCCCTCAGACCCAGGGAACGACTTCCCAGACCCGGGCAACGACGCCCAGACCCGAGCAACGACGCCCAGACCCGAGCAACGACGCCCAGACCCGAGCAACGACGCCCAGACCCGAGCAACGACGCCCAGACCCTGGCAATGGCTCCCCAGACCCTGGCAGCGGCTCCCCAGACCCGGGCAACGGCTCCCTCAGACCCGGCAAGCCTGTTATCTTGATGTCAAGAGATCAATGACGAGAGGCGGTCCGGGCGTGATCCACCATGTGCAACTGGCCTGCCCGGGGGGCAGCGAGGCGGCGTTGCGGGAGTTCTACGGCGGGGTGCTGGGGTTCACGGAGATCCCCAAGCCGACCGCCCTCGCTGCCCGTGGCGGCTGCTGGTTCCGTGGCAGCGGCATCGAACTGCACCTTGGCGTCGAGCCGGACTTCCGTCCCGCCCGCAAGGCCCATCCCGGGCTGCTGGTATCCGACCTTGATGCCTGGGCGGGGCGCCTGCGCGACGCTGGGTTCCCGGTGCTGTTCGATGACGAGTTCCCGGGCATGCGCCGCTTCTACAGCGAGGACGTGCACGGCAACCGGCTCGAGTTCCTGGAGCCGTCCAGTGCCAGCTGACCAGCGCTGATCAGTGCTGGGCTGACCAGTGCTGGGCTGACCAGTGCTGGGCCGGCCAGTGCTGGCCGGCTAGAGAGCGGCCATACGGTCCAGGACAGCGCGATACCTGCGCAGCATTGTCCGCAGGCCCTCTGTGTCGAGGCTCTGGTTGTCCCATGCGCCGCGCAGGTCGCTTTCCCGCTGCTTGATGCTGGCCACAAGCGCGGTCGTCGTCTCCTCCAGGAATGCCGCCGCATCGGCGACGGATTGGTGTGGGTCGTCCACGAAGCTGGACTGAATGGCAACCCAGCGCCGGTGTATCTCCTCGGGATCGCCGCCAAACCCAGCGTCGCCATCTTCAGCCGCTGTCCGCGCGGGCGCGGGAGCAGGCACCGGGGTCGCCTGCTCTACGCTCGCGGCTTCAGCGGCGTCATCCTGGTGGGCGGCGTCCGCGGCGGCATTGTCCCCGGCGCTGTCGTCCGCGGCGACAGCGTCCGCGGCGACAGCGGCAGTGACATCATCAGCACCGGCGTCGTCTTCATGGACAGGCTCGTTCTGGTCGAGAGCATTCTGCTGGTACGGGTCGGCGGCTACTTCGGTCACCACTACAGCGCTGGCGACCTCGTCGTCTTCCTCGTCGTCTTCCTCGTTCTCGTCGTCGGACTCGTCCCAGTCGTACACGTCGCCAGTTTCCCCGGTCGCGGCTGACGGGTCGGCAACGTCATCGCTCTTGGCGATGACGATCAGGCCGTCGTCCTCTTCCTCGTCGTCGTCAGTGCTCTCGTCGACAGCGCTCTCGTCGACAGTGCCTTCGTCGCTGTCAGCGTCGTCGGAGCTGTCAGCGCTGCTGGAAAGGTCGTCCTCGGTGCCGAGCCTCTCCTCACTGTCAGGGCTCACGGCGTTACCGAAGAAGCCGTCCGGGGTGCTGGGGCTTTCGCCGCTGTCGGAAGGCTCGTCGGCGGCGGGGCGCTCGTCGGCAGTCTCGTCGGCAGTGAGGCTGGGGTCGGCATCGACCGCGGAATCCGGGTCGGCGGTGGCGTGGATCTCATCGCGGTCAGAGTCTGTAGTCATTCACTGGCCCCTTTTCTGCGCTCAGCATTGAACGGCGAGCTGTACCGGCCCCAAAACCGGCCCAGAAACTGCCGTCCAACTACCTGCGAATGTGAGAGCTAAACCAGGTGGACTCAGATCGCCTTGCCCGGGTTGAGGATGCCGAGTGGGTCGAGAGCATCCTTGATCGACCGGTGCACGGCCATCGACTCCTCGCCGAGTTCCAGAGCCAGCCAGCGGCGCTTGATCACACCGACGCCGTGCTCGCCTGTGAGCGTGCCGCCGAGGTCGAGCGCGGCCCGGAACACCTCGTCGGCAGCTGCCCATACGTTGTCCGGCACGGTCGGCTCGCCCGCCGCCGGCCGGTCGAAAACGAAGGCCGGGTGCAGGTTCCCGTCGCCGGCGTGGGCCACCGTAGAGATCAGAACGCCGTGCCGGTCGGCGGCCTGGCCGATGCGCTCGACCATTTCCGGCAGCCGGTTTCTTGGCACGCACACGTCCTCGACCAGGTTGGCGCCGAGCCTTTCCATGGCGCCGTGCGCCATCCGCCGGATCTCGAGCAGCTGGCGCGACTCGTCCTCGCTGGCCGAGACGTCCGCCAGCAGCGCGCCATGCTCGGCGCACTTGTCGCGCATGGCCGCGGCCCGGTCAGCGGCATCATCGGTGTCGGCCTGAGCGATCAGCAGCGCCCCGGCCGAATCGCCGAAGCCAAGGTGTTTCCAGTCGTCAATCGCCCGCAGGGTCACCTGGTCCATGAGCTCGAGCAAGCTCGGCTGCAGCCGGGCCGCCAGGATCGCGGTCACCGCGCGGGCGGCAGCGGCGAAGCTGGGAAAGCTCGCGGCAACCGTCGCTGGCGGCACCAGAGGCCGTGGCCGCAGCCGCAGGATGGCCGACGTGATCACGCCCAGCGTGCCTTCGGAGCCGACGAGCAGGCCGGTGAGGTCGTACCCGGCCACGCCCTTGGCCGTGCGGCGGCCAGTGCGCAGGACCCGGCCATCGGCCAGCACGGCCTCAAGCCCGAGCACGGATTCGCGGGTCACCCCATACTTCACGCACCGCAGGCCGCCTGCGTTGGTCGCCAGGTTCCCGCCGATGGTGGAGATCTCGTAGCTCGACGGGTCGGGCGGGTACATCAGCCCGTGCGCCGCTGCCGCGCGGTCCAGGTCAGCGTTCAGAACACCGGCCTGGGCGACAGCAAGCTCGTTGAGCGGGTCAAGCTCGGTGATCTCGGTCATCCGCGCGAGCGAGAGGATCACGCAGCCATCGACAGCGGTGGCCCCGCCGGCCAGGCCAGTCCCGCTGCCGCGCGGGACCACAGGAACCCGGTAGCGGCTGGCCCAGCGCATCGTGGCTACCACGTCGTCGACGCCGCTGGCCGACACCACGCACCGGGCATGACCCGGCGCCACCAGCAAGGCTTCGTCCCTGCGGTAGCCGTCGATAATGTCCGGGTCAGTGACCAGGCACCCGCTTGGAAGAGCCTCGGCCAGCTCGGTCAGCTCATCGCCCACGTCCGGCGGCTCCGTTCGTTCTCCGGCTTCGTTCTCTGCAAACCACTGTTCCACTGCGGGTATTCTTGTTCCACCGCAGGGACCGTGCCGCCATCGCTAGTTTGAGTGGCCGACCTGATCTCGGCTATTCTTCGGACGGCTCAGGCTGACCACATATCAAGCGAGGCACACGCGTGGCGAACATCAAGTCCCAGATCAAGCGCAATAAGCAGAACGAGAAGGCGCACGAGCGCAACAAGGCTGTGAAGTCGGCGCTGAAGACGTCGGTCCGGCAGTTCCGCGAGGCCGCGGATTCCGGCGATGCCGAACGCGCTGAGCAGGCCATGCGGGCCGCCTACGTCAAGCTGGACAAGGCTGTCAGCAAGGGCGTCATTCACAAGAACCAGGCCGCGAACCGCAAGTCCGCGATCGCGAAGCGCAACAGCGAGCTGACTGCCGGCTGACCGCCGGCGGCTGAAGTCAGCCTGCCGAAGGCGTCAGCCTGCGGAGCGGGTCAGCCTGCGGAGCGGGAGGCGACGATCTCAGTGATCGCGCGTTCCAGCGCGTAGCCCGCGCTCGCCCCCTCGCCCTTCACGTCAGCGTCGGCCTGCGCTGCTGCTGCGTGCGCGCGGGCCACGCCTTTCGCGTTCCAGCCTGAGCGCAGCTGCCTGCGCACCTGCTCGATCTTCCACGGCGGCATGCCGAGTTCCCCGGCCAGCGCCTCCGCACGCTGGGTGCGCGACGCCGAGCCAACCCGGCCAAGGGCGCGGACTCCCTGAGCGAGGGCGCTGGAGATAAGCACCGGCGAGACACCGGTGGACAGGGCCCAGCGCAGCTGTTCCAGCGATTCGGTCAGCTTTCCCTCGATCGCGCGGTCGGCGACCGTGAACCCGGTCGCCTCGGCTCGGCCCCGGTAGTACCGGGACACCACCTGCTGGCTGATCAGCCCGGTGGTATCGGCCGCGAGCTGGCTGCACGCCGCGGCGAGCTCACGCAGATCGTTCCCGACCGCGTCGAGCAGCGCGGCCAGGCCTGCCTCGTCCGCCTTCCGGCCTGCCCGGCCGAACTCGGCCCGCAGGAAGTCGAGCCGCTCCCCGTACCGTTTGACCGGCGGGCAGTCAATCCGCCTGACCCCGTTGCCGGACAGGCTGGCCAGCAGGGCCTTGTTCTTGTTGCCGCCGGAGTGCGTGATCACCATGAACACATCGGGCTCATGGGCGCTGGCGTGGCGGGTGAGCTCGGCCGCCACATCCTTGACAGCGTCCTGCGCCGACCTGACCACGATCACGCAGCCGCTACCGAACAGTGACGGCGCGGCGAGCGCTGTCAGTTCGCCCTTGCTGAGGTCGGCGGCCCGCACATCGTGCACGTCAGCCGAGCCGGCCGGGCCCGCTGCCGCTGCATCCCCGTCCGCTGACAGTGCTGACAATGCCGACAGGGCGGTGGCTGCCTCCGTGACGACTGCCCGGACCGCGCGCTCGACGAGCAGGTCCTCCTCGCCCACGATCACGGTCACCGGCGGGACGGTGCGGGCATCGAGGGAAGCATCTGGGTTGCGGGCATCGGGCATGCCAGCAGCATGCCACGGAAATCCTGCTCCGGTGTCAGGGAGAGGCTGGCTCCCCGCCACGCCAGACGCGCAGCGGCTTGAGGCCGTACGCCCAGGCGAAGGCGCCTTCGTGGTCAGCGTCCCAGGCCACGATGTCGGCGAACCGGCCTCGGGCCATGACCCCACGGTCGGGCGCGCGCAGCGCCTGCGCGCCGCCGGTCGTCGCCGCGCGCAGCGCCTCGGTGACGCTCATGCCGAAGTGCGCGATCGCCAGCGAGATGATCAGAGGCATCGACGTGACCCCGGTCCCGCCGGGCGAATGGTCAGACCCGAGAGCGAGCGGAACGCCACTGTCGAGCAGTGCCCGGACCGGCGGGGTCCGGCCGGTAGCGAGCGATGTGGCTGGGCATACGACCGCGGCCACGCCGGCCTGGGCCAGCGCGGCGACGTCCTTGTCATCGGCGTCGTGCAGCAGGTCGGCCGAGGCGCAGCCAAGCTCCGCCGCCAGCCTCGCCGCGCCGTTGCGCAGGTCGCCGCAGGCGTGCAGCCGGGGCAGCAGGCCTGACGCCCGGCCCGCGTTCAGCACCCAGCGCGCCTCGTGCTCGCTGAACCGTCCGTCGTCGCAGTACACGTCGACACTGTCGGCGCCCGCGACCGCCGCGTCCGCGCACCATCCGCCGACAGCGTCGATGTAGTCGTTACGGCGGCCGAAGTACTCCGGTGGCACAGCATGCGCGGCGAGGAACGTCGCGTGGATGCGCGGCATGCCGTGCTCGGCTTCGAGGGACCGCAGCAGGCGGATGTCGGCCAGCTCCCCGTCCCTTGTCAGGTGATAGCCGGTCTTGGCCTCGATCGTGGTGGTGCCGCTCAGCAGCCAGCTGCGCAGCCGCCTGCGCACCGCGTCGCAGAGAGTCCACGGGTCCGTGCCCCGGGTGACCGTGACCGTGGTGGTCATACCGCCGCCAGCGGCGGAGATCTCATGGGTGGTGGAACCGCCTGACCGCATGGCGATTTCGGCGTACCTGTTTCCGGCGTAGACGGGATGGGTGTGCGCGTCGATGAGACCGGGCGTGACCAGCCCGCCGTTCAGGTTCTCCACGTGGTCGACATCGACGATGTCCTCGATGACCCCGGGAATGCTGCCCGGAAGTTCGGAAGCCGGACCAACCCATGCGATTCGGTCGTCATGGGACAAAATGGCCGCATTGCTCCACACTTCGGAACCGGTCCATAGCCGGCCGATGTTGGTGAGCAATCGTACGGTCACCGCTGGGCGCCCCCCTGGGCGAAGGCACTGTCAGCGAGGGTCCTATGAGCCATGTGAGGTCACCTGCCAGCCTCGGGCGCGGGTACTGCCTCCTGCCCGGCACCGGGTCGCTGTCATCACGATGGGAACGTCGCCGTGCGCCTTCAGAACATATCGGTTGAGTCACGCTATTGCATGAGAGGGTTCTCGTTCAAGGCCCTTGCGAAAGATGCCTTTGAACCGAATGGCTCACTATGGCGCGGTCGTTCTTCTGCCTCCCCGCCGCCGGTGCAAATTGCGCTCCTATTGCGACATTGACGTTGCCAGCCGACTCAGCTCGGCGGCGAGGCCGGGTGGCACCCGGGCGGTCAGCTCGGTTCCCTGCTGAGCATGCCTGACCTGCAGTACCTCGCCTTCCGCGTGAATCCGGGAGACGAGATCGCCCCTGTCGTATGGGATCACCACGCTCATTTCCCGCTCCGGCCGCGGCAGCATCCGGTCCAGTTCCGTGAGCAAGTCATCGAAACCCTCGCCGGTGCGGGCGGAGACCACAACCGACCCGGGCTCAGCCAGCCGCAGCCCGTCGATCTCGATCTGGTCGGCCGCGTCGGCCTTGTTGATCACCATGAGCTCGGGGACGCCAGCGGCGCCGATCTGCCCGAGGACATCGCGTACGGCGGCCACCTGAGACCGCGGGTCGGCATCCGAGGCGTCGACCACGTGCAGGATCAGGTCGGCCTCGGCGACCTCCTCCAGCGTGGACCGGAACGCGTCCACAAGCTGATGCGGGAGATGCCGGACGAATCCCACGGTGTCGGTCAGCGTGAACACGCGGCCGGACGGGGTGCGGGCGCGCCGCACTGCCGGATCGAGCGTGGCGAACAGCGAGTCGTCGGCCAGGACCTGGGCTCCGGTCAGCCGGTTCAGCAGACTCGACTTACCAGCGTTGGTGTAGCCGGCGATCGCGACCGACGGCACGTCGTGCCTGCGCCGCTGCCGGCGCTGGACGTTCCGCCCAGTCGACATCGCCGCGACCTCGCGCCGCAGCTTGGTCACGCGGGCGCGGATCCGGCGCCGGTCGGTCTCGATCTTGGTCTCACCCGGGCCACGGGTTCCGATGCCGCCGCCCCCGGCCACCCGGCCACCGGCCTGCCGGGACAGCGATTCGCCCCAGCCGCGCAGCCTGGGCAGCAGGTATTCCAGCTGCGCCAGCTCAACCTGGGTCTTGCCCTCCTTGCTGCGGGCATGCTGCGCGAAGATGTCCAGGATCAGGGCCGTTCTGTCGATGACCTTGACCCGGACGATGCCCTCCAGCTGACGCAGCTGGCCGGGCGCAAGCTCGCCGTCGCAAATCACCGTGTCCGCCCCGGTCGACGCGACGATCTCGGCCAGCTCGGCCGCCTTCCCCGCGCCGACGTACGTCGCCGCGTCCGGCCGGCCGCGGCGCTGGATCAGGCCATCCAGAACCTCTGAGCCAGCGGTCTCGGCCAGCCGCGACAGCTCACGAAGCGAGTTCTCGGCGGTGGCCAGCGTCCCGTCGGTCCAGACGCCCATCAGCACGACGCGCTCAAGCCGCAGCGTGCGGTACTCGACCTCGGTGACGTCCTGGAGTTCGGTGGACAGCCCGGCGACCCGGCGCAGCGCTTGCCGGTTCTCCAGGTCCAGCTGGCCGGCGTCGTCCGGCTCGGCGGCTCGTGTGCCTACGGACACCGTGCCTACCGACACGGCGCTCACGGGTCCCGTGCCTGCGGCTCCGCTATGCGCGGGCGCGGCCGACGCTGGCCTCGATGGTGCGGACATCTTCCTCCAAGCCTAGATCCGGCCGACGCGGGCAAAGCGCCCGAGTCTCCGGCGCGAACCCGGCCGGCGCGGTCGTCCCGATGGTCCCACGCCCCTGGCCCATGTTCACCTGGTTAACCTCCCCACAGCGGTAACGCTGGGCCCGCCGAAGATGTGACCGCCGCCTCACCCCATGTTCCGAAGCTCTCCCGAACATGTTCCGAACCTCTCCCGAAAGCAGTGATAGCCCGGATGGCCATGTAATAGTTGTGATTCTTCATTCATTTGGCGTATCACCCGTCGGGGGAGACTATGAGCGCCTCGAGTCCGCCTCCGGGACCTCAGTGCCCGCGGCCGGAGCAGCGACCCGGTGACCAGGCCAGCGGACAGCCCTGGTTAGGCGACGGTCTGGCGCAGCAGCCATCACCTGGCTCCGGCTACCCGGATCCACCTGACTATGGCCACCCGCCCGGGTACGTTTACCCGCCTCCACCCGGACCCGCGTACCCGCCCGCCCCCGGCTACCCGCCTGCCCAGGCCCCCGGCTACCCGCCTGCCCCCGGCTCCGCATACCAGCCTCCCCGGCAGGAGCCCTGCCGAGTGGGTGGTATCTCATCCAGGCCGCGCACGGGTCAGACGCTTTCGGGCAGCCGGGAAAGCTGCCGCCCCGGCCGATGGACCAGTGCGCCGACTTCAACCTTGGATTTGATCTGGGCGCGCCCGGCGACACGTTCGTGTCGTCGGCATCAGAGTCGGCCGACTTCGGCAGCGGCCCCGGTGACGGCTTCCTGAGGGCCGACCTGTTCGCCGTTATGCCCGGGGATGCAAACCTGGCGCTCAAGGCTGTGAGCGGCTGGGTGGCGCGGTGCTCGTCCTACTCCGTCACGTCGGCCTTCGACGGCCTGACCACAACTATCGGCTACACCGTGACGGCCGCCAGCGTCCCCGCGGTCGGCAGCCAGAGCCTTGACGTACGGGTCACAGGTCACCCGCCAGCCGGCCTGAGCAACGCGCCCGTCAACAACAACACCCTCCTGGTGGCGGTCGGCAACGACCTGATAGCCATCGAATGCGTGGCACCGGCCACATCACTGATCAGCTCACTCGCCGCCCTCGCGGCCCCCATCGCTAAGAAGCTGCCGTCCGCGTCGGCGCTGCCGACCTCAGGCCCGGCCCTCAGCCCAAGGCCCACCCCGGCCGCGAGCCCGAACCTGCCGTTCAGCAAGCTCAACAGCCTGCTGCCAGTCTCCTCAGGCCTGCCAGCGGAGTTCTACCAGATGATGCAGAACACTCCGATCGACTGGCCAGCCCCTGGCGACGTCCCGCTAACTTAGTCTCGCCGCCGCCTATACTCTCGTGCGAGCAGCTGGTCAATCTGACGACCGACGGCAACCTGTACAGTACCGACAACAACTACAGGCAAGTTGCCGACCTCAGCGAGATGGATGACAACTCCGACTACATCGACGTCGAGATCGACGAGGTAACCAACGACACGCTGGCCATCGCCGACCTCAACGCGCTGAAGACGTCTGCGGACAGCTGCCAGCAGTTCACCTGGACCGGGCCCGGCAATCTCGGCGACACGCAGACATTTGACACCACCGTGACATCCGTTCCCGGGCTCGGCGACGGCAGTGTCG
>Ga0335074_10006394_pt1 | contig 16346 bp, 14 predicted proteins | sample Lox_Sample_23_FD_206715 | JGI IMG/M metagenome (GOLD analysis project Ga0335074, IMG submission 206715) | Soil microbial communities from Loxahatchee National Wildlife Refuge, Florida, United States - Lox_Sample_2.3 | ecosystem: Environmental > Terrestrial > Soil > Wetlands | place: USA...
TGCTGCCTGGCGCTTGCCGCGAGACAGGTCTGTCCGCGTCGCGGTGGCCGTCGGTGCGGCACTGGCCGCAGGCATGGTCTTCGCCGTTTTCACCGGCCGTGCTCCCACCATGGTCGGCGCCTCGGCCGTGGCCTGCCTGGTGCCACTGGCAGGAGCCTGGTTCGCTGGCGACAGTGTTGCGGCGCGACGGCGTTACCTGGCCGGGCTGGCCGCGCAGGAGGAGCGGGAACGGGCCGCCGAGGCTGAGCGGGCCCGCCAGGACGTCCTGGAAGAACGGGTCCGTATCGCCCGCGAGCTGCACGACGTGGTGGCGCACACGCTCGCGGTGATCACCGTCCAGGCCGGGGTCGGCCGGCGGCTGATGGCCAGGCACCCAGAGGAGGCAGCCACGGCGCTGGAATCGATCGAGACGATCGGCCGGACGGCCCAGGACGAGCTGCGGGTGGTGCTCGGGCTGCTGCGCGACGAGGAACCCGCGGCGGCCGCGCTCGCACCCGCACCCAAGCTCACCGACCTCAAGGAGCTGGCCGACACCGTACGGGCATCAGGGATACCCGTGGACTTGCGGGTGTCAGGCGCTGACCGGCAGCTCTCCCCAACGCTGGAGCTGTCGATCTACCGCGTCGTCCAGGAGGCGCTGACCAACGTCGTGAAACACGCACCGCTGGCAAAGGCCACGGTTGACGTCAGTGTCTCGGACGACGACGTCCGGCTGGAGATCACCGACGACGGCGGCCCGGACGCGCAGCGCCGGCCAGCCAGCCCGGCCGCGGGACACGGCATCCTCGGGATGCGGGAACGGATCGCGGCCTTCGGCGGCTGGCTCACCGCCGAGCCACTGGCTGGCCGCGGATTCCGGGTGACCGCCGAGATTCCGGCTGGCGGCACGGGATGACCACGCGGGTTTTGGTCGTCGACGACGAGGCCCTGCTGCGTACCGCGTTCTCCTCGCTGATCAGGGCCGAGGACGACCTGGAAGTCGTCGGCGAAGCCGCCAACGGCCGGCAGGCCGTCGAGCTGGCCGCTCGCCTGAACCCGGAAGTCGTGGTGATGGACGTGCGGATGCCGGTGATGGACGGGATCGAGGCGACCCGCCAGATCACCTCCAGCCCAGGCCGCGGCGGGCCCCGCGTGCTTATCCTCACAACGTTCGACCTGGATGAGTACGTCTTCGAGGCGCTGCGGGCCGGGGCAAGCGGCTTCGCGCTGAAGAGCAGGCCGCTGGAGGAGCTGCTGGCCGCGATCCGCACGATCGCCGCTGGCGAGGCACTGCTGGCCCCGAGCGTGACGAAACGGCTCATCGGGCACTTCGCCCGGCCGTCCCGGGCACCGGCCAGGGCGCCGATTGGCCTGGCCGAGCTCACCGACCGCGAGCGGGAGGTGCTCACGCTGGTCGCCCAGGGGCTGACGAACGCCGAGCTGGCCAGCACGCTGAAGGTCAGCCTGCCCACGGCCAAGACGCACGTGAGCAGGATCCTGACCAAGCTCGGCGCCCGCGACCGCACCCAGCTCGTGATCCTCGCGTACGAGCTGAGGCTGGTCACCGCGGTCTGACCGCCGCGTCGGTCTGGCGAATGACGCGGCTGTCCTGCTGCGGCACGATGACGGGCCACGGGGCAGCGTTCAGTATGTGGTCCCGTGAACGCAACACACATGCGGCCCCCCGTGGCCGCCATCATCCACGGGAGCACAGCGGCGCTCGGCGGCGGGCCAGCGGGCGGCTTCGGGATCGGTCCCATCCTGCTGGCACTGATCGTGCTCGGCGGCCTGGGATTCGGGATATCCCGCCTCACCCGCCGGGGACGCCATTCCCCACCTTCAAACCAGGATTCTGAACGCACCCCAGCGCCGACCCTGCCGCCTTCGGTTCCCGCCGTGCCGCGGAAAACGCCGGCCGGCGGGTGGGCCGTCGAGGCCCACGGCCTGACCAAGCGGTTCGGCAGCAACGTCGCTGTCGACGATGTCGAGCTGATGGTGCCGCGCGGGTCGGCGTTCGGCTACCTCGGGCCGAACGGTGCCGGGAAGACGACGCTGATCCGGACCCTGCTCGGCCTGACCCGGGCCAACTCCGGCACGATGTCGCTGCTCGGCGTCCCGGTCCCGGCTGAGCGCAGCCGGGCCCTGGCCCGGGTCGGCGCGATCGTCGACGAGCCCAGGTTCCACCACCACCTGACCGGCCGGCAGAACCTGCGCATACTCGCCGCTGCCCGCGGCGGCGACGCGGGCACGCTGATCGGGCCGAGCCTGGAGCGGGTCGGCCTGGCCCAGCGCGCCGACGACAAGGTCGCCGCGTACTCGATGGGCATGCGCCAGCGCCTGGGCGTAGCCGCGTGCCTGCTCGCGGACCCGGAGCTGCTGATCCTGGACGAGCCGATGAACGGCCTCGACCCGGCGGGCATGCACGAGATGCGGGAGATGATCCGCAGCCTGGCCGACGAGGGGCGGGCGGTGATGCTGTCCTCGCACCTGCTGGACGAGGTCGAGCGCACCTGCGACGGGGTGGCGATCGTCGACCACGGACGGGTCATCCGCCAGGGGACGATCGACGAACTTGTCCGCGGCGCGGGCGGCCGGGCGATCCGGCTCGACTGCTCCGACGCCCCGGCAGCTGTGCGCCTTATCGAAGCGGCCGGGCTGGGTGCCAGCGCCAGCCTGGCCGAGGCGGGGGTGACCGTGACCCTGCCGGCCGGGGCGTCGCGGGAAACGGTGGCCGAGGTCAACCGGCGGCTCGTCGAGGCCGGGATCTCGGTGTACGGCCTCCAGGAGGTTCAGGCCAGCCTGGAGGACTGGTTCTTGTCGGTGACCAGCCGCCTTGGGGAGCAGCAATGACCGAGAACATCTCGACCACGTCCGTGGACCTGCCCCAGCGGGCAGGCCAGCCTCCAGCCGATGGCCACCGCACGCCGGCATCGGCACCTGCCTGGTACCGATCGTGGATTCCGGGCTGGGGCCTGATCGCCACCAGGCATATGGAACTCCGCAAGCGGCGCGGGCTGATGGTGACGGCCGCGCTGCTGGTTCTCGGCCCGCCAGCTCTCTTCCTCGGCCTGCGGCTGCTGTTCCACGCGGTCGACCCGAAGAGCTTCCCCGGCCCGGCAGGCAACCCGGGCATCTTCCAGATAGTGACCAACATGGAGGTCAATTTCGCCTTCATCATCGCGGCCACCATCGGGGCCACTCTTGGCACATCGGATCTCAGCGACGGGATGTTCCGGCACCTGGTGATTACCGGCCGGTCCCGGATCGCGCTGTACCTGGCCCGCATCCCTGTCGGACTGGCGGTGGTACTCCCGCTCGCGGCCCTGGCCTTCGCCATGCCCTGCCTGGTCACCAGCTTCGCTGGCGTTCCTCAGCCGACGTCGGTCAATGTCAACGGAGCCAACCTCCCGGTCGGCCTCGACCAGGCGCAGCTGGGGAGCTGGATCACCCAGCACCCGGGCCAGGCGAACGAGGCGTTCGTCGGCGGGCCGGCCGGCGGGCCGCAGGGCCGCGCCGTCCAGTCTCTTGTCGGCCGCGGCCTGTCCTCGACCTACGCCCAGTACCTCACCAGCGAGAACGAGGAACTCAACCCGGCGGTCAACGAGATGGCCAAGATTGGGCTGTGGATCGAGCTTGACGTCGCCGTGGGGTTCATGGTCGGGCTCGGTCTCGCCTCCCTCATGGGCCAGCGAACTGTGCCCATCGTCTTGCTGATCGTGCTGCAGATCCTCATAACGCCCCTTATGGCGGCCAACGTGATCCCGTATTTCATCAACGGCCAGCGGAGCTTCGTCGGCGTGGCACTGGATCAGCTCCGGCCCTTTGGCCTGGCCGCGGGCCAAGGCGTCGGGGGGCCTGGCCGGCTGGTGTTCGGCGGCGGCGGGGCGCTCGGCATACCGCCGATGCCCACGTGGGCGATGATCGCGGTGATCGTGGGCTGGGTCGTCGCCTGGACCGGCCTTGGCATGTGGCGGATGGCCACCCGCGACGCCTGACGGATAGCAAAGCCGGGCGCCGGGTGACCGGCGCCCGGCATCCGGGCGCCGTAGCGCACGACGCTCTAGCCGGGCTCGGGGGGAGTGGGGGCGATGAGTCCGGTCTCGTAAGCGAGGACTACCGCCTGCACGCGGTCGCGCAGGTCGAGCTTGCTGAGGATCCTGGCCACGTGCGTTTTCACCGTCGCCTCGCTGACCGTCAGCGCCGATGCCAGCTCGGCGTTGGACATGCCCCGGGCGACCAGGCCGAGGACCTCAAGCTCACGCGGGGTGAGCACGGACAGGTCCCGGCCGGGCCCGGCCGGCCGGTCCGCCCGGGGCGCGAAACGCTCAACCAGCCGCCGCGTAATGGAAGGGGCCAGGAGCGCGTCACCGGTCCGCACCAGCCGCACCGCGGCGACCAGGTGCTCCGGCGAGACGTCCTTGAGCAGGAAGCCGCTAGCGCCGGCAGCCAGCGAGGCGTAGACATACTGGTCCAGGTCGAAGGTGGTCAGCACGATCACGCGGGTGTCCTGGCCAGCCTGTGAGGCCAGGATCCGCCGGGTCGCCTCCAGCCCGTCCATCTCCGGCATCCTGATGTCCATTAGCACGACGTCGGGCCGGTACTTGAGCACAGCCGCGACCGCCTCCTTGCCGTCCGCTGCCTCGGCCACCACCGCGATGCCTGCCGAGTCGAGGATCAGCCGGAAACCGCCGCGCACCAGTGTCTGGTCGTCGGCGATGACCACGCGGGGCGGCTGCTCCGGGCCGCCTGCCGTGCTCATGACGACGTCGCCCGGATCGCAGCGCGGGCTTGCGGTGACGTGGCCTGGAACGCAGGGCCGGCCGGTGCTGGCGCCGGCTGGACCCCGGCACCGGGCTCGTCCGGCCCGTCGGCCGACTCGAGCGGGATCCGAGCGCTGACCTGCCAGCCGCCGCCGGGGCGCGGGCCGGCGTCCAGTTGCCCGCGGTAGACGGCGATCCGTTCGCGCAGCCCGATCAGCCCGCGGCCGCCCGAGCCAGATGGCCGACCCGGCGCCTGGCTGCCACTGGCCGCTGAGCCGTCGTCGGAGACCTTGATCCGCAGCTCATGCGGGCGGTACTCGACGCGCACGACAGTGCGCGCCGAGCCCCCGTGCTTGATCACGTTGGTCAGTGACTCCTGGACCATCCGGTACGCGGCCAGGTCAAGGCCGGGAGGCAGCGCACGCTTTGCTCCGCTGACCGAAAGCTCAGCCTCGAGCCCGGCTGCCCGGACGCGGCCGATGAGCCCGGGCACCAGGTCCAGGCCGGGCTGCGGGCTGAGCTCACCGGTCCCGGCGCCCGCTGCGCCGGCTGCGTCCGGAGCGCTTGCGGCCGGGGCGTCGCCGGCCGGCGCCAGCAGGCCGAGCAGATGCCGCAGCTCGGTCATGGCAGTGCGGCCGCTGCCCTCAACGGCCAGCAGCGCGTCCCGGGCCAGCAGCGTCTTGCCAGCCAGCGGGGCGTCGCCGGCCACGCTTTCCAGGACGCGCCGCGCGGCACCGGCTTGCACCACCATCACGCTGACGTTGTGGGTGACCACGTCGTGCAGCTCACTGGCGATGCGCGCCCGCTCGGTTTCCACTGCCTGCCGCTTCTCGGCCTCGTGCGCTGCCTGCGCCAGGCGCAGGCGTTCGGCCGACTCGGCGGCCCGGCGGCGCCACACGCGCATCAGGTATCCCGCTGCTGCTGTGGGCAGCAGCACGAGCAGCGGGGAATACCGTTCCGGCACCTGCGCGGTCGCGTCCGGGTACGCGACCGTGACGACAACGGCAACGGTCAGCAGTGCGAGCATCGTCGTCCGGCGGTGCCTGCTGTAGGCGACAGCGCTGTAGGCGGCGAAGATCACTGCCGCTACGGCGACCGCGGTCGTGTAGCTCTTGTCGGCGATGAATGCCACCAGGATCACGCCGAACGAGGCGGTTGGGTACGTGCGCCGGAACGCGAGCGGTGCGGTGGTCCCCAAGACGCCGATCAGGGCCAGGGACCGCAGCGGCAGCATGGGCACCGCGTTATCAGGCGGGGGCGGCAGGGCCCGCACGTACGGCAGGTGCCGCACACCGGGGTTCAGGGTCCCATGGGGGAAGTGCTGGACGTACAGCACGCCCAGCGCCGCGGCGACGATGGCCCCGATGGTGACCGCTGCGGCCAGAACCACGTCGCCGACGTCGGACGTACCCCACAGGACCGGCCGCCGCGCCGCCGACTGCACGCGGGCGGCCAGACGGCCTGGCGGTCTGCCGGCCATCAGCACTACGGGACTTTCTGCCACCCGCCCATTCTCACGCCGAGCCTGCGCGAAAGCCGTCGCTCATGCGGGTGAGATCCGTACATCTCAGGGATGAAAGCGCGATGGGGCTCAGCCGGATCCAGTACTCAAGTTGGCCACGACGGCTGACGCGACCGTCGCGGACGCGGCCATACCGTCCCCGCCATGGATACCTTGGTGCAGCTCACCGAAGTGAGCAAGAAGTACAGCAGTGACGGGTCGCCCGCGGTGGCCGACATCAGCATGGAGGTCGCCAGCGGCGAGTCCGTCGCGATCATGGGGCCGTCCGGCAGCGGGAAGTCCACGCTGCTCAACCTCATCGCCGGACTCGACCGGCCGACCAGCGGGGCGGTCACGGTCGGCGGTCAGCGGGTCGACACGCTGAGCGAGACCGGCGCCGCCCGGTACCGGCGGCGCCGGGTCGGGATGATCTTCCAGTTCTTCAACCTGCTCGACGACATGACGGTGCTGGACAACGTGCTGCTGCCCGCCCAGCTGGCTGGCGTACCGCCCAGGCAGGCCCGCAGCCGGGCCGCCGACCTGCTGGCGGCGCTGCGGATCGGGCAGCACTCCGACTCCTACCCGGCCAGGCTGTCCGGCGGGGAGCGGCAGCGGGTAGCGATCGCCCGGGCACTGGTGAACCGGCCCGCGCTGCTGCTGGCCGACGAACCGACCGGAGCGCTGGACAGCGCGAACGGGGAAGCGATCGGTGAGCTGCTGCTCGACCTGAACTCCTCGGGGCAGACGCTGATCATGGTCACCCACAACCCAGACCTGGCCGCGCGATACGCCCGCCGGGTCATCGAGATCGTCGATGGCCGGATCGCCGCCGACGGCTACGTGACGGGAGCGATGCGATGAGACCGGTTCCTGTGGTCCGCGCCGCCCGCGGCGGGCTGTCCGGGCGGCGGTTGCAGGCGATAGTGATCGGCGTTGTGGCCGGGGTCTCCACCGCCGCCTCGGTGCTGGCTCTCGGCCTGGTCATCGACTCAAGCGGGCCGTTCGACCGCGCGTTCGCCGCCCAGCAAGGCGCCGACGTGACGGCGACGGTCGCCAGCGCCGCCCATGCCCAGCTGGCCACCACGACGCGGCTGCCGGGTGTGACCGCATCGGCCGGGCCGTTCCCCGAGACGAGCGTTGGCATCACCGCGCAGGTCTCTCCGCCGGCTGTTTCCTCGGACGGCCACACCCAGAACATGACGCCGGTCGCTGTCCATACTCAGCTCACGCTGGCCGGCCGGTCCTCGCCGGGCGGCCCTGTCGACGACCTCACGCTGACGGCCGGCCACTGGGCTGACGGGCCAGGACAGATCGTGCTGTCGGGCCAGCTGGGCCTGCCGCTGCCGGTTGGATCGCAGATCACTGTGGCCGGGGTGCCGGGCGCACCGAAGCTGACCATGACCGGCATCGCGACGTCGATCACCGGCACGGCTCTCGGGTGGGTGACACCCAGTGAGATCGCTTCGCTGCATGCGGCCGGGGCGCCGGAAAGTTCACAGATGCTGTACCGGTTCTCCAGCGCCGGGACGGCGGCCCAGGTGAGCAGTGACATCGCCGAGATCACCGCGGCGCTGCCGGACGGGAGCGTGCTCGGCACGCAGTCGTGGCTGACGGCCAGGGAGCAGGCAACCAGTTCGTTCGCCCCGTGGGTCCCGTTCATTATGGCTTTTGGGGTGATCGGCCTGGTGATGTCGGTACTGATCGTGATCAACGTGGTCAGCGGCGCGGTGGTGTCAGGGACCCGGCGGATCGGCGTGCTGAAGTCGATCGGTTTCTCTCCCCCGCAGGTGGTGGCGGCGTACGTGCTCCAGGTAGCGGTTCCGGCTGGCATCGGCTGCGTGGCCGGAGCCGTCGCCGGCAGCCTGCTGTCAGTGCCGCTGCTCGGGCAGACCGCGCAGGTCTACGGCGTGGGCACGCTGACGATGCCGTTCTGGGTAGCCCTCGCTGTGCCGTTGGTGATGCTCGGGATCGTCGCTGGCATCGCGCTGCTGATCTCGCTGCGCGCCGGGCGGATGAGCGCGGTGCAGGCGATCACAACTGGCCGGGCGCCACGGCGCAAGCACGGGTACGGCGCGCTCCGGCTGCTGGGCCGGGCGCGCATGCTGCCCCGCCCGGTGAGCATCGGCCTGGCCGGGCCGTTCGCGCAGCCCACCCGCACGCTGGTCACCATCGCGGCTGTCGTGTTCGGGGTCACCGCGGTGATCTTCGGCTACGGTCTGGGCACATCGCTGGAGCGGGTGCAGACCGACCTGAACCGCTCGGCGTCGCAGCCGGTGCATGTCCTCATAGCCGGACGCCAGGGTCCTTCTGTTCTCAACGGCCAGGCCCCGTCTGAGGTCAGCCTGGCCGCGCAGGACCGCGCGGTGCAGGACGCGCTGCGCGCTCAGCCGGGCACGCTGCACTACGTGGCCGAGGCCGACGGTCAGGCCAGCCTGTTCGGGCTGTCCAGCTCGCTGTCACTGATCGGCTTTGACGGCAACGCCAGCTGGACCGGTTACGCGATGATCGCCGGGCACTGGTACTCAGGCCCGGACCAGGTGGACGTGAACACTCTCTTCCTCCACGACACCGGCACCGCGGTGGGCGACGACTACACGCTCACCGCTGGCGGCAAGCACGTCACCGTGCGGATCGCCGGCGAGGTCTTCGCGCTCGCCGCGGGCAAGCCGGTGATGATCGGCGCTACGTCCACCCTGTCAGTGGCCGACCCGGCCCTGACCACTACCCATTACGACGTGACGCTGCGGCCAGGCACCGACGTGGGGGCGTACGCGGACACGCTGAACGCCGCGCTCGGGAACGGCTATTTTGCCGCCGCCAACGACAACGGCGGCTCGGTGCTGCCAGCCATGATGGCGCTGATCGGGCTGCTGACGCTGCTGATCGCCGTGGTCGCCGGGCTCGGGGTGCTCAACACCGTCGTGCTGCAGACCAGGGAGCGAGTACACGACCTGGGAGTGTTCAAGGCGGTCGGCATGACGGCACGGCAGACGATCGCCATGGTGGTCAGCACGGTCACCGGGATCGGCCTTGTGGCCGGCCTGATCGCGGTGCCCGCCGGGGTCATGCTGCACGGCTACATAGTTCCGGAGATGGGCAAGGCCGTGCAGAGCGGCCTGCCAGCCTCGGTGATCGATGTCTACCAGGCGCCGCAGCTGATCCTGCTGGCCCTTTCCGGGCTGGTCATCGCGGTGGCTGGCGCCCTGGCCCCGGCAAGCTGGGCCGCGCGCACCTGCACCGCGTCCGCGCTCCGCACCGAGTAACCCGTGCGAAACTGTGGGGCCCGGCGCCGGGCCTCACAGCGCGCTGGCCCGTCACGTGCGGCGCAGGACGATGAGGGCGACGTCGTCCTCCCGGGGCCCGAACAGGGACAGCAGGTGATCAGCGAATGTGTCGACGTCGGCATCCCGCTTGTCCTGCGCTGCGTCCCGGAGCCGGTCCAGGTTGTCGTCGATCGGGACGTGCCGTTCTTCGATCAGGCCGTCGGTGACCATGAGCAGCGTCCCCCCGGGCGGCAGCACAGCCCGTTCAGAATGCGCATCATGCATGGGCATTCCGAGCAGCAGACCACCTTGCCCGCGATACGAAGCAGCGGAGCCATTGATGAGCAGCGCCGGGATGTGCCCGCAGTTGACGATCTGCACCTCGCCGGAGGCCGGGTCGATGAGGGCCAGGCAGATCGTCGCGACGATTCCCGGATGGTAACGCTGCAGCACCCGGCCGAGCAGTTCGCTAATGGCCAGCGGCGAGTGCCCTTCTTCGGCGAATGCCCGCAGTGCGTGGCGCAGTTCGCCCATGACGGTTGCGGCCCGAAGCGAATGGCCCTGGACGTCGCCAATGGCCAGCAGCACTCCGTCTCGGACGGTCAGCGCCTCGTAGAAATCTCCGCCGACCTCGGGCTGTTCGCTCGCTGGGGTGTACCGCCCGGCCATCGCCAGGCCAGGCACCTCAGGCAGGACAGCCGGGAGGAAACTGCGCTGCAGGGTGAGGGCGACCAGGTGCTCCTGGGCGTACGCGTGCAGAGCCCCGATCGCAAGCGCCACTGACTGCACGAACTGCCGCAGGATCTGCAGTTCGTCGTCGCTGCGTATCCCGGCGCGGTCGACGGCCACCAGGACCGGCGGGCCGGGCTTGGTGCGGGCAGCGGCGAGGCAGATGTCACCGCGCAGGCTCGTGTCCGGCACCAGCGCCTGCCACCGCTCCCGGGATACGTTAACGGCTGCGTTGCCCTCGCCGGGCCGCAGTGCCAGCTGGGCCGCGGTCTCAGCCAGTGCCGCGGTACCGCCCTTCTGCACCGGAACGGGGTCAGCGGGCGAGGCGAACATCCGGCACATCTGGCCGTCCGGCAGGACCTGATAGTGCACTGCCGACGTTCCGAAGATCTCGACGGCCCCGAGCACGGCCGCCCGGGCCAGCCTGTCGAACGTGCTGGCGGCGTTGATGGCCAGAGTGGCACGAGTGAGAGCCGCAAGCCGTGACGCCGTCTGCTCGGCCTGCTGCCGGGCCCGGTAGTAGCGCAGCGCCGCCACCACGGTGGCCAGTAGCTCTTCTTCCTCGATCGGGTCGGTCAGGTAGACATCGGCGCCGCGTTTCAGGCCGTGCACCCGGTCAGCGACGGTGACCGCCGCCGCCGAGACCTGGATGATGGGCGTGGCCGCCGTCCGCGGGTCGGCCTTGATGCGCTCACACACTTCGATCCCGCTGATGTCAGGCAGGCGGATGTCCAGCAGGATCAGGTTGGCATCCTTGGCCCGGTCCAGTGCCTCCTGGCCAGTGGCGGCCTCAAGCACCGAGTACCCCGCCCGTCTGAGCCAGCTGCCCAGCAAGTAACGCTTGGCCTCAACGTCGTCGACCACCAGCACTGCGGTACGGTCTTCGGTCATCGCCCCTCCCGCAGGACACGCCGGATGGTGAAGGCGAGCCGCTCCCGGGTGAGCTCGTCTTTGCGCAGCAGGGCATCGGCCCGCTGCGGGCGGTCCCGTGTGGTCGTAGCCGTAATCACGATCGCGGGCACACCCGCCGGCAGCCGGTCCAGGACACCACGGCCGTCCATGCCCGGCATCCGCAGATCTACCAGCACCAGCTCGGTGCTCCCGGCCTCGACAGCGGCGAGCGCTTCGCTCCCATCGGCCGCCTCTACCACCGGATCAGCGATTCCCTGGAGCATGCCCCGCAGGACCATCCGGTAGGCCGCGTCGTCATCAGCGATCACCGCCCTGCCGACCCTGGGCATTCCGCCCGGCAGCAGCAGGGTCGCCGTGGTGCCCGCGCCAGGCTCGCTGGCCAGCGTGAGCTGGCCGCCCAGCAGCTCGGCCAGCCTGCGGGCGTAGGGAAGGCCAAGCCCGGTTCCGCCGCGCTGCTGTCCTGGTACCTGGTAGAACTCCTCGAACACGTCGTCCAGCAGCCGGGCGGGAATGCCGACGCCGGTATCGGCGACGCTGATCTCCACCACGTCCCCGGCGGCCCGCGCCGCCACGCGTACCGTGCCCCGATCGGTGTACCTGATCCCGTTGGACACCAGGTTCCGCATGATCGCGGTCAGGGCTACCTCGTCCGTCAGAACGGTATCGGGAATACCCGCATCGTCCACGATCACGTCTACCGGCTTGCCCTCGGCCATCGGGCCCAGCAGCGCCCGAACCCGGTTGAGCAGCGCGGGCAGGCTCACCGCCGCCGGCTCTAGCTGCAGCCGGCCCGACTCGGCCTTGGCCACGTCGAGCAGATCATTGACCAGCGTGACCAGCGTGTTGGCTGAACTCAGGATCAGCCGGACCTGCCGCCGTTGCTCGGGCTTAAGGTCTCCTTCGCCGGGCTCGCCCAGCAGCCGGGCCAGCCCGATGATGGAGTTCAGCGGGCTGCGCAGCTCGTGGCTGACGCTGGCCCAGAACCTGTTTTTGGCCTCCGATGCCTCGCGGAGCCGCTCGGACTTGTCATCCAGCTCGGCGTAGAGCGCGACGACACCCTGGTTGGTTTGCTCCAGCTCGTCGGAGAGCTGCTTGTGCAGCGCCATCACGCCCTGGTTGGTCTCCTCAAGCTCGGCATTGGCCAGCTTGAGCTGTTCCTGCTGCCGTGTCAGGTCATCGAGCGCGGATATCAGATCCTCGTTGGTGCGGCGCATCTCGTCCAGAGCCGATAGCGGGAACATCGCCGACAGCCGCCGCCGGGCTACAGCCAGGTCGGTGCGGGCATCCGCCGGACGCGTCTTGACCATCCGCACAACCGGACCTGATGTTGTGAGCCCGTCCATCAGGCGTGCGGCCGCCGCCAGGCCGGTGCCCGGCGGGGTGCTGCTGTGCCGCACCGTCACCTGCAGGGCGCGATCATCGGCGGTAAACGTGATCACCGCCGTCTGGCCTTCGAGCACGAGGTCACGGCCCACCTCAGAGATCGCAGCGGCCACCCGTACCTGGTCCTGCCGGTTGAGCCCTAGTTCAGCGGCTGCTTCGCGGCCCATCTGGCGCGCGGCGAAGACGCCCGGTACATCCCGGACCTCCACCCTGGCCAGCTCGGCAGTCATGGTTTCAGGACCAGGACACCCGCGTCGTCGCGGCGGACGGCGGCATTGCCCAGCAACGCGGCCGCGATCACCAGGGAGCTTCTGACGGCCAGGCCGGGCAGGGACCGGGTGTCCCAGCGGCTGGTCAGCCCGTCGGAGTGCAAGATAACGGCGGCGCCAGCGGGCAGCGGGCACTCCTGCTGGCGGAACGCCCGCGCCTGGTGCCCGGCGATCCCGGGCCTGCTGACCAGGGTGCTGCGGGCCTCGCCAGCCACGACCCAGCCAGCGACGTTGCCGAGCCCGGCGAACGCGACGTTCGAGCCGTCTATCGCCACGATCGCGAGCGCGCCGCCGCGAGTGCCGGCCATCTGCCGGTGCGCTCGCTCAAGCTGGGCGGCCGGCTCGCTGGCGGCCGACCCGGATACGGCGGCGATGGCCTCGCGGGCCGCAGTGGCAGCCAGCGGCCCGTGCCCAAGGCCGTCGCACAGCGCGCCGCTGAGCACCCCGCCGGAGTAACCAGCCCAGTACATATCGCCGCACTCGGTCTCGCCGGTGATAGGCCGGGTCAGGCCCGCGCAGTCCGGGCCTTCTGGCGGGTGCGCTCGCGGCCAGAACCGCGCCGCCAGTGCGGTTACCCGGCCGGGAACCGAGTACATGTCGCTGAAGTCGGCCATGCGCCGGATCGCGCCGAGCCCGACCCCGAGCGTTCCCGCTGTCGAGTGCCCGTCCCGCAGCGCATCCGCCAGGTTGGCAACGCCGGGGCCGGTGTCGATGGCGACCATCTCGATGCCTGACATCCCGCCTTCCCGGCAGATCCGCAGCAGTACCGAACCCTCCCGCGCGTGCTTGTACAGGTTCGAGGCGGCCTCGGTGACCGCCAGGGCCAGCTGCTCGGTCCGCGTCGCCGGGAAGCCGAGCCGATGAGCCATGGCCACGGCGGCGCGCCGGCACCCTCCGGCCGCGCTCACGTCAGCAACGTGCAGCCAGCGCATATCGTCAGCGCCAGGCGTGGCCAGCCACTGGCCTAGCGCGACCACTTGGCCACCACGACCCTGGTGCCCGCGCCGGCCTCGGTCGCCAGGTCAAACTCGTCGACCAGCCGCCGGGCGCCGGACAATCCGAGTCCAAGCCCGTTCCCGCTGCTCCAGCCGTCCGTCAGGGCCAGGTTCACGTCCGGGATACCGGGGCCCTGGTCGGTGAAGATGATCCGGATGCCCGGCCGGCCCGCAGGCGATGCCGACTCCTCTATGCGCGCGGAACCGCCGCCGCCGTAGATGAGCGCGTTGCGGGCGATCTCACTGGCAGCAGTGATGATCTTGGTCTGGTCGACCAGCGACAGCCCGCTGGCCACCGCCGCGCTCCTGACCTGCTGCCGCACCCGAACGATGTCGTCGGAGACCTTGATCGGGAGCTCGTCCATCAGGTGCGCCCGTCAAGAAGGCGCAGCCCCTTCTCGGCGTTCATGGCTGTGCGGACTCCCGGCAGCGAGAGTCCGAGCTCGACCAGGGTGATCGCGACCGCCGGGCGCATGCCGACGAGTATGGTCTCGGCGCCGAACAGCCGGGACATCGACGCCACCGCCGACAGCATGCGGCCGATAAAGGAGTCTACGATCTCCACCGCGGTGATGTCGATGATCACCCCGGTAGCCCTGGTGGCGATAATCTGCTCGGCCAGATCCTCCTGGAGTTGCTCGACGGTGTCGTCCTGCAGGTCGATCTGGATCGATACCACCAGCGTGCGCCCGATCCGCTGGATCGGCACCCGGTCCATCAGGCAGGCCCGACCTTCAGCCCGCTGCGGCTGAGCGTGTAGGCCAGCGCGTCCGCGAGCGTCGCCTTCGTGGCGACATCGCCGAACTCGATACCAAGGGACACGATGGTCTGCGCGATCTGCGGGCGGATGCCGGAGATGGTGCACTCAGCCCCCAGCAGCTTGACCGCCATCACGGTCTTCAGCAGGTGCTGGGCCACCTCGGTGTCCACCGTCGGCACTCCGGTGATGTCAAGTACCGCGTGCTCGGCGCCGGTGGCGACCAGTGTCTCCAGCATCTTCTCCATGACCAGCTGGGTACGGGCCGAGTCGAGCGTCCCGATCAGCGGGACCGCGATGATGCCATCCCAGAGCCTGATCACTGGTGTGGACAGCTCGAGCAGCGCCTCGGCCTGGTCAGTGATGATCCGCTCCCGGGCCGCGGCGTACGTCTCGAACGTGTGCAGGCCAAGGTCATCGACCATACGGGAGAACGCCATGTACTCGAGGATCAGCTCGGGAGAGTCGCCGATCATCTCGTGGATCGCGTCCTTAACGGAAAACACGCCGATCGCCGTCTCCGTCGGCGTGAACCCGTTCCGGGCGCGAGACCCGGACAGTTCGGCCAGCACGGCCCGCAGCTCGCCGGCGGCGGACTCGTCGGCACCGGATACCACCCGCACGATGAGGTCGAAGATCTCTTCCAGCTCGCCGCGAACCTCAGATGCCGAGATCCGGCCGCCGACCGCTGACAGGACTGTCTCCTCCCAGCGATCAATCAGCTTGGCCTGGTTGGCCTGCATGAACTCGGCCATCCTGGCCTGGATCTTGTCATCCCGCATAGTTACACCACCTTTTGAGGAAGCTTGACCAGAGGAAGTGAGAGTTTTACCTGGTTGTCCGTTCCCGAAGCATACTGTCCTGTGTCCCGGGCCGGCGGCCAACCGTAGTGGCCGCCGCGCTCACTGAACCTGCGGCCCGTATGCGGCGTGCAGCAGCATTTCGACAGCCCCTTTGGCTCCCCGGATAGGCGAAGGCTCCTGACCAAGGACCTGCCACCCGTGATCTCCGAGCGAGCGAGTGGCGGCTTGCACCGCCGCTATGACCTGCCGCGGCTGGTCAGCGAGGGTGGGGGCGTTCAGCTCGAATGTCGGCTTGACCAGTGCGATGAGCTGTGCCGCTGAGGCCAGCATGCACCGGTCGACCTGGCCGATGGCGCCAGCGATGGACAGGTAGGACAGGTCCATCGTGATCAGGCCCACCGGTTCGCCGATGAGGTGCGGGCCGAGCCGGGCCAGGTTTGTGCGTTCCAGATTGATCACCCGGGGGTCGGCCCGCAGCCAGCCGCGGAGCTGGCCGACGCCTGCGTCGACCGCGTACACGCGGGCCGCCCCGGCATCGAGCAGGGCCTGGGTGAAGCCGCCGGCTGCCGCGCCCAGGTCGAGCGCGACGCTGCCGGCTGCGTCGATGCCGAAGGCGGCGAGTGCGTGGGTCAGCTTGATCGTCCCGCGCAGCGGGCGGGGATGGCGTATCTGGACAACGGCGTCCGCTCGCACCCGTGTCCGGGGGCTTTCCGCGGGCACCCCGTCGACCAGGACCGCGCCTTCCTTGATCAGCCGGGCGGGATCGTCGAGGCCGGGAAACCGGCGCTGGAGCAGGGTGAGCAGCGCGACAACTGGGGCACGCCTGGCAGCGGGCATGGCAGGGGTTCTCCTTGAGCTCGGGCCGGCAGACAGGGACCGAGCGGTCAAGGAGGACCACGGGCAGCGCGACGGAGGCGCCCAGGCACGCCGCAATGGCCGCAGCCAATGGCAGCGGCCAGGCAGCCCGCAGGGATCTAGCGCTAACGGAATCGCAT